>Ga0136620_10000556_pt1 | contig 16958 bp, 20 predicted proteins | sample AntDrymUQ4162106_2_FD_104806 | JGI IMG/M metagenome (GOLD analysis project Ga0136620, IMG submission 104806) | Polar desert sand microbial communities from Dry Valleys, Antarctica - metaG UQ416 (21.06) | ecosystem: Environmental > Terrestrial > Soil > Desert | place: Antarctica: Dry Valley... | reverse complement strand
GGACAATCGTCGGCGCTACGAAGAAGATGGCTTCGGCCTCTGGGTCATCGAAGAGCTGATCACCGGAGAGTTTCTGGGCGACTGCGGGCCGGCCAAGCGCTTCATAGAAGGAGTTTGGATGATCGAATTGGGGTGGCACGTCAAACGCTCCCGCTGGCGTCAGGGGATCGCAAGCGAAGCGGCTCTCGCATGCAAGGGCCACGCTTTCGGGACTTTTGGAGTGCCCAAGCTTGTGTCCATGATCCGGCCGGTGAACATTCCCTCCAAAGGGGTCGCGAGCAAGATAGGGATGTCGATCGAGCGCGAGGTCCGATTCAAGAACTATCGCCACCTTCTTTACTCGGTAGGGCGGGAACCAGATGCGTAGGGTGCCCGCATGAGCACGGCCACTCACATCCCTTCAACGAGGGATCTCGAAGGAGATGACGCGCTCCAGACGCTGCGCTCGACGGGATGGGGAACCCTTCTCCGTGATGCATTCGCTCGGTTGCGGGCAGCCGATGGTTTCAGCCACGCCCGCGCGCTGGCGTTCCAGATCGCGCTCACGGCTCTTCCCGCTCTGATAGCCGCTGTTGGGATAACGACGGAGTTGGACCAAGATGATCTGCAGGCCGTTCTCAAAGAAGCACTTCTCTCACTCGCTCCCGGACCGGCGAGTCAAACGCTGACCCAAGCGTTCCAACAAGGATCGGAAGCCGCCTCCGGCGCCGGCACCGCGGTGACAACCGGCATCATCGCCGCACTCTTCTCTGCCACCGTTGCGATGGGTCAACTCGAACGAGGCGTCAATCGCATCTATGGGACCGAGACGGATCGCTCTCCTCTCCGCAAGTACGGCGTCGCCCTACTTCTTGCATGCACGGCCGGGATCCTTCTCTTGCTCTCATTCGTGACTTTCCTGGCGGGCTCCGCCATACGCGAGACAACGGGAAGCGATTCGGGGTGGAGTGACACGGCTCTGTCGATATGGGAGGTGGCACGCTGGCCGCTCGCCGTCGCGTTCATCGTTGGGGCGATGGCGATGCTGTTTCGGTATGCGCCCCGCAGATCCCAGCCGAAGGCGTCATGGCTAGTGGTCGGATCGAGCATCGCTGTGCTGCTGTGGGTCCTATTGACCGCGTTGCTCGCGCTCTACCTCGATGAGAGTCGCGAGTTCGGAAGAACATACGGACCGCTGGCGGGGATGATCGGCATGCTCGTGTGGTCACTGTTGTCTTCCTGGTCGCTTCTGTTCGGGGTCGCGGTCGCCGCACAGCTCGAGGCGGTCCGGGCGGGCGTGCCCACACCCACCACCCGTGAGGACTCCTGAGTCGAGGGACATTTCGGCGTAAACGGGATAGGGGGTCCGGCGTTCTGTAGGATTCGGCCACATCAAGATGCATCCATTCAACAACGGAGGCGATCATGAACCCGACCACCGGAGTTCTCAGCGAGGCTTGGGACGCGTACACTAAGCACTGGAAGCACCTGCTTCCCATCGCCTTAGTCGTCTATGTGATCGTGGGCCTCGCATCTGCCCTCTTCACTTCGACCCTGGGCATCATCGGTGCACTGCTCGCCAGCGCCGTATCGATCGTTGGCCTCTACCTGATGCAGGGTGCGTTGACCGAGGCCGTAGCCGATATCCGTGACGGGCGCGCGGACCTATCCATCGGTGACACCTTTCGTCGCGTGAGCCCGAAGCTGGGGCCGATCATCGGGGCGGGGCTCCTGGCGGGTTTCGGCATCGCGATCGGCCTGTTGCTTCTGATCGTGCCCGGCCTGATCCTCCTGACCCTGTGGGCGGTCATCATCCCGGTGATCGTTCTCGAGAACAAAGGCGTCTTCGACTCGTTCGGGCGCAGCCAGCAGCTCGTGCGCGGCCACGGCTTTCCGGTCTTCGGGATCATCATCTTGACCTTCTTGATCCTCTTCGCCTTCAACCTGGTTCTGGGCTTGCTCCTGGTGCCCCTTCCCGACGGCGTAGCAGGCTTCCTGTCGAACCTGATAAGCGGAACCCTGACCGCTCCATTCATCGCGCTGACCTGGACGATGTTGTATTACCGGCTCGTCGGCGTCGAGGGGGCCGCCCCCCAGGTGCCGCAGAGCCAGCCGCCGCTCACGACGGATAACGAGCCACCCACAACACAGCACCAGCAGCCGCCGAGCTCACAACAGCCGCCGAGTTCAACCTGAGGCTGGGCGGCCCTTCGGGTCGGATCCCACTCCGAGGTCTTCGTACCGACCGTCGATGACGCCGCCGGGCCCATCGCCGTCGGACACGAGCGGAAAGCCCTGACTCAGCCACAGCTTGAGCCCGCCCTCAAGGTTGTGAGCATCGATGCCGCGCGCGCGGAGGAACTCGGTCGCCAGACCGCTGCGCTGCCCGACCTGGCAGGTAACGATCACGGGCCGGTCACCGGGTAACTCTCCGTAGCGGAGGGGCACCTCTTGAAGGATGATGTGAACCGCCCCGGCAACGTGTCCCGCTGCGAATTCATGATCTCTCCGCACGTCCAGGAACTCTGCGCCTCCTAGAAGGGCATAAGCCTCATCAACGTCCATAGAAGCAGACTAGACGAACCCCTGGAAGGAATGAGCCCTGTTTCACCGCTTGACAGGAACTGGCTGAACGAAGAGCCTTCTGTCAGATCAGTGCAGCGGTGGGGTTTCATTGAGGCTCGTCGCAACCAGGCACCCGGCGAGCGCAAGTCTACGGGGGAGGTTCGGGTGAGCAAGCGCAACGAGAAGTTCGAAGTTCTCGAACACAGTAGCGGCGTCACCTATCGCAAGGCCGGCGACGACTACTTCCAGAAACGGCAACTGAAGCGCGTCGCCAGCGTTCTCTCTCTGTGGGCACTGGGCGTCGGTGCCGTGATCTCCGGGGACTTCTTCGGATGGAACTTCGGACTCACTTCCGGGGGCTTCGGCGGACTCCTAGTTGCGACGATCGTCATCACGATCATGTACATCGGTCTCTGCTACTCGATAGCCGAGATGTCTCCGGCCCTCCCCCACACCGGGGGCGCCTACTCGTTCGGCCGTTCTGCGATGGGACCGTGGGGCGGGTTCATCACCGGCCTCGGCGAGAACATGGAGTACATCCTCACGCCGGCGGTGATCGTCGTTGGCATCGGTGGCTACATGGGATCGATCCTCAACGACCTCTTCAGCTGGACGATCCCTCAGCCGTTGTGGTGGCTGATCTTCTACGCGATCTTCATCGGTCTGAACATCATCGGGGCCGAAGCCAGTTTTCGCTTCACCGTCGCCATCACCTTCATCGCTCTCGCGATCCTTCTCGTCTTCTGGATCGGCGCGATACCCCATTTCGACCTCGATCTGGCGCTGAACATCGCGCCGGAAGGCGGCAACTCGAAATGGTTCCCGAAGGGGATCGGAGGGATCTTCGCGGCCCTTCCATTCGCGATCTGGTTCTACCTGGCGATCGAAGAGCTCCCGCTGGCGGCCGAAGAGTCCCACGACCCCAAACGGGATATGCCGAAGGGCATCATGCTGGGCTTGCTGACGCTTGGGATCGCTGCGTTCCTCACGCTGTTCCTGAACTCCGGAATCGAGCCGGGCGCGGCTGAGGTCGGTGAATCGCTCGAACCCCTGTTCCTGGGCTTCCAAACGATCTTCGGGGATGGAATCGGCGCCTCGTTGCTCGCGCTCGTCGCGGTTGCAGGTCTGGTCGCGAGCTTCCACACGATCATCTACGCATACGGCCGCAACATCTACTCGCTGTCACGTGCCGGCTACTTCCCACACTGGTTGTCGCCGACACTCCGCACGCGTCAGACGCCTCACATCGCATTGATCGTAGGTGGAGTGATCGGCTTCACAGCCGCCTGGATCCTGTACGAGTTCGGCACTGATGCCAGCGGCGAGCAGACCCCCGTTGGGGCCGCGCTACTGACGATGGCGGTCTTTGGAGCGGTCATCTCCTACTTCATGCAGATGGTCTCATTCGTGTTGCTGAGAAGAGATCTCCCCAACATCGAGCGACCGTATCGAAGCCCCGTTGGGGTAGCGGGGGCGATCGTTGCGGCGGTTATCGCCCTGATCTCGCTCGTCTCGCTGTTCCTCGACAAGGGTTACCGACCCGGTGTCGTGGGAGCCCTGCTGTGGTTCGCGGCAGGCTTGCTCTACTTCGCACTCGGCGGTCGTAATCGACTTGTCTTCTCCCCCGAGGAAAAGTTCGCGGTCAACATGCGCGAGCAGCACGGCAAGGGGGCACACCCGGCCGGAAGCGCATCGGCTCCCGGTACTCAAGCCCCCACCTCGCCTAGTTCTAGCTAGGGTGAAGCGAACGGACGAGAGCGGGGGTTAGCGGGTGGCCGGAAACCTCGAGCTGAAACAGCTCGGAACGATGGTCGATGGGAACGAGATCGACACGGTCCTCGTTGTCTTCGTCGACCTTCAGGGACGTTTCATGGGCAAGCGAGTCACCGGTCATTTCTTCATGGAGGAGATGACAGGCGACGAAGGCATGCACGGCTGCAACTATCTCTTGACGGTCGATGTCGACATGGAGCCCTTGCCCGGATACAGGTACGCCAACTGGGACCTGGGTTACGGAGACTTCCACTGCGTCCCGGACATGTCGACTCTGCGCGTGATCCCCTGGCTCGAGAAGACCGCGCTCGTGATCTGCGATGTCTTCACCGAGGAGGGAGATGTCGTCGACGTGTCCCCCCGACAGATCCTCAAACGCCAGATCGAGCGCGCGAAGGATGCCGGGTATGCCTTCATGTGCGGGTCCGAGCTCGAGTTTTTCCTCTTCAAGGATTCGTTCGAGGAGGCCGGGAACAAAGGATACAAGAACCTGGTGCCGCACAGCGCCCACATCGAGGACTACCACATACTTCAGACGACCCGCGATGAATACCTGATCCGGCAGATCCGCAATGGCATGGATGGAGCAGCAGTGCCCGTCGAGTTCTCGAAGGGTGAATTCGGCCGCGGACAACAGGAGATCAACCTTCGCTTCGCGGATGTGCTGGAGATGGCCGACAGACACACGATCTACAAGAACGGGGTCAAGGAGATCGCGGATCTGAACGGGCGCGCGGTCACGTTCATGGCCAAGCACTCGATGGAGGAAGCCGGCTCCTCCTTCCACCTGCACGCGAGCATCTGGGATAGCGAGGGCAAGGACACGCTGATGTGGGATGGAGACGCGCCGGGCAACATGTCGAAGACCTTCCGGCATTTCCTCGGAGGATGGATCGCAACCGGGAGAGAGCTGGCGTGGATGTACGCGCCGTACGTGAACTCATACAAGCGCTATCAGCCGGAGTCCTGGGCCCCCACCGCACTTGCATGGGGGACCGACAACCGGACCTGCGGCTACCGGTTGGTGGGTCACGGCAAGTCCTTCCGCGTCGAATCGCGCATCCCTGGGGCTGATGCGAACCCCTACCTCGCCTTCGCTGCAACTATCGCGGCGGGGCTACACGGGATCCAGAACGAGATCGAGCCACCCGACCCCTACGAGGGCAACGCATACGAGGCGGAGGATGTCGCCCGCGTGCCTTGGAACATCGTCGAAGCCATGACCGAGCTCGAGAACTCGAAAGTAGCGCCGGAAGCGTTCGGTGAAGAGGTTCACTATCATCTCGTTAACACCGCAAAGCAGGAGTGGGCTCGGTCCAATCAGACGATCACCGACTGGGAACTGCAGCGGAACTTCGAGCGGATCTGACGCTGGGGTGAAGCGGCCGGTCGTCGGGATCACCTGCTATGTCGAGCAGGCTCGGTTCGGCGTGTGGGACGTTCCCGCGGCTCTGGCTCCCCTGACCTACATACGCGCGGTCGAGGCTGCCGGAGGCAGACCTCTGCTCGTACCCCCAAGCGTCGAAGGGGTCGATGTGACCCTCGATGCTCTCGATGCGATCGTCTTCGGGGGGGCGCCGACCTCCAGCCCTCGCTCTATGGCGCAGAAGCAGACGAAAACATGACGCAGTTCCGACCGGATCGAGATGCCGGCGAGACCTTGCTGCTGGAGGGCGCCATGACTCGTCATCTGCCGGTGCTGGCGGTGTGCCGCGGCATGCAGCTCCTCAACGTCGTGCGCGGGGGTGACCTGATCCCGCACCTCGATGACGTCACCGACGGCGCCGAACACAAAGCCGCGCCGGGCCGGTTCGCCACCCACGTGGTTGCGGTCTCACCCAAGAGCAAGCTCGCGAGCATCGTCGGAACCAACGCGACGATCGCCTCTCATCATCATCAAGCCCCCGGTCGTCTAGGAACGGGACTAGAGCCCGTTGCGTGGGCTCCTGACGGTATCGTCGAAGGCATCGAGGACCCCTCCGGCCCCTTCACGATCGGAGTGCTGGGGCATCCCGAGGAGGGAGAAGATAGAGCTCTGTTCGAGGCGCTCGTCGCCGCCGCCCGGAATGGAGAGAGCTGATGAAAGGAATCATCAATCCCGCGACCGAAGAGGAACTGACGCAAGTCCACGAAGCGAGCGTCGAGGATCTGGATGCAGCGGTTAGCCGGGCCTCCAAGGCATTCGACTCGTGGAGGAAGGTCACTCCCGCCGATCGTGCTCGCCTACTGCGACGAGTCGCCGGGCTCGTGGAGGAGCACGGCGAGGAGCTGGCGCGGATCGAGACGCAGAACGTCGGCAAACCGATCTCCGATTCACGCGGCGAGGTCGGCATGGTGGCTGAGGTCTTCTACTACTACGCCGGGGCGATAGACAAGCACCTGGGAGAAAACATCCCGGTAGAAGGCGGCGTAGACATCACGTTCCACGAACCCCTCGGTGTGGTCGGATCGATCACCCCATGGAACTTCCCCCTGAATATCGCCTCGTGGAAGCTGGCGCCGGCGCTCGCTTGCGGAAACACCTGCGTGCTCAAGCCTGCCGAGATCACTCCCCTCACTTCCCTGCGGCTGGGCGAGCTCGTCCTCGAGGCCGGCGTGCCCGAAGGTGTGGTCAACGTGGTGACCGGGTCCGGCAGCCTGGTGGGCCAGCGGCTCGTGGAACATCCCGATGTTGCCAAGGTGGCGTTCACCGGCTCGACGCAGGTCGGGGCCGGGATCATGAAGGGCGCCGCCGACACCATCAAGAGAGTGACGCTCGAGCTGGGCGGCAAGTCGGCCAACATCGTCTTCGCGGACGCGGATCTCGACTCCGCCGCGACCTCCGCCGGTCCCGCCGTGTTCGGGAACGCGGGGCAGGACTGCTGTGCGCGGAGCCGCATCCTCGTTCAACGAAAGGCTTTCGATCGCTTCGCCTCCCTATTCGTCGAGGCCACGGCCAAGATGAAGGTAGGTGATCCGGAGGACAATGCGACTGAGATGGGACCGCTGGTCTCGGCCGACCAGAGAGACAATGTTGCGTCCTACGTTGACGGGGACGTCATGTTCGCCGGCGATGTCCCGGAAGGAGCGGGCTATTGGTATCCCCCCACGATCCTTGGTCCGATAAGCAACGGATCCAAGCAGGCGCGCGAGGAGATCTTTGGCCCGGTTGCGTGTCTGATCCCGTTCGATGACGAAGATGAAGCGATACGCATCGCGAACGACACCCCTTACGGGTTGTCGGGCTCGATCTGGACACGCGATGTGGGACGAGCACTCCGGGTCGCCCGAGGCGTGAACTCGGGGGTTCTCTCGATCAACTCGAACACCTCGGTCCGCCCCTCGACGCCGTTCGGAGGCATGAAGCAGTCCGGCTTCGGCCGCGAACTTGGGATGCACGCGTTGGCCGGATATTCGGACATCAAGAACGTATTCATCTCAACGGAGGAGTAAGTGCCATGGGACGACTCGATGGAAAGGTTTGCGTCATCACCGGTGCCGCGGGGGGCATGGGTCGCGAAGCAGCACTGTTGTTCTCGAGCGAGGGCGCCAAGATCTGCATCGGTGACGTGGACGCAGAAGCCGGCGAGAAGACGGCTTCGGACTGCACGGACGGGATGTTCGTCGAAGTCGACGTATCGGATGCGAACAGTGTCGAGGGCATGTATCGAGCGGCGACGGAACGATTCGGGGGCGTCGACGTCCTCTACAACAATGCCGGGATCATGCCCGCCGACGATGCGTCGATCCTGGACACCGAGGTGGAGGCGTGGCAGCGGGTCCAGGACGTGAACACCACCGGTGTCTTCTTGTCTTGCAAGTACGGGATCCCACATCTGCTCGATCGGGGCGGAGGATCCGTCATCAACGTGGCTTCGTTCGTCGCGCTGATGGGAGCTGCAACGTCGCAAGTCTCCTATACGGCATCGAAGGGCGCGGTTCTGTCGATGACGCGCGAGCTGGCGGTCGAGTTTGCACGTCGCGGGGTCCGCGTGAACGCTCTCTGTCCCGGCCCGGTCGAGACCCCCCTCCTTATGCGCCTGTTCGACGATTCCCCCGGAGCCCTTGAACGGAGGACGGTGCACCTTCCTATGGGGCGCTTCGCGCAAGCGAAGGAGATCGCGTACGGGGCGCTGTTCCTCGCAAGCGACGAATCCTCGTACGTCAACGGCTCCACTTTCCTCGTCGACGGAGGGCTGACCGCGGCCTACGTCACGCCCGAATGAGATCCGCGCTGTTGAACGCCTCAGGGATCGCCTCTTCGCCCCGCTCTCTTCCGGAGGTCGTTGCCGAGGTCGGTGAACGCCTCGCCGGTGGCTTTGATCAGCGCCTCCGCCGCCGTTCGTGCGTCCGCCCGCACGTCGGGGTCCCTCAGGGCATTGCCCGTTGCGGTGGCCACGCGATTCGCCGCTGCGGTCAACTCGTCGACGGCCTCCTTGACCTCCTTCTTAGTCGCCTGGTCCGCTCCGGAGCTGACGTCCTTGAAATGCTTCTTGAGGTTCTCGCCCAGCGCTCTGAACTGCTCGCTCACCTGGTCCCAGTTGCCTTCGGAGTCGGGCATGTTGGGCCTCCTCGTCGATCGGCTGTGTCCCGAGACTCTCACTTCTCACGGCGAAGTGTAAGGCGGTGTTCTCGGTTATCCGCAGGCGCGACAATCCGGCAAGCAACTCACTGCCAACACAAGCAAGGAAAGATGGACGGACTCGCTCGCCGGCATGAGCGAAAGTCCTTCCGGCAACGCGGTGGCTGCGGCCCTCAACCGTTTGTTCGACGCGCTTCCCTAGTCGGACACCTGGCTGCGTGAGCGTCGATCTCAGCATCGCCGACGGCCGTGCCGACCTGACGCTGCAACGTCCCGACGTTCTCAATGCGATGAACTGGGACGTCTTCGACGGTCTGACGAGCGCGATCGGATCCATCGCAGATGATCCGGATGTCCGCGTCGTGGTCGTGGCCGGCGAGGGCAGGTCATTCTCGAGTGGCATCGACACGACCACCTTTGGCGAGGTGCAAGAGAACCCCTCCGAGATGATCCGTAGAGCTCAAGCCCCCTTCAGGGCCCTGGCGGATCTTGTCGTCCCGACGATCGCCTCCGTTCGAGTGCACGCGCTGGGAGCCGGGATGCAACTCGCGCTTGCTTGCGATGTCCGCGTAGTTGCGCGCGACGCTCAGCTGGGGTTGCTCGAAGGGAAGTTCGCGCTCATCCCGGACCTCGGGGGGCCCGCGGGCTCACCTCCCTGGTGGGCCCGGGGCGCGCCAAGAAGATGATCTGGCTCGCCGAGCGCGTCGACGGCGCCGAGGCGGAACGGCTCGGCATCGCTGAGGTGGCGGTCGATCCCGAGCGACTGGAACAGACGGTCGACGACCTCGCCGCGCGCCTAGCGGCCGCCTCTCCCGTTGCGGTGCGAGAAGCTCGGCGGTTCGGGGGGTACGGCGGCTGGTGATTCGCCCGCAGGAGGTGACGGAGGTGACGGAGGTCACGGAGGTCACGGAGGTGGTGGTGGTGGCGGCGCCGGTTGAGTCGCGGTCGGGATCTTCGAGGTTCTCGACAGCAACCCCATCCTCGAGGCGATCGCCTATTCAGGAGGCACCGCGGGGTCGGGAGGAGCGGGAGGAGCCAGCGCCCCGAGTGCCCCGGTCGCAGAGCGAGATGGGCAACGACGGCATCTCCGGAGACGCCGGCAGCGTGTCTGTGGTGCTGGACTGCAACTCTCTTTCGACCTGCCCCTGAAAGCCCGTTCCGGTTAGAAGTGGAAGGGCAGGGATTCGAAGCAATTGGGCCACGCGCCCGGGCCCTGGATCGCAAGCACCCGCTCCGCTATGGCGATCTGCTCGATCTTCGACGCCTGATGTGCGTAACGACCGAACTCGGCGCCGCCGAATCCCAACCAGGTAAGCGGATGGAACTGCAAACCGCCGTCGAACTGAGAATCGATGTGCCAGTCGCCCGATGACTCGCACATGGCGACCGCCTCCCAGTCCGCGCTGTAGGTGACGAGCGATCCATTGATGGTGAGAGCCGGCGCTCCTCGACGACTTCCTCGAGCTCGGCGATCTGATCCTCGCGTTGAGCCACCAGGTCTTGCTCCAGCGCGTCGAGCTCGACGATCCTCGTCTCTGCCCCTGCCCTTTCCTCGCGCGCGAGGTTCAAGCGAAAAGAAACCGCGACGAGGTCGAACGAGGGCCCGAAGCCGGGGTGTCCGCACTGCTCAGCTCCTGGGTCTCGGCTGCGATCCGAGCGTCGAGGTCGGCGAGACCGGCTCGCAACCGGCTGAGCTCCTTCGAAACATCGTCGTGGTCGAATTCGATCCGCACTAGCGCCTTCTTGATCCTCTTCGCCTCCCGTTTGAAGCCTGGGAGGCGGGCACCCGCGGGCGAACCCGAGAGCACGACTGCAAGGACCGTCGTTGTGGCCAGGATGCACCTGACATCCGTCTTCATCCTGAAGATGCTAGCGGCGAGAAAGACGATCCCGGGGATGGCTCTCATCACCCGTCCTCCTCGACCAGGTCCTCGACGGTTCTCCCGCTCAAGACCGACTCCGGCTGGGTGCCCACGGGATTACGTCGCGCGTCGGCCGCCTCGTCCTTCATCTTGACCACGAGCCATCGTTCATCCTTACCGGTCGCAACGCGCGTGATCGCATAGCCACCCGTGAGCTTCCGTCCCTCGAGCCACACCGTGGCATGCCCGGCATCGAGTGCTTGAGCGAGATCGATCGCCGTGCCCTTACGAGTGGTCGTGTTCTCGAACGTCCCGTTGTCCCACACGATCACCGGGCCGCCGCCGTACTGTCCCTTCGGGATCACGCCCTCGAAATCGATGTAGTCCATGGGGTGATCCTCCGTCGGCATCGCCAGACGCTTGTCCCTCGGGTCGGTGGACAGGCCTTTGGGCACAGCCCAGGAGCGCAGAACCCCGCCGACCTCCAACCGGAAGTCGTAGTGCAGCGAGGAGGCGTCATGCTTCTGGATCACGAAGCGACGGCCCGCCCGCTGCCTCGATGCTCCTGGTGGCTCAGCTGTCCGTGCGAAATCGCGCTTGTCCCTGTACCGGCGCAGCCTGTCTTCACCCACGCACCGAGCTTAGGGCAGGCGAAGGGGGTCGAGGCGCCTAGGCATGCGCTCATCCCCGAAGGCAGCCCGAGCGGCGTATGGTTCGGTCTCCGATTGAAGCGGAGGAGAAACGTTGGCCAGCGTCATGGGCTTCTGCCCGTTGTGTCAGAGGACGGTTCACATGGGCGAGCAGGACGACCGCGTTTGTCCCGTGTGCTCTACCCCTCTGATGGTGACCGAGCTGAGCGAGCAACGCGTCGAGCGCCTCGGCAGAAACGAAGACCGCTTCCGCGTGGCGAATGAGGCCGTCGAACGCGCCGCCCAGGTCGAGGCGCGGCCTCAAGAGAAGATCGATTACGTGTGCGAGTGCGGGGCCGCGACGTGCTCTGCCCTCGTCCAGCTAAGCACGGAGGAGTACGAGGCGGTGCGCCACCATGCGGCGCGATTCATCCAGCTTCCGGGCCACGATATCCCCGAGGTCGAACGGATCGTCCACGAAGGCGACGGCTACATCGTCGTGGAGAAGATCGGCGCAGGTCGCATGGTCGCAGAAGCCCTCGACCCCCGCTCCTCAGACTGACGGACCTTCTACAGGACCGATTCCAGGTTGGGGATAGATAGTCCGTTTGGGCTATATCAGCGCTGCTGACCCCGTTTGTAGCATTCCATTCCAGGACGAATCTGGTGTTCCCCCTCTTCCCTTGGAGGCTCCATGCGATGGGACGTTCGGCGACGCTGGCGCGCGCTGGCAGCCGCTACGCTTGTCGTTTCGACCGCGACTCCTCTCTTACCCAGCGCCGCCTATGCCGGCACCAATCGCTGGACGAGCGCGGGCCAATCACAAAGGATCTTCAACTCGATCGCCGTGACTCCAGTTCGCTCCAACATCGTGTACGCCGCGACCGACTGGGGACTCGTGAAGAGTGTCAACGGCGGGGACAGCTGGACCGCGATTAACTCCGGCCTGTTCGATGGAGACGTGATGTCCATGTCGATCATCGCCATCTCCCCCGTCACTCCGGGAACCCTGTACGCGGTCGACGGCACACGGGTACCAGAGATGCGACTGATCCCCGAGGGCGGCAACGTGTTCAAGTCGGTCGACGCAGGTGAAACTTGGACGAAGGTATTGGCGTCGAGTGACTACAACGCAACCGTTCACGCTCTAGCGCTCGATCCACTTGATGGCGATGTCGCATACGTCGGCACTGATGGTGCAGGTGTCCTCAAGACGGTCGACGGTGGTGAACTCTGGGAGCCCGCCAGCACCGGCCTGGTGCCCGCCGTGGTGTACGCGCTGGCGATCGACCCCAACGCCCCAGCGACGCTCTACGCTTCCCTACCGCAGGGTTCGGAGCCGGACACGCGCATCATGACGACCGCCGACGGCGGCGACAACTGGGTCTTTCACTCCAACGTCACCGCTCATCTGGAGGGCTATACGTCGGCCCTGGTCGTCCACCCGGAGACCTCTGGTCCATGGGGGATCGTGTACGGGCACGCCGCCGAGTACAGGCCCGCGGGTTGGGCTGAGGGCGTCTCGGAAGACTTTGATGTTGGCCACACGGTTCTGGGGATAACTCCCGACGCAACGAACGGCCGACTCATCTACGCGGCCATCGAGGGCAGCGGCATCTGGAGGGTCGAAGCGCCTGCGGAGCTAGGGCTGCTCGAGGGAGCGCGCTTGAACAAGGGCCTGACGGATCTCGACGCGCGCAGCGTGACCACAGCCCCCTCCAGTCCGAACGAGATATGGGCCGGGACCGACTCGGGAATCTTCCGCTTTACCAGGAAGCTACCTACAGCCCTTTCGCTCCAGGTGACCAAGACCAGGTCAAGAGTAGTGGCGGGAGGAGAACTGAGTCCGCCTCATCCCGACTCGATGGTGGCGGTAGCCATGTACTCGAAACGAGACGGGCCGTGGAAGCGTGTGGCATCCAAGCGCGCCGCGTTGAGTATCGACGGTCACTACCACACTTCATTCGCCCGGGTCCCCGGTAGTTCGTGCAAGGTAGTGGTGCGTTTCGCCGAGGATGCGGATCACCTCGGCGCCAGTCGAAGCAAGACCTTCGCCTGTTAACGATCCCGCCGAGCGTGCCGAAGCCCGCTCCGTTTGATGAGCTCAGCCAGAGTCCCCGTCGTCGAGATTGATGTAGATGTGCTTGACCTCGAGGTAATCCTCCAGGCCCCAGGGACCTAGTTCCCGGCCGACGCCGGACTGCTTGTACCCACCCCAGGGAGCCTCTGTGGGGGCCGGCTGCGAATCGTTGATCCACACGATCCCTGCCTTCAGAGCCTTTGCGGTGTTCAAGGCCTTCTTGATGTCACGCGACCAGACGGCGGCCGCCAGCCCGTAATCGCTGTCATTCGCGAGTCGCAGAACATCGTCCACCGTGTCGAAGGGGAGCACCGACATCACCGGGCCGAATATCTCCTCGCGCGCGATGGTCATGTCGTTGCTGACGTCATAGAAGATCGTCGGTGGAACGAAGTAACCGCCCCTCAAAGCCGGATCGTCAGGTGGATCGCCGGCCAGCGCGACCTTGGCCTCCTTGCGCCCGTGGCTGATGTAGCTCAACACTTTCTCTTGCTGGTCCTTGCTCACGAGTGGGCCCATCGTCGTGGCCGGGTCGAGGCCGCTCCCGACCTTAACGTTCCTGCCATGGTCGACCATGGCTTGCAGGGCGTCGTCGTAGATCGATCGCTCCACGAACACGCGGCTGCCGGCCGAGCAGATCTCGCCCTGGTTCCAGAAGATCCCGTTGCAGGTTCCCTCTACCGCTTCGTCGAACGATGCGTCGGCGAAGAAGATGTTGGGTGACTTCCCGCCCAGTTCCAGCGTCACGCGCTTGAGCGTGTCCGCGCCCTCGCGCATCACCACCTTGCCGACCTCGAGCGAGCCGGTGAATCCGATCTTGTCGACCTTCGGGTGCTTGACGAGAGGGGCTCCGGCGGACGCCCCGAACCCCGTGACCACGTTGAAGGCGCCTGGAGGCAGTCCGGCTTCTTCGAGGATCGGCGCCAGTTCGAGAGCGGTAACCGGCGTTTGCTCGGCGGGCTTGAGCACAACGGTGCATCCTGTGGCCAGCGCTGGCGCGACCTTTTGTACCGCCATGAGCAATGGATAGTTCCACGGAACGATGAGGCCGGCGACGCCGATGGGTTCCTTGATAACGAGACTCATCGCGTCCGGGCCCACAGGAGGGATCGCACCCATGACCTTGGTGGTCCATCCCGCGTAGTACTCGAACATGAAGGCTGCCTCGTCGATGTCTTCCTCGGCCTCGCCCATCGGCTTGCCGCTATCTCTGACCTCGAGCTCGGCCAGACGGTCCCGTTCGCGCCGGATGATGTCCGAGACCTTGTGCAGGACGCGCGCCCTGTCGCGTTCGGAAGCCCGGGGCCAGGCCCCGTCGTCGAACGCACGACGCGCGGCATCCACCGCGCGGTCCACGTCCTCGGGCTGGGCGTCTGGCACGGAGGCGAACGCCTCCCCTGTGGCGGGATCGACGACATCGAAAGTGCCTTCCTTTGCGGCCTGGATCCAGCGCCCGTCGACGTACATGGCGTATGCGCGCATCCTCGAACACCTCTCTCAATCTCGTGACCATCGCCGTGCCTAGTCTCTACTTTGCCGTGTGACAAGAAGTCACGCCTGGGGCGTGACGGAGCGCAAGCTCACGGCCGTTGCGCCAGAATGTAGCGGCACAGAAAATGGCCCCCGTCACCGGGGGCCATTTTTCGGATCGTGGGTTCTCTGCTTAGATCGCCCGCACGTTTGAGGCCTGCTTGCCCTTCGGGCCTTGCGTGACCTCGAACTCCACGGCCTGTCCCTCATCGAGGGACTTGTATCCCTCCATGGTGATGGCCGAGAAGTGGACGAAAACGTCCTCGCCGTCGGGCTGCGAGATGAAACCGAAGCCCTTCTCGTTGTTGAACCACTTCACTGTTCCTTCAGCCACTGCCAACATCCTTTCCTTCAGCGGGAGCAGCAAGCAGCATTCCTTGCTTTGGGGACCCCCGCCTCGCAACGGCCAAAACGGTAGCACAAACGGCCCACACCGACGAGGCCGAGCGAGCAGGAAAGCAGGCGGCGACGCCATCATTCGGGCGAGCACGCGTCACAGAGGCCGAACACCTGGATGTCATGAGTCACATCCTCGAAGCCGTGCTTTTCAGCCGTTCGTTGGGTCCATCGCTCGACCGCCTCGTTCTCTATCTCGACGGTGTACCCACAGGAGCGGCAGACCAGGTGATGGTGGTGGATCTGAGTGTCACAACGCCGGTAGATGGTCTCGCCATCCTCCCTTCGCATGGCATCGACCGCTCCGCTCTCGCTAAGAGCCTGGAGGGTCCGGTAAACGGTGGTCAATCCGACCTTGTGGTCAGCCGCTCTCAACTCATCGTGCAGCTCTTGCGCACTGCGGAAACCGGGAGCAGTCGCAAGCGCTTGCGCGATCGCAGCACGCTGGCGGGTGGCCTTGGGACGAGGAGATGAGCTTCCCTCTTGGTGGGTCGTCAACGGATCGTCTTCCGATCGCGAAAGAGTGAGGCGAGACCGAAAGCCATGATGCTCGAGAGCACGATGGTCGCCGCGGGAGCAACGTCGACGTAGTAGGCCACGATGAGGCCCAAGGCGCTCAGGGTCGCGCCCAGGATAAGCCCGGAGACCACGGTCGACCGAAAGCTGCGAGTCACTTGTTGCACCGCGGCTACCGGAAGGACGAGCAAGGATGACACCAGCAACACGCCGACCACGCGCGCCGATATCGCGATCGCGATGGCAGAGGTCAACGCGATCGCGAGGTTGAGGGTGCGTACCGGCAATCCGGAAACACGCGCAACTTCCTCGTCATAAGCCACTGCAAACAGTTGCTTTCGGAGGGCGAAGGTAAATGCGATCACGAGAACCGCGACGCCCGCGACCAGCCATACGTCGGATCCGCTTACAGTCACAACGGATCCGAACAGATAGCTATTGAGATTGACGGTCGAGATGTCCCCAAGCGAGAGCAGAAACACGGCCCCGGCGATGCCGCCATAGAAGATGACAGCAAGAGCGACGTCGCTCGCGGCGCGACCACGTTCTCTCAGCACCTCGATCACCGCAGCGCCGCCCAGGGCGAAGAGCAGCGCGGTGGCGATCGGCGAGACCCCAACGACGAGGCCGGCCGCCACCCCCGTGAAAGCCACGTGACCGATGCCGTCGCCCAGCAGAGAGAGACGACGCTGCACGATGTAGACCCCGATCGCCGGCGCAGCCAGCCCAACGAGGATCCCTGCGATCAACGCCCGCTGCATGAACTCATACTGAATGAAGCTCACGACCGTCCCCGCGGCGACCGCTCCTGGGCTCGCTCGGCCTCTGGGTGATGGTGATGATGAACCTGCATCTCGAGGCTCCCCTCCCCTGCCGGGGGTCCATCGTGCACCACGTGTCCACCCTGGAGCACGACGGCGCGTCCGGCCAACGGTTCCATAGCGCCCAGGGCGTGCGCAACCAGCAGGATGGAAGTGCCCCGGTGATTCAGATCGCGGACCGTCGTGGCGAACGTTTCCTGATGGGCGAGGTCTACGCTCGCCACCGGTTCGTCGAGCACCAGGACG
>Ga0136620_10000555_pt1 | contig 16966 bp, 18 predicted proteins | sample AntDrymUQ4162106_2_FD_104806 | JGI IMG/M metagenome (GOLD analysis project Ga0136620, IMG submission 104806) | Polar desert sand microbial communities from Dry Valleys, Antarctica - metaG UQ416 (21.06) | ecosystem: Environmental > Terrestrial > Soil > Desert | place: Antarctica: Dry Valley... | reverse complement strand
GGATCGACTAGCGGATCGGGCAGCGCGGGGTCGTCGATCTGGTCCAGGGCGGAGGGGACGTCCTCGCGCTCGCCGGCTTCGACCGCGTCCTGCACGACCGCACCGGCTCGGTCGTCACCGGTTCTCGAACCGCCACCACAGGCCGCGAGCAGGAGGGTCGACACCGTCACGATCGCGGTGATCCTCCCGTCCGAGGTCCGGGTCATCGGTGGCTATCCCGCCGCCAGGTCCTCGGTCGCCTGGCGCAGGTCGTCCGCACCCAGACTTCCGGAGAAGGTCTCCACGCTGCCGTCGGCGGAGACGAATGCGAACGCCGGCTGCGAGATGATGCCGAAGCGCTGCCACAGGGACCCGTCGGAGTCGACGGCGTGGGTCAGACCGTCGGTGCCGGTGGCATCCACGAAGTCCTTCATGTCCTCGACCTTGCCGAGCCCCGGCACGCCGACGAAGGTCACCGAGTCCTCGAACTCGGCGCCGATCGCGGCCACCTCCGGCGCCTCCGCCCGGCAGACCGTGCACCACGGGGCCCAGAACCACAGCACCACCGGGGTGCCGGCCAGCTGCGCGGCGTCCAGCGTCTCGCCCGTCAGGGTCTGCGCTTCGAAGGACAGGGCGTCCTGTGCCACCGCCGAGCCTGCCTGCGACGCTGCGTTGCCCCCGCCATTGCCGCCTGTGTCGGCGCCACAGCCGGTCGCTGCGACGAGCACGACCGTCGCCACGAGGCCGAGCAGCGGCGGTGACCAGCGTCCCCGCCGCCGCGTTGTCTGCCGACGCCCGACCCGTCCGGTGGTCCGCCGCGGTGCCACCATGTGGTCCCTCCCCGTGCCGGGCCCGACCCGGCACGAACACGTCGCGCGCGCGTGGTTGTCGGGCCGGGAACCCGCTCATCGGGCGCGGTCATTCCCAGACCGGTCGGGAAGTGCGGCCGTCGCCGTGGGGTTCCTGCACCGACGACGAGCGCCCGGGACGGACCCGTGGGAGGAGCGAACCATGACGGATGTCGTGGATGTCGTGGTGATCGGCCTCGGCCCTGGGGGCGAGGACGTCGCGGGGAAGCTGGCTGAGGCGGGGCTCGAGGTCGTGGGGGTCGAGCGGCAGCTGGTCGGCGGCGAGTGCCCGTACTGGGGCTGCGTGCCCTCCAAGATGATGATTCGCGCCGGGACCCTGCTCGCCGAGGCCGGTCGGGTCCGCGAGATGGCGGGCGAGGTCGACGTGCGGCCGGACTACGCACCGGTCGCCGCCCGGATCCGGGACGAGGCGACGGACCACTGGAACGACCAGGTCGCGGTGGACCGGCTGGTCTCCAAGGGTGGCCGGTTCGTCCGCGGGGCCGCCAGGATCACCGGACCTCGCGAGGTGTCGGTCGACGGGGAGACGTTCGTCGCCCGGCGCGGGGTGGTCGTGGCCACCGGAACGGTCGCCTCGGTGCCGCCGGTACCGGGGCTCGCCGAGACCCCGTACTGGACCAACCGGCAGGCGATCGAGGCCAAGGAGCCGCCCGAATCGTTGATCGTGCTGGGTGGCGGTGCAATCGGGGTCGAGCTGGCGCAGGTCTTCGCTCGCTTCGGCGCCCGGGTGACCGTCCTGGAGGCCGCGGACCAGCTGCTGCCGCTGGAGGAGCCGGAGGCGGGTGGGCTGATCGCCGACACGCTGATGGCCGAGGGCATCGACGTACGCGTGGGCGCGCAGGCGTCCGGGGTCAGCCATGGACCACCCTTCCGGGTCGAGGTGGGAGCAGGCGTCGTGACCACCGACCAGCTGTTGGTCGCCACCGGCCGGCGAGCGGACCTCTCGGAGCTCGGACTGGACCGGCTCGGTGTCGACGGCTCGGCCCGGTGGCTGGCGACCGACGACAGGATGCGGGTCGTGGACGGCCTGTGGGCCGTCGGGGACATCACCGGACAGGGTGCGTTCACGCATGTGGCGATGTACCAGTCCGATGTTGCGGTTCGCGCCATCCTCGAGCAGGCCGGCCGAGCCGCTCGCTACCACGCGGTGCCCCGGGTGACCTTTTCCGACCCGGAGGTCGGTGCGGTCGGACTCACCCAGGCGCAGGCGCGGGACCAAGGACTCCGGGTGCGCGTGGGGGTGGCCCAGGTGCCGGCCTCCGCCCGCGGGTGGATCCACAAGACGGGCAACGGGGGCTTCGTGAAGCTCGTCGAGGATGCGGACCGCGGGGTCCTGGTCGGCGCGACCAGTGCGGGACCGGCGGGCGGCGAGGTCCTCGGTGCATTGTCGGTCGCGGTGCACGCCGAGCTCGAGACCGCGACGCTGCGGACGATGATCTATGCCTACCCGACCTTCCACCGGGCGATCGAGGACGCTCTCAAGGCGCTGGCCTGAGCGGGCGTCGCCGGGAGAGGACGGGCCGATGGGAACAACCGCGCTGGTCGCGCAGGTTGCCCACTGGGTGCAGGACGGACCGCTGGCCGACCGGGAGTCGCGTGCGCACGCCTTCCGGCTGCACGTGGAGCCCGAGATCGAGGTGCTGCTCCGCGTCGCGCGGACGCTCACCCGGTCCGGTCCGGACGCCGAGGACCTGGTGCAGGAGACGCTGGTGCGCGCGTACCGTGCGATCGACCGTTTCGACGGCCGCCACCCCCGGGCGTGGCTCCTGACGATCCTGCGCAACACCAACGCGAATATGCACCGCCGTCGTCGACCGGGTCTGGTGGACGACTGGGTGGTCATGGACGACCAGCGCCCCGCCTTCGGGGTCGCGCCGGCGGCGGCCGAGGACGAGGCGCTGTGGGGAAGGTTGGAAGCCGACCTGCAGCGCGCCGTCCAGCAGCTGGATCCCCGGTTCCAGCAGGTGCTGTTGCTGATCGACGTGGACCAGCTGACGTACGCGGAGGCAGCGCGTGCTCTCGGTGTCCCGGTGGGCACCGTGATGTCCCGACTGCACCGGGCCCGCGAGCGCGTCCGGCGCGCCTTGTCCGACCCACCCACCAAGGGGGGAGCGTCATGATCGGCACACTGCGTTCGATGTGGGCGTGCCACTGGTCCGCCCGGCGGATCCAGCGCTACCTGGATGCCGACCGCGGTCTGCCGCTGACCGCCGACGAGGTGCGCCGGCTGGAGCAGCACCTCGCGGTCTGCGAGCGCTGCAGTGCGGTCGCGGACGAGCACCGTGTGCTGCGGCTCATCGCCGGCCGGTGGGCGAGCCGCACCGTGCCGGACCAGGACGCGGTCCAGCGCATGCACCTCGTCCTGGACCGCATCGTGGCCGAAGACCGCCCGTGACCCTGTCGACGCACGAGGCGGCCGGGCAGCAGTGGGACCTGGTCGTCGTCGGCGCCGGCACCGCCGGGATCGTGGGTGCGCGCACCGCGGCGAGCCTCGGTGCCCGGGTGCTCGTGGTCGAAGCCGACCGCACCGGCGGAGACTGCCTGTGGACCGGATGCGTGCCCAGCAAGGCGCTGCTGGCTGCCGCGCACCGGGTGGCCTCGGCCCGGAGCGCGGGCGTTTTCGGCGTGCACGTGGACGGTGTCCGGGTCGACTTTGCAGGCGTGATGGGCCACGTGCGGCGGTCGATCGCGACGATCGAGCCGGTCGACTCGGCGGAGGCGCTGGAGGCCGCCGGGGTGTCTGTGTTGCGTGGCTGGGCCACCCTGACCGGATCCTCCGACGTCGAGGTGGCCGGACACCGGCTCAGCACGCGGCAGGTGCTGCTGGCGACCGGATCCAGCCCGGCGCTGCCCGACCTGCCCGGGCTGCGCGCCGCGAAGCCGTGGACGAGCGACACCGTCTGGGACCTGGAGCAGCTGCCGAGTCGGCTCACTGTTGTCGGCGGCGGCAGCGTCGGCTGCGAGCTGGGTCAGGCCTTCGCCCGCCTCGGGGCGCGCGTGACCGTCCTGGAGCAGGCGCCGCAGCTGCTGCCGGCGGAGGACCCGGACGCTGCGGCCGCCGTCGCCGTCGCGCTGCGAGCCGACGGGGTGGGAGTGCGCACCGGGGCGGGTCTGGGCAAGGTGCTGGGTACCGCGGAGAACGGGACGGTTCGCACGACCGACGGACGGGTGGTCGAGCACGACGCGCTGCTCGTCGCTCTGGGCCGACACCCACGGACACGCGATGTCGGCCTCCACCAGGCCGGCGTCGAGGTGGACCGGCGCGGCTTCGTCCGGGTGGACCGTGCCCTCCGGACGTCGAACCCACGGGTCTGGGCCGCCGGCGATCTGACTGGGCACCCGCAGTTCACCCACCTCGCCGGCGTGCACGCAAGCCTCGCCGCGAGCAACGCCGTGCTGGGTCTGCGCAGGCGGGCCGAGACGGTGACCGTCCCGCGCGTCACCTACACGACGCCGGAGGTCGCGGCGGTGGGTGTCGGCGTGAGCGCGGCCGCGGGCAGTCGGGACCTGCGGGTGGTCACCCGGTGGCACCACGAGGTCGACCGTGCCGTGGTGGAGGGAGACACTGCGGGTTTCGCCCGGCTGGTGATCGATGGCAAGGGCCGCGTGGTCGGCGCGACCCTGGTGGGCCCGCGCGCCGGTGAGTCGCTGTCGGAGCTCGTCCTGGCGGTGCGGCAGGGGCTACGGACCCGGGACCTGGCCGGCGCCACCCACCCGTACCCCACCTACGCGGACGGGGCCTGGAACGCCGCCATCGCCGATGTACGGGCTCGCCTCGGCCAGCCCGCCGCGCGGCGCGCGACCGCGCTGCTGGCCACGACGCGCCGCAGCTGGCTGGACCTGCGGGGGCGGCTGTCCGGTCGCGGCCGATAGGACACGGTCACACGCGCAGGACGCGGTAACCGAGCCAGATGCGCTCGGCGGCACCCAGCGCCACCACGACCGCCCAGCCGACCGCTACGGGAGCTGCCACGCTGGGAAACGCCATCCACACCGAGTGCACGGTGATCGTCTCCGTCCCCTCCGCCAGCCCCCCGATGAACGACAACGACCGCCCGTCGTCCATCGTGCGCCCGGATCGCTCGGCCAGCGAGGAGAACGCGAGGAAGGCGGTCCCGTTGAGGTAGTAGGCGCCCAGCACCGCGAGAAACGGCCAGCTGCTGCCGCCGAGGCCGATACCCACGCCGACCACGGTCGCGCCGTACACGGCGAAGTCGGCCACGATGTCCAGGAAGCCACCGGCCGGCGAGACGGCGCCGCCGGTGCGGGCCGCCCGCCGGCGCGCAAGCGGTCCGTCGACTCCGTCGGCAAGACGGGAGGCGAGCCACAAGACCAGGGCGGGAACCCACAGCGCGGTTGCGGCAGCCCCGGCGCTGCCGAGCCCGAGCAACAGCCCAACCAGGGTGATCCTGTTCGGTGTCACCGGGCCGACGTCGACCAGTGCTGCCACCCGGTCCAGTGGCGGCCCGAGCACGCGTCGGGCGTACGGATCAAGCACTCGACGGCTCCGGTGGGTCACCAGCCGGCCCGGCGCGCACCCGAGCGACCACGATCCCGAGGCCGGCCAGCAGGGCCAGACCTACCGCCGCGCTGATGAACGGCAGCGAGCCCGGGTCGGTCCCGTACGCTCCGATGCCCACCAGCGCCGCCGTGCCGGGGACCATCCCGACGCTGCTGCCGACCAGGTAGTGCCACCAGCGTAGAGCGGAGAGCCCGGCCAGGTAGTTGAGGGCGGTGTACGGCACCAGCGGCACCAGCCGGAGCAGCACGATGCCGAGCACGCCGTGCCGGACGATCACCGCGTCGACCCTCGCCGCCCGCGCACCGGTGTACCGCTCGACCGCGTCGCGGCCCAGCACCCGGGCGATCCAGAATGCGATCGATGCGCCGAGCACGGCCGACACCAGCACCACCCCGAACCCGGTGGCGAGCCCGAATACGGCCCCGGCGGCGACGCTCGCCACGTTCTTGGGCACCGGTGCGAGGGCCAGCCCGACGTACAGCAGCACGAAGACGCCCAAGCCGAGGACGCCGGCGTCTCGGACCTCCGCCCGCACCTGCTCGCCCGATGGCGGATCGGTGCCGACGGCAACCACCGTGATCGCGACGATGACCACGCCGAGCACGACGAGACGCAGCCACGCCGAGCGTGGTGGCACTAGCGCCATTTGGTCGTCCCTTCCGTCGCGCCGTTGTCGAGGGGAAGTCGCCGGGTCCTCGACCGTGTTCCCGGTCCGACCTGGTCCGGAACCCGAGGAGAGTGCATGACCCCGCCGCCGTGGGATCGACGTGTGCGCGTCGGGGTCGGTGTGTCCACCATCGTCGCACTCGGCCTGTCGGCGTGCGCCGCGCCGAGCACGACCGGCGACACCGCTCGGTCCCAGGCCTGGTCGGCGGTGCTGGAGCAGGCGCGTGGCGAGACGGTGCGGATGTGGATGTACGGCGGCGACCCGCAGGGCAACGACTACGTCGACGACGTGCTCGCCCCGGCGGCCGCCGATCAGCTCGGCGTTACCCTGGAACGGGTGCCGGTGGCCGACACGGCCGATGCCGTCACCCGGGTGCTCGCCGAGCGCCAGGCCGGTGTCGACGACGGCAAGGTAGACCTGGTCTGGGTTAACGGGGACAACTTCGCCACCGGCCGGCAGGCCGGGGCATGGTTGTGCGGGTGGGCCGACGAGCTGCCGAACGGGCGGTACACCGATCCGGACGACCCGCTCCTGGAGACCGACTTCGGCACCCCGGTGGACGCGTGCGAGTCCCCGTGGCACAAGGCGCAGTTCACCCTCGCCTACGACAGCGACGCCGTGCCGGACCCGCCGACCACCTTGGCCGGGGTGCTGGAGTGGGCCGAGGAGCACCCGGGCCGGTTCACCTACCCGGCACCGCCCGACTTCACCGGCTCGGTCTTCGTCCGGGAGGTGCTGCTGAGCGTCTCCGGCGGGCCGGACGCGGTGCCCCCCGCCTTCGACCGGGCGGCCTACGACGACCTGGCCCCCGACCTGTGGGAGCGCCTGCGTGATCTGGCGCCGTCCCTGTGGCGCGGTGGTGCCACCTATCCTCGGGACGCGCCGGCGCTGGACCGGCTCTTCGCCGACGGTGAGATCGACATGACCATGACGTACGGTCCGGCAACGCTGACCCGGCTGGTCCGGCAGGGAACCTATCGCGGCTCGACCCGGGTGCTCCCGCTTATCGATGGCACGGTGGGCAACGCAAGCTTCCTGGCCATCCCGGCGTCGTCCGGCGTACCCGAGGCGGCGATGGCGGTCGCGGACCTTGCGTTGTCCCCCGAACAGCAGGTCCGCAAGGCCGACCCAGCCGTGTGGGGACAGTTCACCGCCCTGGACCCGTCCCGTCTCCCCGCCGGTGCGGCCGCCGCCTTCGAGGCGCTGCCCCGCTCACCGGTCGTCCCCCCGTTCCCGGTCCTCTCCCGCAACGCCCACGGCGAGCTCGACGCTGGCTGGGTCTCGGCGCTGGACGAGGGGTGGCGCCGGGAGGTCCTGGGGGCCGGGTCGTGATCCGCCGGCACCCCGGGCTGCTGCTGCTGCCCGCGTTGGTGCCCACCCTGCTGTTGCTGGGGGCGGCGGTGGTGACGCTCGGGCTGCAGAGTCTCGGTCTGATGCCGCTGGTCGGTGCGCCGCGGCTGAGCGCGGAGGCCTTTCGCTCGGTGACGCCCGACCTGGCCACGAGCGTCGGGCTGACACTCGCGATCGCGTCGGCTGCCACCGCGTTGGCTGCCGTCGTGGGTCTCGGGACTGCGCTGCTGGTGGCGTCGTCGGCGCGGTCCGCCCGGGTGCTGGGGCTGGCTGCCGCCGCGACGGTGCCGATTCCGCACCTGGTGGCGGCCGCGGCGGTGGGGCTGTTGCTGGCGGACAGCGGTGTGCTGCCGCGGATGCTCGGCCTGTCCGCGGAGCAGTGGCCCGACCTGGTTGCCGGTCCGTGGTGGGTCGCGGTCGTGCTGGAGTACGCCTGGAAGGAGTCGGCTTTCGTGGCGCTCGTCGTCGGCGCGGCCCTGGCCACCCGAGTCGCCCGCTACGACGAGACGGCGGCGCTGCTCGGAGCCGGCCGGGTGCACCGGCTGCGACACGTCACGCTGCCGCTGGCCGCGCCGGCTCTGCTCGTCGCCAGCACGATCTCCTTCGTCTACGTGGTGGGCTCCTATGAGGTTGCCTGGCTGCTCGGGCGCACCTATCCCGAGCCACTGCCCGTGCTGGCGTTCCGCCTGTTCTCGTCCGCCGACCTGGCCGCCCGCCCGGAGGCGGCGGCGGTGTCGGTCGTGACCGGTCTGGTCGCGGCCCTGGTCGCGGTCGCCAGCCTGCTGCTGGCGCGGTGGCGCGAGCAGGTGCGTGCATGAGGATCACGGGATGACCCGGCTGCTGCTGGTCGCGTGGTTCGTCGCGCCCCTGGTCGCGCTGGTGCTGTGGGCGTTCGCCGACAGTTGGGCGGCCGGAAGCCTGCTCCCGGACGACTGGGGCCGGCGCGGCTGGGACGGCGCCGCCGGCGCGGGACTGTGGCTGGCGCTGTGGCGATCCGCCGTGCTCGCGACGGTCGTGATGCTGCTCGCGACGCCCGCGGGCGCGATGGCTGCCCGTGCTCTGGTCCGGGTGGGCGCGCGGCTGCGGGCGGCAGCCGCCGCCCTGCTGCTGCTGCCGGCCGTGCTCCCCCCGCTCACCGTCGTGCTCGGGGTGGACGTGCTGCTGCTCCGCCTGCAGCTGCCGGCCGCGATCGGGGTGGTGACCATCCTGGTCGTGCAGGCGCTGCCGTACACCACGTACGTCATGTACACCACGTACCTGGCGCACGACGTCGCGTACGAGGAGGAGGCACGAACGCTGGGCGCCTCGCCGGCACGCACGCTGGTCCGTGTCCACCTGCCGCTGGTCGCCCCGGGGCTGGCCGCGGCAGCCTTCCTCGCACTGCTGGTCGCCTGGAGCGACTACGTGGTCACCGTTGTGGTGGGAGGCGGACTGCTCCTCACCCTGCCGGTGCTGGTCGCCTCCAACGCGGCGGGGACCGGCAACGAGCCGGTGGTCGCCGTGTTGTCGCTGGTTGCCGCGGTCCCGCCGCTGGCGCTGCTGGTCGTGCTGGGGCTGCTAGGCCGGCGGAGCCGCCGCCAGCCCGTCGCCGCAGCCATCCGGCCGCGGCCCCCCGTCGCGGCGGTGCGGCCGTGACCAGTGGGCTCAGCCTGCGCGGCATCACCCGCCGTTTCGCGGCCGACCAGCCGGCGGCGCTCACCGACGTCGACCTGGACGTCGCGGCAGGTTCCTGCACGGCGCTGCTCGGGCCGTCCGGCTCGGGCAAGACGACGCTGCTGCGGGCGGCTGCCGGACTCGAGCCGGCCGCCGCGGGGTCCGTGCAGCTGGCCGGTCGTGACCTGGCCAGGGTGCCACCGGAGCGACGCGGGATGGCCATGGTCTTCCAGCGACCGTTGCTGTTCCCGCACCTGACGGTGCGGGACAACGTCGCGTTCCCGGGCCGGGCGGCCGGACTGACCCGCCAGCACGCTCGGGAGGAAGCAGCCCGGTTCCTCGACCTGGTCGGCCTGTCCGGGCTGTCCGGCCGGGACGTCCGGGCGCTGTCCGGTGGTCAGCAGCAGCGGGTCGCCCTCGCTCGCGCCCTGGCCGCCCACCCGCAGGCGCTGCTGCTCGACGAGCCCTTCGCCGCGTTGGACCCGGCGTTGCGGCAAGAGATGCTCGACCTTCTCCTCGAGCTGCGGGCGGTGCTCGAGCCGACCGTGCTGATGGTCACCCACGACCATGAGGAGGCCTCGGCCGTGGCCGACGAGATCGCCGTGCTGATCGACGGGCGGTTGGTCCAGCACGACGCGGTCGACACCGTCTACCGACAACCAGCTGGGGTGGAGGTGCACCGGCTGCTGGGCGGCGTGAACGAACTGCCCGGCGCCGTACGCGACGGTATGCACGAGTCCGCGTTCGGCCGGGTCCCGCTCCCAGACGCAGCGCGGCGCGCGGCCGGCCCGTCGCTGCTGTTGGTGCGGCACGAGCAACTTCGGCTCACTGTGCCCGATCATCCGACCGCGCATCTGGTCGCGACGGTCGAGACGGTGCGGCAGCGTGGCGGGCGTCAGGTCGTCTCGATGGCCAGCGAGCGGTCCCGGCTGGTGGCGGAGGTGGCCACCGCCGACGGGGTGCGTCCGGGAGATGTCGTGGGACTCGCTGTGCCGACGGAGGCGGTGTGGCCGGTCCCGATGCCGCGCAGCGGCTCAGACTCCTGGCCGGCGACGCCGCCTCCAGGGCAGCGGCCGGACCGGTTGCCTGATCAGGCAGACGCCTCGAGCTGAGGAGCCTCGGGCAGGTCCAGCTCGGTGCCGGCGAAGTGGTTGAAGTAGTTGGTGTACATGTTCACCGCGACGTGCGCGTACAGCTCCTCCAGCTCCTCCACCGACCGCCCGCGTCGACGGCGGCCCGCCAGGAGCTGTCCTGGACGTAGCCGATCTCACCGGTGATCTCCCTGGCCACCACCAGCAGGTTGTCCAACCGGGTGTCACCGGTGGCACTACCCGTGCGGATCGCCACTGTCTCCTCGACGGAGAGCCCGGCGCGCTTGCCTGCGACGGTGTGCGCCGACTGGCAGTAACGGCAGCGGTCGACACCCGCAACCGCGAGGGCCACGGCCTCCCGGGTGCGCTCGTCGTACGTGGAGTGCTCGGTGATCGCACGGCCCATGGCGCGGTAAGAGGCCAGCACGACGGGGGCGTGCGCCATCCCGCCGTGGATGTTCAGCACCTTGCCCATCTTCTGCTCCATCGCAGCGAGATCTACTTGTGCGGTCTCGGGGGCGTCGTCGACGGTGTGCACGGGAAAGCGGGGCATCGGGTCTCCAGTTCGAGTAGGCATACTCGAGGCATAACCGACCAGAACGGCGCACCAATTCCAGCACTGCGCCGCCGGCTGGAAGTTCCTGCGCATCCGATGGGTTCGACCAGCATCGAGGGGATGGAGGATCCAGGGGTGCAGCTGCGCGGCTGGTGGGAGCGGACCCGCCCGGTGTCGAGGCTGCACGCCCGTGCGCTGGCACGCCGGTGGGCCGAGTTGCCCGAGTCGGCCCGCACCCCCGCGCAGCTCGTCGGCAGGCACGCGCTCGGCTGTGAGGGGACGCACGGGGTCTTCCCGAAGTGCAACCTCACCTGCTCGCCGTGCTACCACTCGCACGACGCCAACAAGGTGCGGGTGGACGGCGCCCACACGGTGGCCGAGGTGGACGCCCAGATGACCTATCTCGAGGAGACGCGGGGCCCGCATGGGCACGCCCAGCTGATCGGCGGCGAGGTCAGCCTGCTGGACCCGGACGCGCACGCCGAGACGCTGTTGGCCATGCGCCGCCACGGCAGGGAGCCGATGTCGATGACGCACGGGGACTTCGACGACGACTACCTGGCCTCCGTCGTGCTCGGGTCGGACGGGCGTCCCCGGCTGCCCCGGGTGTCGTTCGCCGGGCACTTCGACTCGCTGATGCGAGGCCGCCGGGGGGTGCCGCGGCCACGCGGTGAGGCCGACCTGGCGCCGTACCGGCGACAGTTCGTCGCCATGTTCCGGCGACTGCGGTCCGAGCACGGGGTGCCCTCGTACCTGGCACACAACATGACCGTGACACCCCGCAACCTACCCGAGGTGGCGGAGGCGGTGCGCACCACGGTCCCGATGGGGTTCGACATGCTGTCCTTTCAACCGGCGGCCTTCGTGGGAGACGAGCGACGCTGGCGGGAGGAGTTCCGGGCGATCACGCCCGACGAGGTCTGGGCCGAGGTGGAACGGGGGATGGGCACGCGACTTCCCTGGCGGGCACTCCAGATGGGCGATCCGCGATGCAACCGCACCGCTTGGGGATGGCTCGTCGACGGACGGTTCGTGCCGGCGTTGGACGACACGGATCCCCGCGACCTCGCGATGCGCGACGTCTTCCTCGAGCGGCTCGGTGGTCTGCGGGTTTCCGGCACACCGACCCGCGACCTGGTGGTGCGCCTGCTTCGCGCTGCAGTCGCGCACCCTGCGCTGCTGCCGGTGGGTCTCGGCTGGCTGGGCCGGGCGGTGCGCCGCTCCGGCGGGTGGCGAGCTGTCCGCCGGGCCCGCCGGACGATTCGGCCGATCACGTTCGTCATGCACACGTTCATGGACGCGGCAGCGGTCGAGCCCGCCTGGGAGCTGATGGAGCGCGGGGTGGTCGCCGAGGACCCGGCGCTGCTGGCGACCCAGGAGCGGCTGCAGGCCTGTGTCTATGCGATGGCACATCCCGAGCTGGGTCGCGTCGTGCCGGCGTGTGTGCAGCACTCGGTGCTCGACCCGGGCGAGAACGAGCGGCTGCGCACGCTGCTGCCGATCGTTGCGGTCCGGCCGCCGGTGGCCGGTTGACTGGACACGTCGCGGGCGGGTACCGACATGACGGCGATCCTCCACGAGTGCTAGGGGTCGCAGCCGAATACGATGATGCACAGTAGATGTGGCAGTCGCCACCTGCCGTGCAACGGCGCCGTCACACCACGGTGGTGAAGCCTGACCGCCGTGCCCACCCGTACCGTCCCGCATACCGTCCTGCACGTCGGTCACCACGTAGACGAGGTTCCCGCGGTCTGCTTGTCCAGCAGCCGCACCGCGATGTTCCCGTCGGCGTCGATGACGTAGCTGGTGGGCACCGCCGCCGCGGTCAAACTGTCACGGAGCCCGAGAAGCAGGCCGCTGGACGGGTCGTACAGGCTGGGCCAGGTCACGTTGTTGCGTTGTTCGAAGGCGATCGCCGCGGCCCGGTCGTCGCGGATGTTGACTCCCAGGAACGCCATCCTGTCGGCGGGCAGCCGGCGACGCGCGGCGACCAGGTCGTCGACCGCGTCTCGGCACGGGACGCACCATGACCCCACACGTTCACCACCACTGTCTTGCCGGCGAAGTCGGCCAGCGACACCTGCCCACCCGCCAGCGTCTCTCCGGACAGGTCCGGCGCCGCCACCCGCGCGTCGACCGGGACGACTGTGATGCCGTAGTCGCCCTGCACGAAGCCGCGCTGCGCCCGTTCGGCGGTGACCCCGCCCGCGCAGCCGGCAATCAGCACCCCCGCGGACGCTGACAGCGCCGCCGCGATGCTGCCGGCCTGCGCGCCGGTTCGCGCCGGGGCCTCACCGCAGCGCCTCGAGGCTGTCGCGCAGAGTGGCCTCGTCGATCTAGCCGACGTTGCGCACCGCGATCGCACTATCGGGGTCGAGCACCAGCGTGACCGGGAGGCCCTGCACCGTCCGCAGCTGCCGGAGCAGTTCGCCGTCGGGGTCGTACAGCTGCTCGCAACCCACCCCGGTGGTCTCCAGCAGATCGGCGGCGGCCTCCGGCTGGTCTTTGGTGTTGACGCCGACGCAGCGCACGGCGGCGCCGGGGTCGTCGGAAACAGACGCCAGCATCGGCATCTCCTGCCGGCACGGATCGCACCAGCCGGCACCCGGGACGAACGCGCCATCCTTCAACGCCGGCCCCGAACCTCATCGGCGCAGCCCACGCTTGGTCGGCGGGACAGACCCGGGGATCGGGTTCAGCTGCGCGACCGGGTCTCTGACTACGCACCGCCGACTCCACGACAGGCGCCTGAACTCAGGTGGGCGGGGGGTGCGCATCAGACTCCTGTCCAGGCGAGCATCGTCGCCAGAGAACAGGTGTCCAGTCCAGGAAGCGGGAACAGGTCGGGTCGATGCTGCACAGCGCCGCCCGCCTCTCGCCGGCCCGGCCCGGATGAGCCACGCACCCGATGTGCGTGGCGCGGGCTGTCACGCCGAACCGGCCGACGTCAGTGGACCGTGCTGGACGGCCCTGGACACCCCGCCGGCCCGGTTCCGCCGCTCCTTGGCTGCTCCTTGGCTGCCACGCGTTGTTGGACTGATCAATGAGTCAGTAAGAAACGCCTCTGACCTGCGACGATGCCGAGAGCCGCCTGTCGGAATCGAACCGACGACCTACGCATTACGAGACGTCGGCATCACGCTCAACCGGGGCGAAGCGGATTCCAGATCACGCTCAGCGGGTCCACAGGAGTCCACAGCCGTCCAGCCGCTTGGCTGCAAAATTGGCTGCAACTGACGGTGGGCAGGAGCACGTTGTCACTGTCGTGGGGCACCTCCCGAGGGTCAGTGTCGAGGAACCGGTCATGACCGGTCAGCCCACCACAACCACGCACGACCTTCCAACGGCCCGTCCACAGCCCAACGGGACGGCTGGCGCCGCCGAGCTCGTGCTGGAGGACCGGTTCTCGATGGTGCCCGAGTGGGTGCTGGACGCTGACATCGGGGACTGCGCGCTGCGGCTGTACGCCGTCCTCCTGCGGTACGGCAACAGCACCGGCGCCCGGATGCCCAGCCGGACCACCCTCGCCGCCCGGCTGCACAAGAAGTCCGTCGACACCGTGGATCGGGCACTCGCCGATCTCGTCGAGCTGGGCGCAGTGCAGGTCGAGCACCGATGGGCCGGCCAGCAGCGGCTCACCAACCGCTACCGAATCCGTACCTCACGACCCGGCGACCATCGTCCGGCGATGCCTGCCGACTCCGATTCGAGCCCCGGAGGTGGCCGCAGCCATGCGGCCATGCATTCGCAGCCGGCTCGACCTGGCCGCACGGATGCGGCTACATGCACGGATGCGGCCAGGGGTGGCCGCAGCGATCGGGGCAGGGTGGCCGCACGAATCGGGCATGACCGAGAGCCTTCTACCGAGACACCACCACCCCCTCCTCCCCCAGCACCGGCCAGCACACCTCGATCCGCGGTGGGCCACGGTGGACAACCGTCGCGTGCGGTGTCGCGACGACCGAACAGCTCAGAACCCGTCATCGGATCGGCCGGGCGCTGGACGCGTCGCCATGAGGATCTGCTCGTCGGCTGCCGCATCACCAGCTGGCAGGCGTGGGACGACTACGTCGCCCAGGTGCGGGAGGCACGCTCAGCTGCCGGCCAGCCCCTCAGCCGATGGTCCGCGGCCCACCTGCTCACCGCGCTCGATCTCGCCGTCCGCGGTCGCGGTTGGCCCGCCGAGCACGCGGCAGCCGCCCTGCTGCACATGGCGGCCGACCCGGCCACCCGTAGCCCCGCCCGGCTCGCAGAAGCCGGCCCCTGGTGGGATACCCCAGCCGAAGCCCGCACCCACGAGCCCGTCGAAGTCGACCATGCGGCGCTCGAGGTCGAGCTTGACAGCGCCGGCGGACTGCGTGTGCAGCTGCAGCGCACAGCACGTGAACAACTCGCCGCCGAAGGCCGCCCGCTCACCCGTACCACCGTGATCAGCCGCGCCGTCGACCTCCTCCGTAGCCACAGCACCTGACCGGGTTATCGTTGTGGGTGAAGTCCAGCAAGTACCGCGATCTCGTCGCCGCTGAGACTTTGCAGTAGGTGGCTGAAAACCACAGCTGGCCGCCCAGTCGCGTCGTCCTCCTCGGCTGGCGCCTGGTCGGCGATATTGTGACCGTGCTCGTCGTTGATCGCCTCTTGGACCGGCCAGGGTTGGCACCGAGCACCGCGGGACCGGAGGTTACCCAGGGCTGCGCGTCATGGCATGGGTGACATTGGGCCATACAGACCAGGGGCCAGGGCCGGCACCCAAACCACGGCGACTGCGAAGGTGAGCGCGACGAGTCCCACCGCCCGGGAGAACCCGACCCCCCTCGACCACAGTTTCTCCAGGAGCACCACAGCAGCGAGCGCGGCCATCGCGGCGAGGTTCATCACCCCCAAGGGGACGAGTAGGACGAACAGCGCCCAGCAGCAGCCGGCGCAGTAGCCGCCGTGATGGGCTCCGGCAGCAAAGTCACGCAGCCGGCCACGGTACGACCCGTAGTGCAGCAGCAACGCAAGCGGAGAGCGGCAGTGCAGAAGGCAGCGGTCCTTCCAGGGGGTCAGCTGGTAGATGCCGCAGCCCGCGTATGTTGCCACCGCGACTGCAGTAGCGAGCCCCGGCCGGCCTGCGGACAGTTGGCCGGCGGCCCAGGCAACGGTGAAGGCCGGCACGCCAACAGTTGCCCACACCGTGAGGTAGCCAAGCGCGAACGCGGTGAGGCGTACGAGTCGGTGCGTTTGCACCGTCCGGGAGTAGATCGACGCGAGCGGTGCGACAGCGGGCAGCATCATCGCGGCCATCATCGGCGTCCACATGACCAGGAAGGCCGGCAACCCCAGCCCTGCCGTCCCGGACATCTCGGCACCCATCGCCCCAGAACGGTCGACGGTGACGACCCAGGCGACCGCCGCGACCAGCAGCAGTGCCGCGGTCTGCGGGGTGAACCGGCGAAGTGGCGACAGCGACAGCTGGGTGGTGGCCCCGGCGGTCACGCCGACCAGGCAAACGGGGCCGAGAAGGCGCTCAGACCCTCCCCCGTCAACTCGACGCCGAACGCGGAGACCCGCGATCTGGTCGCCCTGGCCACGGTCAAGGTGGTGTTGGCCGGATGCACAATATTGGTGAGCTGGACCGGGTCGGCTTCGCTACCGGGCGGCACATAATCCTCCACCTCGATGTCGATCCCGTCGCCGATCTGCACCCGGTGGCGGCGACCGTCGTCGGAGTAGCTGAAGGGGACCGACTCGACGCCGAGCATCTCGCCGATGAGTGGCCCGAGCATCGCCGGCGGGCCTCCAAGACCGCCCGACAACACGGCGCCCAGCTTGTCTGCCTGCTCCGACGACGCACCCGCGTCGAGGAACAGCCCCACTCGCCAGTTCCCGTCGGCCATGACAGGGGGTGTGTCAAGGAGCATGGCGAACCCCAGATCGCTCACGTCCACCCCATCCACGGCACCGGAGTCGATGTGGAACGCGAGCAAGGCGCGGCAGCGTTCGTAGTCAGCCGGCATGCTGAAGCCGGAGTGGCTGCATGGACAGATCATGTCGCAGGAGCAGTTCTCGAAGTAGGTGCCCTCGAAGCGCCAACCCATCGTCAGACCTCCTCAACTCGGATCTATGTGTATTGTCTAGACCCGATCGAGCGCCGGCGCAAACGGGCAGTGACCGGTGCCGCAGGCTCGGTTGGTGCCAGGTCCTCATGTTCGTTGGAAGGCCCGTCGGGCTCGAGGCTCTGTTGCGTTGACGCAGCGCACTCGGGCCAGTGAGGGTGGCTTGATGAAGCGCACTCCCCGT
>Ga0136620_10000550_pt1 | contig 17024 bp, 17 predicted proteins | sample AntDrymUQ4162106_2_FD_104806 | JGI IMG/M metagenome (GOLD analysis project Ga0136620, IMG submission 104806) | Polar desert sand microbial communities from Dry Valleys, Antarctica - metaG UQ416 (21.06) | ecosystem: Environmental > Terrestrial > Soil > Desert | place: Antarctica: Dry Valley... | reverse complement strand
GAGCTCGCCGGCGATGCGCCCGACCTGGTCATCGCCGATCACGGCATGGCCGGCGCCGCGATCGAGCAAGGCCTGCCGACGCTGTCCATTGCCGACGTCAACGACCCGGCGCTCCCGCTGGCTCAGGCCCGCGGCCTGACCGACGCGGTGCTGGCGATCGACGACAACCTGGCGCCGCGACTGTTCGTCCCGGTGACCGCGGCCATCCTCTCGGGCTGACCGGGGAAGGTGTTTGCCCCCCTTTCGGGGGGTGCATAGTGGCACCAGCAGCGGGTTCCAAGTGCGGCATGTGTCTTCTGGCTGCTGCACCTTGTGGAGGCGAGCACCCTCGGTGACTGAGCATCATCCTGACGGACCGGTACTTCGACGTCCCGAATCGGTCGAAGCAGCCGCGATCCTGGCGCACGAACTGACCACGCCGCTGGCCTCTATCCGTGGCCTTGCCGCGGTGCTCGAGCGTCATGGCGAGCGGATGAGCGCCGCGGAACGGGTGGACTTCGCGGCGCGGATCGCGCGGCAGACAGAGCGTGCTACCCGTCTGGTTCGCATGCATCTGCAACCCCCCGGCGGCGCTGACGCGAACGATGTCGGCGAGCCGTGCCAGCCGGCAGAGGTCATGACTGCGGTGGTCGAGGAGTGCGCACTGCCGCTGCGGGCACGTTCGCTGGAAACCGACCTGACGCTCAGCGACCTGCGTTGGGTGCTGGCCGGCGCCGATGTGGTGCATCGCATCCTGCTCAACCTCATCAGCAACGCGGCCAAGTTCGCCGCACCGTCGACGACGATCGACTTGCAGGTACGCGCCGAGGGCCCGGCGGTGGCCATCGAGGTCACCAGCACCGGGCATCGCGTCGAGTCGGGGCAGGTCTCGGTGATGTTCGAGCCGGGTGGAAGGCTGCCACGACCGGCTACGGTCGCCGCGCCGGGCAACGGTCTGGGGTTGGCGATCGTGGCTGATCTGGTGGCCGCGGCCGGCGGCAGCGTGGCCGTCGACGTCGACGGCAGGCGTACGACGGTCAGCGTTGCGTTACCCGCCCGCCACCCTGGAGCCGCCGAGGATTTCGGTCGGCTGGGTCAGCCGGCGAGCTCGGCCAGCAGCGGCGCGTGATCTGAGGGCTTGGCCCCCTTGCGGAAGGAGCGGTCGATCCCGCAGCCGGTGAGTTGCGCCGCCAGGTCGGGGGTGCACAACACCAGGTCGATGCGCAGCCCGAGCTTTTTGTGGAAGTGCCCCGCGCGGTAGTCCCACCAAGTGAAGCCGACTTCGTCGGGGTGGAGTTGGCGGTAGGCGTCCACCAGTCCGGCGTCCAGGATCGCGCCGAGCCGGCCGCGCTCCTCCGGGGTGACATGTGTCGACCCGATGAAGGCCTGCGGGTCGTACACGTCGATGTCGGCGGGTGCGACGTTGCAGTCGCCCGCGATGACGGTGACCGCGCCGGCCAGCTGCGTCACCCTGGCTGCCATCGCGTCGAGGAACGCCAGCTTCTGGGCGAAGGACTCGCTGCCCACGGCGCGGCCGTTGGGCACGTAGACGCTGCAGGTCCGGATCCCGGCGACGGTGGCCTCGATCCAGCGGCATTCGTCGCTGGCGGTTTCACCGGTCAAACCACGGACCACGTCGGTCGGCGGAGCGTCGCTGCGCCCGAGGATGGCCACCCCCGCCCAACGCCCGCCGGAGTGGTCAGCGGCGGTGTAGCCGGCCTCGGCCAGCTCGACATGGGGGAACGCCTCGGTCGTGCACTTGGTCTCCTGCAGGCACACGACGTCGGGACGGTGGACGGCCAGTAGCTCCAGCAGCCGCGGCAGCCTGGCCTTGAGGCTGTTGACGTTCCAGGTGACCAGCTTCATCCGGCGGGGCTCAGCGGGCGGGAGGCACTCCTCATGGGCGCCAGCCGAACGGGTGAACTCGGTGATTCTGAAGGGCGCGCATGTGGTAGCCGAGGCTAGCTCGCCCGGCAGCCCCGAGGTGGGCAGGCAAATAGAAGGGTTGGTCACGATATCGTGACCAACCCTTCTACTTGTGGCTTCAACGAGCCAGCGACGGGGCGAACCCCGCAGGCGAGCAGTCGTTCTAGCCCTGGGCGATGAGCAGTTGGATCACCAGCGCCGCCACCATCGTCAGTAGCAGCGCGGCGATGACAAAGGTGGTGCCCCGTCGCACCTAGCCGCCCAACGTCTTGCCACTCAACGTCTTGCCGCTCAACGTCTTGCCGCTCAACGTCTTAGCCGCCCAAGGGGGCGGTCTGTGGTCGGGCCTCGCCCGCGCCGGTGAACAGGTCCTCGGCCTTACGCCGTTCGCCGGCCAGGAACGCGATCAGCGAGTCGCGGCTGTCCAGATAGGCCCGGCAGTCCAGCTCCAGCGTGACCGTGCCCGTATAGCCGCCGGCGCCGACATGGGCCATGAAGCGCTCCAAGGGCAGTACCCCCGTGCCGATCGGGGCGTGGCTGTCCTTGCCGTTGCCGAAGTTGTCCGACACGTGCAGGTGCACCACCCGGTCTGCCAGCGCGTCCCACGCGGAGAACAGGTCGACTCCCGCCACCGCGAAGTGACTGGTGTCGAACACGACGTTGCGGAACACCGACAGCTCGGCCGGGGTGATAACGGAGGAGAAGTTGCGCCCGGCGACGGGGAACAGGTTCTCCATCGCGAAGGTCGTCCCCGCCGCCTCGGCGACGCCATCGGCTTCGGCGACTGCCCAGCCCCGTGCCTTGCGCTCCCAGCGGAACGGGGCGTGCGCGACCATCGTCCGCGCGCCCATGGCGGCGGCCAGCTCCAGGCTGGCGCGGGTCTTGTCGATGTAGCCCGAGCCCAGGACGTTGCGTAGCAGGACCATGTAGGGCCCGTGGATGACGGGGACCTCCAGGCCTGACGCGGCGGACAGCGCCGCGATGCGCTGCGGGTCACGGGTTTCGGGATTATGCGCGACGAGCAGCTCCAAGCCGGCGTAGCCGGCGGCGGCGACCGTGTCGAACACCCAGTCGAGGGGGCTGAGCAGCAGTGGGCCGGTCGACACCAAAAGGCGTGGTGCGAGGTTCATGCGGCACAGGGTACGCAGCCGGGCAGCGACCTTGCTTGCGTCCACCTGGCCGGACGGTGAACCAGCACGACGTCGCCTACAGTGCGCACGTTGAGCCAAGGACCGACGTTTCCCAACCTCGCTGACAGCCTGCGCGACACGGCGGCGCGCCTGCCGGATCACCCGGCCCTGCTGGGCAGCGTCACGCTGACCTACGGCGAGCTGGACATCGCCGTCGATCAGGTGGCCGGCGCCTTCCGGGGCTCCGGGCTGGCGCCGGGCGACCGTGTCGCCCTGCTGCTGGGCAACTGCGCTGTATTCGTCGAGGCCTTCTACGGTGCGCTGCGGGCGGGGCTGGTGGCCGTGCCCGTCAACAACACCTTCACTGCCGAAGAAATCAGTGCCATCCTTGCCGACTCGGGCGCTCGGGCTGTGGTCGTCGGCGACGGCTACGACCACCGGCTCGACGGCATCCGCCAGATCCTGCCAACGCTGGAGCAGGTCGTCGTGGCGGGGGCGTCCAGCCCGCCGATGGGCACCCGGACATGGCGCCAGTTCCTCGGCGGTGCCGGGGATCAGCCGCCCGGCCAGCCCACTGGCACGGATGCGGGTGGCGACGACCTGGCGCTGCTGTCCTACACCTCCGGCACCACGGGCAAGCCCAAGGGCGTGTGCCTGTCGCATGCCAACCTGTTGGCCAATCACGCGCAGATGGCCAGCACACGGCTGCGCCTGGAAGCCGACGATGTCGTCCTGTGCGTGCTGCCGTTGTTCCACATCTACGCGCTCAACGTGGCCCTGGCCTTCACGATCGCGCGGGGAGCGGCGGTGGTCCTCGCCGAACGGTTCGACCCGCTGCAGACCCTGGCCGTCATCGCCGAGCACCGTGTCTCGGTGATCGTGGGGGCGCCGCCGATGTACACCGCCTGGCTCAACACCCCGGCCGCCGGCGCGGGAGACCTGGCCAGCGTGCGCTACGCGGTGTCGGGAGCGGCCCCGCTCGCCAGGCCGGTGCTCGAACGCTTCCGTGACGAGTTGGGGCTCGAGATCTGGGAGGGCTACGGGCTGACCGAGACCGCTCCGGTGCTGACCAGCGCCGCCGTCTGCGACCGACTCGTCGCTGGCAGCGCCGGGCGACCGCTGCCCGGGGTGGCGCTGCGCCTGGTTGACCGCGAGGGCCGCGACGTACAACCGGGTGACCCCGGCGAGGTGGTCGTACGCGGCCCCAACGTTTTCTCCGGCTACTGGCAGCAGCCCGACGCCACCAGGGCGGTCCTCGACCCTCAGGGATGGTTCCGCACGGGCGACATCGGCATCGACGAGGGCGGTGACCTGTTTCTGGTCGACCGCAAGGCCGACCTCATCATCGTCAGCGGCTTCAACGTGTACCCCAAGGAAGTCGAGGAGGTTCTGTTCCGCCATCCGAAGGTGGCCGAGGCCGCCGTGATCGGCGCCCCGCACCCGTACAGCGGCGAGATCGTGCGAGCGGTGGTGGTCCTACGCGACGGCGAGGAGGCCACCGCCCAGGAGATCAGCGACTTCTGCCGTCGCTCGCTGGCCCGCTTCAAATGCCCGCAGGTGGTGGACTTTGTCCCCGCGCTGCCGCACAACCTCAGCGGCAAGGTCGTGCGCCGCCACCTGCGGGGCTGAGCCGGCGATGCTCCAGGTCATCGCAGAAGTCGCCACACAGGTAGTAACTGACCGGGGCGGCCGCGGCGGCCGCCAGGGCGGCTCAGACCAGTGGCGCTTGGTCGAGGCCGGGGAGCGCTCGCACGTCGGGGTGGGCGTCGACCACGGGGCGCTGTAGAGCAGCGGCGCAGCCGGGACGACGATCAGCGCCGGCAAGAGCCAGCGGTCGTCCATCCCTGCACGCAGGCCTCGCAGCTTCACCTGCGCATCCTCACCGGTGCCTCATTCCTGCGGTCGACCGGAGCAACAGGATCATGATGCTCCGCCGGTCGCCGACCTGCCGGCGCGACCACGCGGACGCCACCCAGCCCGGAGACCGGGCCGTGGCCGATCGAAACCCGCCGCGCCACCCCAGTCGGTCGGTCCCGTCGTCGTGGTGGGCGGGTGAGGGGGTATGGCGGCGCTGTCCCCAGGGTCGGAAGCCTCGGGTGGCGGGGCGTAGCCTGACCGTCCATGGTGCTGGCATGGCGGAGAGGGGTGATGCAACGTGCAGGTCGACGCCGAGACCCGTTACACGCTCGATGATCTGTGGGACTTCCCTGACGACGGGCAGCGCCGCGAACTCATCGACGGGGTGCTGTACGTGACGCCCGCGCCGCGCAGCCGCCACCAGCGGGTCGTCGGCTGGCTGACCCATCGCTTCGCTGCCTGGGTCGAGGAGCACGGCGGCGATGTGTTTCCCACGGTCAACGTCGACCTCGACGAGGGCACCCATTTCGAACCCGACGTGGCCTTCGTCCGGCCCGGCCGACCGGTCGGCGACGTGCTGAGTCTGCTCGAGCCTCCCGACCTGGTCATCGAGGTGTCGTCGCCGTCGACGAAGCGCTATGACCTCGGCGTGAAGCGCGACCGCTACGGCAAGGAGGGCGCCGGAGAGTTCTGGTTCGTTGATCTCGACACCGACACCATCCTGGTGTCCGTGCTTGCCGGCAGGGCGTACGCCGAGCCGGCGGCCTACCGGCGCGGTGACCGCATCGCGGTTGGTGTCGCCCCAGGTCTGCGCATCGACGTCGACGACATCCTCGGCGCCCGCTGACGGGTTTCGGGGACACGCCGGGACGCGCCCGACTGTGAGTCCGGAACGGGCCCGCCAGCGCGGTCACGGTACCCTCGCGTGGTGGTCACGTTGGTCGTGCTGCCCGCGCTGGCGTCTGCGGTGGCGTTTGTCTTCGCCGCGCAGCTGGCGAGCCAGTACCTGCGCCGGCGCCGTGGCTACGCCCTGGCCTGGGCGCTGTCGCTGGCGCTGTTCGGGCTGGCCTCGGCGATGGTTGCGTTCGGTGTCGGGATCGGCTGGTCGTCGCTGGTGTTCGGCGTCTACTGGATCGGCGGTCCGCTGCTCAACGTCCCCCTGCTCGCCGTCGGACAGTTGCTCCTCCTCGATCCCCGCAGGGCGGTGCTGTACTGGACGCTGGCTGGCGTGTGTGCCGCCTGGTCGGTGCTGTTCACGGCGATGGCGGAGTTCGACCCTGCCGTGCTGGCTGCGGCCTCGGCCGCCAACTCGATCCCGCTCGGCAAAGAAGTGTTGGGCGACATGACCGCCTACAAGCTGGTGGCGCCGTTCAACGCCGCCTTCCTGATCGTCGTGGGCGGGTCGATCTGGTCGGCCGTGCGCACCCGCCGCTGGCGAGTTCTGCTGATCGCCCTTGGCGTCATGGTCGTCGCGGCGTCGTCGTCGGCGGTCGGCGCCGGGCGAGACTTCTTGTTCTCGGTGCTGCTCGCCGCCGGCGTATCGATCATGTACCTCGGCTTTTTGGCGGCGTCGCGTCCACCACGCCGGCTGCCGTCGCCGGTCGCCGAGTGATCGTCACCCTGTACACCCGCGCAGGCTGCCATCTGTGCGAGATCGCCCTCGGCGTCATCGAGCGGGTGGCCGCCGGCCGCGCCGAGGTCGAGCTGGTCGACATCGACTCCGACCCGCGGTTGCTCGAGCGTTACACCGTGCGGGTTCCCGTTGTCGCCGTGGACGGGCGCGAGATCGCCGAGTACGAGATCGACGCCGCGCAGCTCGACGCGGCGCTGGCCGGCGCCAGCGATTCGCCCAGCGGCCCCACCAGCACCCCACAGCGATCAACGACAGCACCCGATGGCCATCGTTGACCGCCGGGTGCCGATTAGCGCCCGCGCCGCCGGGGCACCGCTGTGAACCCGCGCCATCTCTTCCCCCGCGACCAGAGCCTGTTGCCGCTGATCCTGACCGCCGCGCCCTTCCTGGTCGGCCTGGTGATCCTCGCCCTGCAACGGGGGGCGGCGACCGACTTCGGCGGCGACGCGAGCCTCATCGAGCTGGCCACCATGGAGGCGGCCAGCGGGCGGCGGCTGCTGGGCGCCTACTCGCGCTACGGCTGGCACCATCCGGGTCCCGCCTACTTCTATCTGCTGGCCGTGCCCTACCGGCTGCTGGGTCCGGACGCGGGCCTGCAGGCGGGGGCGCTGCTGATCAACGCCGCCGCCGCGGTCGGCATCGTGGCCGCCGTCCGACGCATGGCCGGTGCCCGGGCGGCTTGGGGGGCAGCCGCGGTGGTGCTCGCCGTCTGCCTCGGCGTCGGGCCGGTCTACCTGCGCGACCCGTGGAACCCCTTCGTGGTGGTGCTGCCGCTGCTGTTGTTCGCGGTGCTGTGCACCGCCGTGGCCGTCGGCAGACCCCGCGCGCTGTGGATTGCCGCGGTGGTCGGCTCGTTCTGTGTGCAGACGCACGTCGGGACCGCCCCGCTGGTCGCCGTGCTGGCGCTGGCGGCAGTCGCCGTGCGGCTGCGCGGCGGCGCACCACACCATGTCCTCATGCAGCGAAGCGGTAGGACACACCATCGCGTCGGGTCAGTGGTCAACGTGGCCACCGCGGCGGTCTTGGCTGTGCTGGCGCTGTGGCTGCCGCCATTGGTCGAGCAGGTGCGTGCCGACGACGGCAACCTCACCAGCCTCGCGCGGTTCGCGGTCGGCGCCCACGCCACCCATCCTGTCGGTGAGGCGTTGCTGGGCTATACCGTCGGCGCCAGCGCTTTTCCGCTCGGCAAGCCGGCGCTGGAGCTACCCCAGATGGCCGGCGTCGGGCAGGTGCTGGTCGTGGCCGCCTCGCTGCTGGGTGCGCTGGCCTGCCTGGTGTGGGGCCGCCGCCACCGCGACCGGCTGCTGACGGTGCTCGGCGCCACGAGCCTGCTGGCGGCCGCCGTCTGCGTGGTCGCGGCCAGCAGGGTTGTCGGTCCGCTGCTGGGCTACCTCGTGTACTGGATGGTCGCTGCCCCGGCACTGGCTTGGCTCGGCCTGGGCATCCTCGCGGCCAGGCGGGTCGGTCTCGTGCTCCGCGCCGGCATGGTCGCCGGTCTGGCGCTGGCGGTCGGGGTGGGGCTGGCGATGTCGCCGGCCAGCCTCGACCTGCACCCACCCAGCGCGATGATTGGTTCGCTGGTGGTGGCGCAGGCGCGCGGTATGGCCGCGGACACCGTGTCGCTGCGCATCGCCAGCAAGGCACAGTGGCCGACCGCAGCGGGGGTCAGCGCCGCCCTGGAACGCGCCGGCGTTGAGGTCCGGGTCCAGGGCGGGTGGATCAGCATGTACTCGGCGGCCCGGCGGCCACGGGGCGACGAGGACCTCGAGATCATCCTGTCCGACCCCGGAGCGATCGTCCCCGGTCTGGTCTCGGCGCGAGGGTTCGGCGACCGGTTGGGGACCGTGGTCCACGTCCGGCGGTTACCGGCAGCCGACGCCGGGGTGACGATGGACGCCGGCTGAGGGCGACGCCGGCCGACGGTGTAAACCCGGTCCAGTCAACCCGACTCCGCTCAGTGCCGATATAGCGCCAAGGGGCACTGCGATGGGCGGCGCCCATGGCGAGGTCGGCACCGTGGAACCGAAGGCGTCCGGGCGGGTCATCGGCTACCGGCAGGCAGTGCTGGCCGCGGCTGCCGCCTGCCTGCTGTTCTTCGCCTGGCTTGCGGTCGCTCCGGGCTCGGACCGCCTGAACCTCGTGGTCGACAACACGGTGCAGTCGGTCGCCGCGTTGATCGGCACCGGCGCGTGCGCCGCCGTCGCGCTGCGGGGGTCACGACGTCGCCGGTCGACGTGGGTGCTGCTGGCGGCGTCCGCCGCGGCCTGGGGATTGGGCCAGGTCGCGTGGAGCTACTACGAACTGGTCGTCGGCAGCGTCACCCCCTTTCCCTCACTGGCGGACGTCGGCTTCCTCGCCGCTCGTGGGCTGGCCGTCGTGGCGCTGGTCTTCGCGGCCGTGGCCATGGGGCCGATGAGCCGTCTGCGTTGTGGCCTCGACGCGTTCATGGTGGCCACCTCCCTACTGATGGTGACGTGGGCCACCGCCGTGGCGCCGTCGTCGGGCGACGTCGGCAGCTTGCTCAGCCAGGTGGTCGCGCTGGGCTACTCCTTCGGTGACGTTGCGGTCCTGTCGCTGGCGCTGACCTTGCTGTCGCAGGCCCCGGCGGCAAAACGCGGGCCGTTGCTGCTGCTGGTCGCCACTCCGGCGTCCTGGTGATGACCGACACCGTCTACGCTCACCTGTTGATCTCCGAGCAGTACGCCACCGGCTCCCTGTTCGATGTCGGGTGGATGACGGCAAACCTGCTGCTGGCGCTGGCGGCGCTGCACCCTGGCGGCGACCTGACCGCGGACGCCGATGAGGGATCGATATCCGAGCTGGGACTCGCGCTGCCCTACCTCCCCGTGCTGGCGGGCATCGCCGTGGCGGGGTTCCGGCTCGTCACCGTGGGGCGGCTGTTTCCGTTCATGGCGTGGACGGCCATCGCGCTCGGCGTGATCTTGATCGCCCGACACCTGTTGGTGCTGGCCGAGCACCTGTGGCTGCGGCGCAACCTGCAAGCCCAGGTCCAGGCCCGAACGCTGGAGGTGCGCAGCCGCGAAGACCAGCTCCGACACCAGGCCAGCCACGACCCGTTGACCGACCTGCCGAACCGCAATCTGTTTCTCGACCGCTTACAGCAGGTGCTGCTGCGCCGCCGGAACGACACCACGCTGGTGGCCGTGCTGTTCCTGGACCTCGACGGCTTCAAAGATGTCAATGACAGCCGTGGCCACGGCGCCGGCGACCGTTTACTGCGTCAGGTGGCGACGCGGATGCGCTCATGCCTGCGCGCCGAGGACACGCTCGCCCGCATCGGCGGTGACGAGTTCACGGTGCTGTGTCCGGGCCTGGCCAGCGAACCACAAGCCGTCGGGGTCGCCGAACGGCTGGGCGAATCGCTGGCCGCACCGCTGTTCCTCGACGGCCACGAGACCTACGTGACGGCCAGCATCGGCATCGCCTACGCCGGTCCGCGCGGCTGCGTGCCCGACGAGCTGCTGCGCGACGCCGACGCGGCGATGTACCAGGCCAAGGAGCGCGGGCGGGGTCAGATTCAAGTGTTCACCACGGCGCTGCACATCCGCGCGGAGTCGCGCTTGCAGACCGCGGCCGCCCTGCGTCGGGCTGTGGCCGACGAGCAGCTGCGCGTGCTGTACCAACCGGTCGTCTCGCTGCGCGACGGAACGATCAAGGGCATCGAGGCACTGGTCCGTTGGGAGCATCCCGAGCGGGGGCTGCTCGGGCCTGGCGACTTCATCGAGGTGGCCGAGGACACCGGACTGATCGTCGGGGTCGGCCAATGGGTACTCCAGCAAGCCTGCTGCCAGCTGGCCGCGTGGAATGCCGCGATCGCGAACCTCGACGTCAACATCGCCGTGAACCTGTCGGCCCGGCAGCTGGCGGAACCGAGCCTGCCGCAACGGGTGGCCGAGACGATCGAGGCCTGCGGGATCGACCCCAGACGGCTGGTGCTGGAAATTACCGAGTCGGCGTTGGTGCACGACGTCACCACTGCCGCGATGGTGCTGGATGAGCTCAAAGCGCTGGGAGTGGGCCTGGCCGTCGACGACTTCGGCACCGGCTTCAGCTCGCTGAACTACCTCAAGCGCTTTCCCGTCGACGTGCTGAAGATCGACCGCTCGTTCGTCAGCGGCCTCGGCGTGGACCCGGAGGACACTGCCATCGTCGCGGCGGTTCGGGCGTTGGGCGGGGCTCTGGGCCTCGACGTCGTCGCCGAGGGTGTCGAGACCGAGCTGCAGGCCGCCAAGCTGCTGGAGCTGGACTGCCCTTATGCCCAGGGCTACCTGTTCAGCCGGCCGGTTCCCGCAGGGGCGTTGCTGCCGAGCCTGCTGCGCTCGAGCCGGGCGTCGACGCTGGTCTGAACTACTGCCTCGTCGGGGGATGGCGGCGGCACACCGATGGGGGAGCAAGTACGCTTGTGAACGACCTACGTCGGCGTTCAGGAGCACATGCAGCGTGACCACCCGGCAGATTCCCGAGGCCAGCGTCGCACGGCTACCCGTGTACCTGCGAGCCCTGGTCGACATGGCCGAAAGGGGCACGCACACCGTGTCGTCCGACGCCCTGGCCGAGGCCGCCGGCGTGAACTCGGCCAAGATCCGCAAAGACCTGTCGTATCTCGGCTCCTACGGCACTCGCGGTGTTGGCTACGACGTGGAGTACCTGATCCACCAGATCAGCCGCGAGCTGGGACTTACTCAGGACTGGGCAACCTGCATCGTCGGGGTCGGCAACCTCGGCAAGGCACTTGCCGACTACGGGGGCTTCGCCGAGCGCGGCTTCCGCATCGCCGCGCTGCTCGACGTCAGCCTCGGCAAGGTCGGTGAGATGATCGCCGGCATGGAGGTGCAGCACTTCGACGACGTGGAGCGCATCGTCAAGGAAGAAGAGATCTCGATCGCGATCCTGGCGGTGCCGGGCGCTGTCGCCCAGGACGTGACCGACCGCCTGATCACCGCCGGCATCTCATCGGTGCTCAACTTCGCGCCCGCGGTGCTGACCGTGCCCGAGGGTGTCAGCCTGCGCAAGGTCGACCTGTCCATCGAGTTGCAGATCCTGTCGTTCTACGAGCAGCGCAAGGTCGCCGAGGAGTCGGTACGTCGCGGCACCGCCCGCCGGCGGCTGGACGCGGTCGACCCGCCGTTGGCTTAGCTGGTCGGCTCGATGAGCAGGTCGAGGGCCACCGGCGGCGGCGTGCCGCTGTTCGTCGGCTTGGCAGGTCGGCGGGTGGTGGGCGTGGGCGGAGGCCGGGTGGCCGCGGCCAAGCTGCTGCCGCTGGCCGAGGCGGGAGCCGAGGTCGTCGTCGTCGCGCCGCACGTGCAGCCAGAGTTGGTTGCCTCTGCCGTGGTGCACCGGCGCCCCTACTTCGGCCCGCAAGACCTTGCCGGCGCGTTCCTCGTCGTGGCCGCCACCGCCGACGCCCAGGTCAACGCGCGGGTCGCCGCTGACGCCGAGGCGCTGGCCACCTTCTGCGTCCGCGTCGACCGCGACACCGACGCAACGGCGCCCGGATCGGCAGCCTTAGCCGCCGCGGTCCGTCACGGCCCGCTGACGATCGCGGTGTCCACCGGCGGGCAGGCGCCGTCGCTGGCCCGGTGGCTGCGCGCGGAACTGGAGGAGGCCTACGGACCCGAATACGGCCAGCTGGCGGCGCTGCTTGGAGAGCTGCGTCGCGATGCGCGGGTCCGCCGGCACCTCGCGTCGTTGGACAGCGAGGGCCGACGTGCTGCTTGGCGGGCGATTCCGCTGCCCGATATCCTGAGACTGATTCGCAAGGGCTCTCCTCTCGACGCAAGAGAACTGGCGTTGGCTTGTCTGTCCTCGTCCTCGGACTGAACTACAGAACGGCCCCCATCGGCATGCTCGAGCGGGTGGCCGTGCCCGCCGAGCACCTGCCCAAGGCTCTCGCGTCGCTGATCAACCGGGAGCACGTGCTCGAGGCGGTCGTGCTTTCCACCTGCAACCGCGTCGAGGTCTACGCCCACGTCCCGCGCTACCACGGCGGCATGGCCGATCTGCGCAACTTCTTCGCCGAGTGGGCGGGGATGGCGCCCGAGGACTTCTGCGACCACACCTACGACTACTACGACGAGCGCGCCGCCGAGCACCTGTTCGCCGTCGCCTCGGGCCTGGACTCGATGGTGGTCGGCGAACGGCAGATTCACCTGCAGGTCAAGGCCGCGTTCCGCGACGCCGAGGCCCAGGCCTCCACCGGTCGCGTCCTGTCCTCGCTGTTTCGCCAGGCGCTGCAGGTCGGCAAGCGGACCCGCGTGGAGACCGGCATCGCCGACGGTGCCGCCTCGATGGTGGATGTCGGGTTGGACGCGGCCGCGCGCGTCTTTGCCGACCCCGGCCACGCAGACGGCCACGCAGATCGAGGGCCGAGCCAAGGTCTGGGGCCCCGTCGTGCAGCGCTGGCAGGTCGCACCGTGTTGGTGGTGGGAGCCGGGAAGATGGGCGGGATGGCCGCAGCCCGTGTCGCAGGTGACGCGGGGAGAATTTTGATCGCCAATCGTTCGGCGGAGAAGGGTGAGCGACTGGCGCTGCGCGTCGATGGTGACGTCCTTGACTTTGGCGACCTTCACGCAGGCCTGCGGGCGGCGGATCTGGTGCTGTGCTCGACGGGTTCGCCGGTGCCGGTCATCGACCAGGACGCCGTGGCCGACGCCATGAAACAGCGCCCCGACCGGGCGCTGGTCCTCGTCGACCTCGCCGTCCCCCGCGACATCGACCCCGGCTGCTCATTCGTGCCGGGCGTCACGGTGCTCGACATCGACGCGGTGCGTGAGCTGACAGACGTCACGGAGACCGGCACCGAAGTCGCCAAGGCCCGCGCGGTCGTGGTCAACGAGGCCCGGCGCTTCGCGGCCTGGACCCGTGCGGTGCGCGTGGAGCCGACCATCGCTGCGCTGCGCACTCACGCCGAGGTCGTCCGCCAAGCCGAGCTGCAGCGCGTCGCCGGCCGCCTCGGCGACCTCGACGAGCGCCAGCGTGCAGCCGTGGAGGCGCTGACCAGCCGGATCGTCAACTCCCTGCTGCATGAACCGTCGGTGCGGCTCAAAGCGGTCGCCGACGCGCGCGGTGGCGACCTCTACGCCGCGACGCTGCGCGAGCTGTTCGATCTGCCCGAGTAGGGCGGGACGTCAGCGTGCTGCGGATCGCGACGCGCCGTTCGGCGCTGGCCAAGGCGCAGGCGTATCAATTCGGACTGCTGCTCACTCAGCGTTCCAATTTCGAGCTGGTGACGCTGGCCACCAGCGGGGACGTGGCCCGCGACGTGCCGGTGGACCAGGTGGACGTCAAGGGCATGTTCGTCGACACCATCCGCTCCGCGGTGCTCGACGGCGACTGCGACCTGGCCGTTCACTCCTACAAGGACCTTCCGACCGAGCCGGCGCCCGGCCTGACGATCGGCGCGGTCCCGCCTCGCGAGGATCCGCGCGACATCCTCATCAGCCGGGACGGCTACGCCCTGTCGACGCTGCCGGCCACCGCCACGGTGGGGACATCGTCGCAGCGCCGCCGCCTGCAGTTGCTGCGGGCCAGGCCGTCGCTGCAGGTGTTGGGGATCCGCGGCAATCTCGACACCCGCCTGCGCAAGGTGGCCGACGGCGAGTTCGACGCTGTGGTCGTCGCCTACGCCGGCCTGCGGCGGCTGTACTCGCCACCCGAGGCGATGGGTCTCGGACCGCTCGGCCTACCGCTGAAGGCGGCGCCGCTGGAGCCGGGTGAGTGCCTGTCCGCCGCCGCGCAGGGGGCGCTGGCCGTGGAGTGCCGCGACGACGACGAGCACACCCTGGCCGCGCTCAAGACGGTCAACCATCCGCCCAGCGAACGCACGGTCAGCGCCGAACGAGCGTTTCTGGAGCGCTTCGGGGGTGGGTGCCTGGCGGCCGTGGGCGCCTTGTGCACCGTGACGGCGCGTGGCGGACTGGAGCTGGCCGGCATGGTGGGCGACCCCGGCCGGCGCCGGGTCGTGCGAGGCTCGGACGTGGCCGGCTACGGCCAGGCCACCGAACTCGGGCAGCGCCTAGCCGACCAGCTACGCCTGATGCTGGACGGTTGATCATGGCGATCCCCCTCGGCGGGCCGCCGGGGCAACCGGGCACGGTCCATCCTTCGTGACGATCCCCTTCGGCAGGGTGCTCGCGCAGTCCGGCGCGGTGCATCCGTGGTGACGATCCCTTTCGGCGGGCCGCCGGCGCAGCCGGGCACCGTGTACCTGGTCGGCGGGGGGCCGGGCGACCCGGGGCTGATGGGCCTGCGGGCCGCACGGCTGCTGGCCAGCGCCACCTTCGTCGCCTATGACCGGCTGTCGCCGCCCGAGGCGCTCGCTCTTTGCCCGGCCGAAGCCGAGCAGGTCTACGTCGGCAAGCTGCCCGACCGCCACGCGCTGGCGCAGGAGGAGATCAACGAGCTGCTGGTGGCGCGCGCCAGGGCCGGCGATGCGGTGGTGCGGTTCAAGGGCGGCGACCCGTTCGTGCTGGGGCGAGGGTCGGAGGAGGCCAGCGCCTGCGTCGCGGCCGGTGTGGCGTTCGAGGTGGTGCCGGGCGTCACGGCGGGTGTCGCGGCGCCGGCCTACGCGGGCATCCCCGTGACGCACCGGGTCATGGCCCCGGCCTTCGCCGTCGTCACCGGGCACGAGGACCCCACCAAGCCCGAGGCGCAGGTCGACTACGCCGCACTCGCCCGCTTCCCCGGCACCCTGCTGCTGTACATGGGCGTGGGCCGTTTGCGTGCCATCGCCGCGGCGCTGGTCGCGGCCGGGCGCGAGGCGACGACGCCGGTGGCGCTGGTGCGGTGGGGGACGACGCCTCGGCAGCAGACGATCAGCGGGACGCTGGGTGACATCGCCGAGCGCGTCGAGTCGGCCGGCTTCACCAACCCCGCGATCATCGTGGTGGGCGACGTGGTCGGCCTGCGCGACGAGCTGTCCTGGTTCGAGCGCCGCCCCCTGTACGGGTTGTCGGTGCTCGTCCCTCGCACCCGTCACCAGGCCGGCGAGCTGTCCGAGCGCCTGCGGGTCCTCGGCGCCGAGCCGGTCGAGGCGCCGACCATCGCCATCCAGGCGTCGCGCACGCCGCAGTTGCTGCGCGCGGCGCTGACCGATGTCGGCAACGGCGCCTACGACTGGGTAGCGCTGACGTCGGCCAACGGCGTCGCCGCGGTCGTCGAGCAACTCGCCGAGCTGGGCCGTGACGCGCGGCTGTTCGCGCCTGTCCGCTTGGCGGCTGTTGGACCCGGTACGGCCGAGGCGCTGGCCGCCGCCGGGCTGCGTGCCGAACTGGTCCCGCCAACCGCGACGACAGGCGAGCTGGCCGCCGCGCTGGTGGCGTCAGGCCCACCCGCCCGTGCCCTGCTGCCACGCGCCGACATCGCCACCCCAACGCTCACGGAGGCGCTGCGGTCAGCCGGCTGGCGCGTCGACGAGGTGGAGGCCTACCGCACCGTGCCGGTGACCGAGCTTGATCCCGGTGTGCGCCAACGCCTGGAACTTGGCGAGATCGACGTGCTGGCGTTCGCCTCGTCGTCCACCGTCCGCAACTTTGTCGACCTGTTCGGTGGGCCGCCGCCGGCAGGGACCCGCGTGGCGTCGATCGGTCCCGTCACGTCGCAGATCTGCCGCGACCTCGGCCTGCAGGTTGACGCCGAGGCCGACCCGCACGACCTCGACGGCCTCGTCGCCGCCGTCCGTTCGGCCGCCGGCCGCTAACCCCCCGGGTCCCGCGACTTTGTCAACGTGGCGACGACAAAGTCGCGGGCCCCCTGGGTTGATCAGGCGACGAAGGCCAGATACAACCCGCCGATCACCACCGCGACCATCAGCAGCTTCAGCGCCAGTTTGGCGACCTTGAGCAGCACGATCAGCGCCAGCACCGCCACGACGAGGCCCAGGGGAGTCTGCAAGGTTTCCATGCCTGGGCAGGCTAGCGACCGAACTCGCGCTCGGGTTGCTGGACGCTGGGCCGCATTAGTCTGGCGGGCATGGAGCCTCGGCCGCCCACCATCCGCCCGCGCCGGCTGCGCCGGACCCCGGCGCTGCGCGATCTCGTCCGTGAGACGCGGCTGACGCCGACCGACCTCGTCGCGCCGCTGTTCGTCAAGGAGGGCATCGCCGAGCCGCAACCCGTCGCCTCGATGCCGGGCGTCGCGCAACACACCGTGGACAGCGTGCGCGTCGAGGCCAAGCACCTGCGCGCAGTCGGTGTCACGAGCTGGCTGCTGTTCGGTGTGCCGGCCACCAAGGACCCTGGGGGCAACGAGGCCGCCAACCCCGACGGCATCGTCGCGCAGACGCTACGGACGTTGCGCGACGATCACGGCGACGAGGTGGTGCTGGTGGCCGACACCTGCCTGGACGAGTACACCGACCACGGCCACTGCGGCCCGCTGCGCCCCGACGGCACCGTCGACAACGACGCCGCCAACGCCGCGTACGCCCGCGCCGCCGTCGCGTTGGCCGAGGCCGGCGCGGACGTCATCGCCCCGAGCGG
>Ga0136620_10000549_pt1 | contig 17027 bp, 13 predicted proteins | sample AntDrymUQ4162106_2_FD_104806 | JGI IMG/M metagenome (GOLD analysis project Ga0136620, IMG submission 104806) | Polar desert sand microbial communities from Dry Valleys, Antarctica - metaG UQ416 (21.06) | ecosystem: Environmental > Terrestrial > Soil > Desert | place: Antarctica: Dry Valley... | reverse complement strand
CCGAGCATCCCGGCCAGGGTGACGGCGAGCGCGGCGAGGATGATCCAGAACGCCGTGGGCGTGCCCTCGCCCGGATAGAGCACGTTCATGCCGAAGACCCCCGTGATCAGCGTCAGCGGCAGCATCGTCACGCTGATGATCGTGAGCAGGCGCAGGACGTCGTTCTGGCGATGCGAGATCACCGACTCGTTCGTGTCCTCCAGCGCCTCGACGACCTCCTTGTAGTTGTCGAGCAGATCCCAGATCCGCTCCGCCGCGTCGACCACGTCGTCGAAGTAGAGATCGAGCTCCTCGGGCAGGAACCGCTCGACCCGTCGCTCCAGCAGCCGCAGGGTCGAGCGCTCCGGCTTGATGATCTTGCGGTAGGAGATGATCTCCTGCTTCACGTTCGAGAGGTCCCGGACGACGTCCTCCGCCCGGCCCTCGAACATCCGATCCTCGACGCGGTCGAGCTTGTGCCCGATCTTGTCGAGGATCGGGAAGCAGTAGTCGAACATGTCGTCGAGGATCTCGTAGAGCAGGCGCCCCGTCCCCTCCGCGAACGCGCGCCGGCGCACGTCCTCGTGCGTCTCGCAGCGGTCGAAGAGCCGCGTCACGGGCAGCAGCTCCACGTTCGGGAGCGTGACGAGGTAGTCGGGGCCGAGGAAGATGTCGAGCTCGCCCGCGTTCAGTCGCTGCACCTGCTTGTCGTAGACCGGGAAGTGGAGCACCGCGAACAGGTACTCGGCGTACTCATCGATCTTCGGCCGCTGGCGCTTCGAGAGCACGTCCTCGACGTCGAGCTCGTGCCAGCCGAAGCGGGCGGCCAGCGCGTCGATCGCGGCGGGGTGGGGGCGGTCGAGGTGCACCCAGGTCAGCCCGTCCGCCGCGAGCTCGCGTGGGTGCTGCTCGGCCCGAGCAGTCGGGGCGGCGCCGGGCCGCGGGCGGCGGATGCGGGGCAGGCTCGGCACGGACTGAGCCTATCCAGCTAGCGGGCGGGCGCGGGCACCGGGCCCGGTGCGGCCGGCTCGGGCTGCGGGCTGACCGGGCTCAGGCGCACGCCTTCCGGGAGCCCGCGCTCGAGCGCGAGCGCCGCGGCCGCGGTTACGAGGCAGACGGCGGCGACGACGAGCCACAGCCCGGTCGGCGTCAGGCCGAGCAGGAAGCCGCCGACCGGCGGCCCGATCGTGAACCCGAGCTGCCAGGAGAACGCGGACATCGCCATGTAGCGGCCGAGCAACCGCGGGTCGGCGAGATCGGTGACGAGGGGCGCCTGGACGGCGCCGTGCAGGCACTCGCCGATGCCGAACACCGCTGCGGCGAGCGCGAGCATGGCGACGGCGGTGAGGCCGGAGAGCCAGAGCCCGGCCACGGGCACGAGCAACCAGGATCCCGCCCAGACGACGCCCATCACCGCGAGGACGCGCATCCGCCGGCGTCCCTCGGCGAGCCTCACGATCGGCAGCTGAGAGACCACGATCACGAGCGTGTTGATCGCGAAGATCGCCCCGATCCACCGCTCTCCGACGCCCGCCTCGTTCTTCGCGTACGGCGCGATCAGCTCGAGCTGGGCGTAGCCGACGGCGACGAAGGCGGCGTTGACGGCGATGAACCCGACGAAGACGCGATGCCGAAGCACGTCCAGATAGCTGCCCGAACGCTCGCCCTCCCGCGCCGGCGCGCGGCCCGGCTCCGGCACGAACGTCGTCAGCACCGCCGCGTAGAGCACGAACGTGGCCGCGTCGCCGAGGAAGAGCAGCTGGAAGCTCGTGGCCGCGAGGAAGCCGCCCGCCAGGCCGCCGATGCCGATCCCGAGGTTCATCATCACGCGCTGCATCGCGAACGCGGCCGTGCGCTTGTCGCGTGGCGTCAGCCCGGCGATGAGCGTCGACTGGGCCGGCCAGAAGATCCCGTTGCCGATGCCGGTGATCGCGCTGGCCGCGAACCCGTGCCACGGCGACTCGACGAACGCGTACGCCCCGAAGCCGACGGTCAGGAAGCCGAGCGCGACGGCGAGCATGCGCCGCCCGCCGAGTCGGTCGACGAGCGGCCCCGAGAGCGGCCCCGCGAGCAGGCTGACCGCGGCGTTCGTGCCCAGGATCAGCCCCGCGAGCCCGAGCGAGAAGCCCCGCTCGTTGTGCAGGTAGATGAACGTGAACGGCAGGACGAGCCCGTTTCCGACCGCGTTCATCAGGCCGCCGAGCTGGAGTACCTGCACCGAGCGCGGCAGGCGGGGATTGAGGCTGCGGAGGTAGCCGCGCACCGTGAGACCCTAGCGAGCGGTCTCAGCTCAGAAGCTTCGCCACCTCCGGGTGGCAGCCGAGCTCGGCCCAGCCGGCGGGCGTGCCGTCGTGGAGGTGGTCGCGCAGCGTCGGATCGGCTCCTCCCTCGAGGAGCGCGCGCACGGCGTCGGCGTGGCCGGATTGCGCAGCCAGGTGGAGCGCCGTCACGCCCTCGCCGTGCTCCGGACCGCCGAACGTGCCGCGCCGGTTCGGGTCGGCGCCCAGCGCGAGCAGCTGCCGGATCGCCTCGACACGACCGTTGGCCGCTGCCCATGCGAGCGCGGTTCCGCGGTAGGGGTCGGCCTCGAGGCGAGCGCCGGACTCCGCGAACAGCTCGATCGCCTCGACACGGTCGCTCTTCGCCGCCCAGACGAGCGCCTCGTCGAGCACCTCCTGCGGGTCGTCGGCGGGCGACCAGGGCGGAAACCCCCCGTGGGGGCGGTAGAACGCGCGGTGCGCGCCGGCCTGCGGCGTGCCCACGAGCTCGCGGATCAGGTCGAGCCGTCCCAGGCCGGCGGCGACGCGCAGGTTGTGCGGCCAGAGGCCGAGCAGGTCGACCACCTCGCGGTGCCCCCAGAAGAGCGCGACGACGAGGGGCGTGCCCCCGTCGCCGCGAGCGGAGAGGCTCGGGTCGGCGCCCGCGGACAGCATCAGCTCGGCGAGGTCGAGCCTGTTCCCGTAGCCCGCCTGGTGCAGCGGCGTCCAGCCGTAGTCGTTGCCGCGGTTCGGATCGGCGCCGTGGTCGAGCAGGAGCTGCACGAGCTCCGGATGGCAGCCGGCGGCGATCCCGAGCAGGTCGTTGCCGTTCGTGCCCCGGACGCGGACGAGCTCCGGGTGCTCGTCGAGGAGCTCGACGAGACGGGCGCGATTCCCGGCCTCGACCGCGCGGAAGGCGCGCATGAACGGCCCCGGCGGCTCGCGGCCGTCGCGCAGCGCAGCCACGTGGTCGCGGAGCGCCTCCCAGCTCGGGAAGCCGTGACGCCCGGCGAGGTCGAGCCGCGCCTCGTCGACGCTCGCGCCGCCCACGCTCGCGATCCCGTCCGCGCGGTCTTCGTAGTACTCGATCTCCGTCCGGAAGGGCTGCTGCACGGTGAGATCGATCACGGTGGCGACCGCCCGCGCAGGTCGTCCAGCGCACGCTCGGCCTTCGCGACCGCGGACTCAGCCCGCTCCACGTCCAGCTCGGCCGAGGCGAGCTCCTTCGCGAGCCGCTTGCGCTGCCGCTCGGCTGCGCCGGCCGCGCGCTTCGCCTCCGCAAGCCGCCGCCGCGCAGCCGCCAGAGCCTCGCGCGCGGCGGCCCGGGCGCGCTCGCCGTCGTCGCCTGTCCGCTTCGACTTGCGTGCAGGGGCGTCGGCGACGGTAACGGGGTCGAGCCCGAACCCGGCCGACTCGACCTCGCGGGCGAGGAGGCCGCGCTCGAGGAGCGGCTGGAGCTCCGGGTCGACGGACGCCGCGCGGAGGGTGGAGGCGACCCGCTCCAGCACCGAGTCCGACAGCTCGAGGCGCCGTGCCTCACGCCGGACGCGTTCGAGTGCGGCCCTGTGCTCGCGTGTCGCCTCCGCGACGGCGCTTGCGCCCTTTCCCGCAAGGGCGGACTCCTGCGCCGACCGAAGCGCCCGTCCCGCCTGCACGAGTGCCCGCACCTCGGAGGGATCCTCGCGGGCGATCCGGTTGACCGCCGCAGCCGGGGCTGTCGGCTTCGGGAGCTTCGCCATCTGCGCCGCCAGCTCGGCGTTCTCGGGTCGCAGCTCCTTCACGCGCGCGTTACGCGTCTCCGTGAACTCGTCCGGCGAGAGCGCATAGAGCGCCGCGATCTCGTGCATCAGCTCGCGGTCCACGCTGCGATCGTGCCCGGCCGGCCGTCGGTCCACACGGGGGCCTTGCCGAGCGGTGAGGATCGGCGTTCAATCGTCCGCATGGGTCTGACTCCTCCAGCGCTCTCACACGCCGGCGGCATCTGGCGTAACCGGGCGCTTCGGCGCGCCGAGCTGGCCTGGGGCGCAGCGATCACCGCCGAGTGGATGCACTTCGTGGCGCTCGGGGTCTTCGCGTACGACGCCGGCGGAACGTTCGCCGTCGGCGTCGCCGGGCTCGTGCGCCTGCTCCCGGCCGCGCTGCTGGCGCCGTTCGCCGCCGCTCTCGGTGACCGTTTCCGTCGCGAGCGCGTTCTGGCCACGACAGCGCTCCTCGGCGCCCTGGCGCTGGCGGCTTCGGCCGCGGTCTTCGCGATGGGCGGAAACACAATCCTCGTCATTGCCCTGGCGGCCCCGGTCGGCGTCGCTTCCACGCTCGTGCGCCCGGCGCTCCAGGCGCTGCTTCCTTCGCTCGCTCGGACTCCAGCGGAGCTGATCGCGTCGAACGGCGCGACCTCGACCGTCGAAGGGATCGGGACGCTGGTGGGGCCGCTCGGCGCCGGGTTGATCGTGTCGATCGCCGACGCCGGCGTCGTCTTCGGCGGGGGGGCGGTTGCGCTGGCCGCGGCTGCGGGGCTCTTCGCAAGCGTGCGAGTCGAGGGTCGGATTCGGCTGGCGGCGCTCGAACCGAGCGGTCGCCGGCCGCTGCTCGCCGGCTTCGCCAGCCTGCTCGCTGAGCCGAAGCCGCGCCTCGTCCTGGCGCTGATCGTGGCACAGGGGTTCGTCCGTGGTTGCCTGAACGTCCTGATCGTCGTGACGGTGTTCCGGGTGCTCGACGCCGGCGCCGGCGCGGTCGGGTACATGACCGCTGCACTCGGGGTCGGCGGCCTCCTCGGCGCAGTCGCGTCGTCGATGCTCATCCGCACCAGGCTCGCGACCCCGTTCGGCCTTGCACTCATCTTCTGGGGCTTGCCGATCGCGCTGATCGCGCCGACGTCCTACCTGACGGTGGCGCTCGTGCTCCTGGTCGTGGTCGGTGCCGCCAACAGCATCGAGGACGTCGCGGCCTTCACGCTGCTGCAACGCATCGTTCCGGACGATGTGCTCACGCGCGCGCTCGGTGTTGTCTGGAGCCTCGCGATGGGGGCGGTGGGATTGGGCTCGATCGCCGCGCCGGCAGTCGTGGATGCGGTCGGACCGCGGCCGGCGCTGGTCGCGGTAGGGGCGATCCTGCCCCTGCTGATCCTGCTGACCTGGAAGGGGCTCGTCGAGATCGACCGGACTGTCTCGAGCGCGGCTCCGCAACTGGCACTCATCGAGCGCGCGACGCTCTTCTCACCCCTCAGCATCGCCGCGAAGGAGCGCCTGGCAACGGCGCTCGTCCCGCTGTCCGTTGCCGCCGGCGACGTTGTCATCCGCGCCGGGGAGGTGGGAGATCTCTTCTACCTGGTCGCGGACGGCGAGTTGGAGATCATCGGGGCGGAGGTGCTCGGTCGTGTGGGCGAGGGCGATTTCTTCGGCGAGATTGCCCTGCTCCGGGACGTACCACGGACAGCGACGGTGCGTGCGCTCGCCGACTCCGAGCTCTATGTGCTCGGCCGCAACGACTTTCTCGCCGCAGTGCTGGCCCACTCAGGAGTGCGCGCCGCGGGCGAAGCGGTGGCAGAGGAACGGCTGGCGGCCGTCGGATCCGTACAGGAGCCGCCGCCGATGCGCCCGGGAGGATTCGAACCTCCGACCTCTCGCTCCGGAGGCGAGCGCTCTATCCCCTGAGCTACGGGCGCGGGCAGGCCCAAGTGTAGCCGCGGGGACGAGCCTCGCCCGTAGGCGGCCGACATGTTCTGCAAACTCGTCAGGTTAGGGTTCGCCCGTGGAGCTCTCGGCCCGGATCGTCACGCTGCGGCTCGCCGAGACCTTCGTGATCGCGCGCGAGACAACCGACGAGGCGGACGTCTTGCAGGTGGAGGTGCGGCACGACGGCGCCGTCGGCTTCGGCGAGGCGGCTCCGATCGAGCGCTACGGCGAATCGGCGGAGTCGGCACGCGCGTTCGTCGAGATGCACGGGACGCTTGCGCTCGGCGACGACCCGTTCGCACTCGAGGAGATCGGGGCGCGCCTCGGCGAGATTCCGGGCGAGCTGGCCGCGAAGAGCGCGCTCGACGCTGCGCTCCACGACCTCCAGGGCAAGCTCCTCGGCGTTCCCGTTTGGAAGCTGCTCGGGCTGCCGTGCACCGGGCCGCAGACCTCGTGGACGGTGTGGCTGGGGGATCCCGACGACATGGCCCGGCGAGCCGAGCGCGCCGCCGCCCGCTTCGGCCGGCTGAAGCTGAAGCTCGGCGGCGGCGACGGGCTGGACGTCGAGCGGGTCCGAGCTGTCCGCAGCGTCGTCGACCTGCCCCTCCAGGTCGACGTCAACGAATGGTGGTCGCTCAACGAAGCGCTCGACGCGCTTCCGCAACTCGCTGAGCTCGAGGTGGCGTACTGCGAGCAGCCGCTACCGGCCGGCGACGAGGACGGCGCGATGCTGAAGCAGCGCTCGCCGATCCCGATCTACGTCGACGAGGACTGCCACACGTTGTCCGACGTGGCCGGTTGCGCGGCCGTCGCGCACGGGGTCAACGTCAAGCTCGCCAAGTCGGGCGGCATCCGCGAGGCGATCAGGATGGCCCATGCGGCGCGAGCGCTCGGACTCGGCGTCATGCTCGGTTGCATGGTCGAGTCGGGGCTCGGGATCGCGGCCGGCTGCGTCGTCGCGCCTCTCTGCGACCACGTCGACCTCGACGGTAATCTGCTGCTCGCCGAGGATCCGTGGCCCGGCGTCGAGCTCGTCGCCGGCGTCCAGACTCCCTCCGCGAGCCCGGGGCTCGGTGTCGGGCGCGCAGCCTGAGCGGCTGCTGATCCTCGCGGAGGGCTTCTCCGCCGACCCTCATTACGGGAAGACCGGCCGTGGCGTGCTCGCCTACGGGCGCCGACAGGTGGTGGCGATCCTCGACTCCAAACGCGCGGGGGAGTCGCAGGCCGGCGTTCCGGTGGTCGCCGCGGTCGACGACGCGCTCCGCTTCGGGCCGACCACCGCCGTCGTCGGCGTCGCCACGCAGGGCGGGCGGTTCCCGCCCGCTTGGCGGGAGCTGTTGAAGAGCTGCATCGCGGAGGGGCTGCACGTCGAGAACGGGCTGCACCAGTTCCTCGCCGACGACGAGGAGCTCGCAGGCCTCGCGGCGCATCACGGAATCGAGCTGCGCGACCTGCGCCGGCCACCCGACGATCTCGACGTGCCGACCGGTGCGAACCTCGAGCTGCCCGCACGCACGGTGCTGACGGTCGGCTCCGAATGCGCGATCGGGAAGATGACGGTGTCGCTCGAGCTCGAGCGCGCCGCGCTCGCCCGCGGGCTCGCGGCGCGCTTCGTCCCGACGGGGCAGACGGGAATCGCGATCGCCGGCTGGGGAATCGCTGTCGACGCAGTCGTCTCGGACTTCCTCGCCGGTGCCGCCGAGCGTCTCGTGGTGGAAGGACACGAGCGCGGTGGCGAGCTCCTGTTCGTCGAGGGTCAGGGCGCCTTGCTCCATCCGGCCTACTCGGGCGTCACGCTCGGGTTGATCCACGGCAGTGCACCGCACACGTTCGTGCTCTGTCACCTGGCCGGGCAGACCCGGATCGAGGGTTATCCCGGCCACGCGATCCCCAGGTTGTCGACGCTCGTCGAGCTGCACGAGCGAATCGCCCTGCCGGCGCGACCCGCCCGCGTGGCCGCGATCGCGCTGAACACGCACCTGCTCGACGAGACGCAGGCACGCGACGCCCTCGCGGCGGCTGCCGCCGAGACCGGCCTCGCTGCCGACGACCCGGTGCGCTTCGGGCCCGAGCGGCTGCTCGACGCGGTGCTGGCCGCGCTCGAGGAACGGCGGATCACCAGCCCTTGACAGCGAACACACGTTCGTGCATCATGGCGAACACATGTTCGGACGCATTCTCCTGGTCGTCCTTGCCAGCCTCTTCCTCTGGGCATCGTTTGCGCGCTCGTCCGACGCGTCCAGGCCGGAGGCGCGCTATGTCGTGCAGCCGGCCGACACGCTCTGGTCGATCGCGGCCACGCGGTACGCGGATCCCCGCGAGGGCGTGTACGAGCTGCGCGTGCGGAACGACCTGGAGGAGACGGTGATCGTTCCCGGCCAGGTGCTCGTCCTGCCGTAAGGGGGTGCAGACCTACAATCGGCGGCCATGGATCTCGACGTCGTCTTCGTCGGGACGGCTGGCTCGATGCCGACCGCCCGGCGCGCTCCGGCCGCCACGCTCGTGCGTCGCGGCGGCGAGCGCCTGCTCTTCGACTGCGGCGAGGGCACCCAGCGCCAGCTCCTGCGCTCCGACGTCGGGCTCGTCGACCTCGAGGAGATCTTCGTCACGCACTTCCACGCCGACCATTTTCTCGGCCTGCCGGGAATGCTGAAGACCTTCGCCCTCCGCGGGCGCGAGGTGCCGCTCACGCTCTACGGCCCCCGGGGTCTCGGAGAGCTCGTGGACTCGCTCCGGCGGATCTTCGGCCGGTTGACGTACGACTACGAGATCGTCGAGCTTCACGCCGGAGACGTCCTCGCGCGCGACGGCTACGAGTTGCGGCCGCTGGCCGTTCGACACGGGTCGGCCTCGCTCGGGTACGCACTCGTCGAGCACGCGCGGCCGGGGCGCTTCGACGTCGAGACGGCCGAGCGGCTCGGCGTCCCGTCGGGGCCGTCGCGCGGGCTACTCCAGCGCGGAGAGGCCGTGTCGCTGCCCGACGGACGCATCGTCGAGGCGTCGCAGGTTCTCGGTCCGACGCGCGCGGGGCGGAAGCTCGTCCTGAGCGGCGACACGGCGCCGGTGCGATCCGTCGTCGAGGCCGCCGCCGGGGCCGACCTGCTCGTGCACGAGGCGACCTTCTGCGAGGACGAGGTCGAGCGGGCCCGGCAGACCGACCACTCGACTGCGCGGGATGCCGCCGGTGTCGCGCGGGAGGCGGGCGTGAAGCTCCTCGCCCTGACTCACATCTCGAACCGCTACTCCGGCGGCGACGTCGAGCGCGAGGCGCGAGCGGTCTTCGCGGAGACGGTCGTCCCGCGCGACTTCGACATCGTCGCGCTGCCGTTTGCCGAGCGCGGCGTGCCCGAGCTCGTGCGGAGCGGCGCCAGGAGGGGGAAGATCGCTTCTCCCTCCGTGGCTCACTCCGAGGCTCATTCCGGGGCGGGCGATCCTAGTCAGGGATCCACTCGATGACCGTCGAGCCGAGCAGTCCGGGGCTCGTGATGCCGAAGACGCAGACCCCGCCGTCCGCGTCGGGAGGCGATTCGATGGCGCCCGACCAAACCTCGCCCCACGGCACCGTGAGCCGCTGCCGCGGAATCTGATTCACGGTCAGCAGGACGGGCTCGCCCTGCTTGCCGAGCAGTGTCAGCTCCAGCCGGCCGGAGTTGCAGCCGTACACCCTCACGTGGGCCTCGCCGAGGATGTCGCCGTTCGGCTGGAAGCCGCTGCGCCGGGTGCGCAGCCGCAGCGGGCGCTCGGTGCGCCAAAGCGAGAGCCCGGAAAGGTCGGTGGAGCGCGGAGCCTGGCCGATTCGCTCGCCCGCGAGCTCGAAGTCGGCTGAGGTCGCAACAAGGCTGGGATCGAGCCGGTTGCCGCCGGCGTCCAGCAGTACGCCGTCCAAGCGCGGCGAGACGGTGGTCGGCTCGAGCGGCCCCACCGCAGCCGCCTCCGGAAGCTCGGCGACGGTGTCGATGCGCCGATTCCAGAAGAGGTGCTTCCAGACGCCGGCCGGGAATCCGCTGCTCACGTTCAGGTAGGTGACCGGCCCGTCGGCAGCGGCGTCGATCCAGCGTGGGTCGCCGACGTCGAAGACCCACACCCGGTCGGCCCGGCTCAGCTGCGCGATCTCCTTCGACGAGACGAACGAGAGCGTCACGAGCACGGCCAGCACGAGGATCGGAAGCACGGCGAGCGCGCGGCGCGGGACGAGCACCGCGGCCGCGACGAGGGCTCCGGCGACGAGCGGGAAGATGACTTCGAGCGTCGGCTCGGAGGTGATGGACGCGAGCCGCCAGAGCGGTATGAAACTGAAGGCGTCGAGCGCGGCCTCCTGCACGGCGTACCTGCTGACCGGCAACAGCACCGCCGGGATCGCGACGACGAGCGCAACTGCCTGCGTCCAGATGCGCGGCCGCGGCGCGCCGCGGGAGAGCCAGAGTCCGAAGACGAGGAAGATCGGGGGAGCGAGCGTGAGCAGGCTCCGCTCCGCGATGTGACCGACCCAGCGCGAGGCGAAGATCCCGATCTCCAGGACCAGGCAGACGAGCCAGGCGGTCGCCGTCGTGACGAGCGCGACCGCCGCGGGATCTCGCTCTTCGCGCCGCAGGCACTGCACGAGCATGAGCCCGAGCGCCACGAGCGGAATCCCGGCGACGAGGACGAAGACGCCGGCGGAATGCCACGCCACATCGGCTGCCACGGCGTCCAGCTCGTAGCCACCGACAGCGGCCGAGTAGGCGCCGAGTGGGTCGCTCCAGCGGCCGGCCAGCGCGGCGGCCGCGACGACGAGGAGGCCACCTCCGACCAGTGCCCCGAGCACTCTGCCCGCCCGCCGGGCGGGGTCGAGGCTGCGTTCGCAGGCACACTGGAGCGCGATCGCGAGGACGACCGCGGGGACGAGGGCGAGCCCCTGGACGTGGGTCAGCACGACGAGCGCGATCGCCCCGAGAGCAACGCCCTGACGCAGAAGCGTCGGCCGCTCGAGCGCGACGGCGAGCGCCCACAGCGCGAGCGTCGTGAGCGGGTACAGCAGCGACTGCGTCATCAACAGGCCGGAGTAGGCGAGCCCCGGGATCGCGACCACGAGCGCCGCCGAGACGAGCGCCCAGGCAGGCCCCAGGGCTCGGCGGCCCCAGAGGTAGGCGACGGCGGCCGTGGCGGACATCGCGAGCGCCTGCAGCGCCTGCACGATCGCAACGCCCGTGTCGAACTCCACGAGCGTGAGCGGCAGCCCGATCAGGGCGGGATAGACCAGCGCGTAGTACCCGCCCGCACCGAGCAGCGACGCGCTGCCGGTCTCCCAGAGCGAGCGGGCGAGCAGGGAGTAGATCGCCTCGTCCGGTGCGATCCAGCCGGGCTCGAAGCGGCGCGAGGCGGCGAGACGGATCGCGGCGGAGGCGATCACCAGGAACGCTACAGTCGTGCCGGCCCAGCGTGAGCTCACCGGCGGAAGTGTTACCGCCAGGGTCTTTGGGCGGCGTGGGTGGCGTCGTCCGACGCGGCGGCGTACACTGCCGGCCGACCCCTTTAACCCGGTCCAGAGAGACCGAAAAGGAGCGGAATGAGCACGCCCCTACCCGAGTCCGCGGCGAGCCGTCGGCCGGCCAAGACCCTGCTCGACGGCGAGGCGCTCTCGCGCACGCTCTCGCGTATCGCGCACGAGATCATCGAGCGCAACGACGAGCTGGGGTCGCTCGCGCTCGTCGGCATCCGCACACGCGGAGTTCCGCTCGCCGAGCGGCTGGCGGAGCTGATCGAGGAGCGGACCGGCACCGAGGTCGCGCTCGGCGCGGTCGACATCGCCTTCCGCCGGGACGACCGCGACCACGCGGGCTCGCAGCCGGTCGTCGGCGACCTCGACCTCGACCTCGAGCTGCGCGGGACGACGTGCGTGCTCGTCGACGACGTCCTCTACACGGGCCGCACGATCCGCGCGGCGATCGAGGCGCTCTTCGCGCAGGGCCGGCCCGCGCGCGTGCAGCTCGCCGTGCTCGTCGACCGCGGCCACCGTGAGCTGCCGATCCGCCCGGACTACGTCGGCAAGAACCTGCCGACGGCACGCGTCGAGCGGATCCAGGTCCAGCTCGTCGAGACCGACGGGGTCGATCGGATCCTGCTCGTGGACGGCCCCGAGGAGGCCGTGCGATGAGGCACATGCTCTCGATCGGTGACTTGAGCCGCGAAGACATCGAGCGACTGCTCGGAACGGCGCGGGCGCTCGAGGGGCCCGACCCGCTCCCGGTCCTCCGGGGGAAGCTCGTGCTGAACGTCTTCTACGAGGCGTCCACGCGCACGTCGTCGAGCTTCGAGCTCGCCGCGAAGCGGCTCTCCGGGAGCACGACGACGGTCAGGTCGTCCGGCTCGTCGACCGACAAGGGCGAGTCCCTGAAGGACACGGTGCTGACGCTGTCCGCCTACGAGCCCGACGTGATCGTGATCCGGCACCCGCAGATCGGCGCACCCGCCTTCGTCGTCCGCCTGACCGACGCACACGTGGTGAACGCGGGCGATGGGAAGCACCAGCACCCGACGCAGGCCCTCCTCGACCTCTACGTCCTGCAGGAGGCATTCGGCCGGCTCGAGGGCCTCCACGTGGCGATCGTCGGCGACGTGCTGCACTCGCGCGTCGCGCGGTCGCTCGTGCAGGCGCTCCGGCTCGTCGGCGCGCACACGACGCTCGTGGGACCGCCGGCGCTCCTGCCGCGCGGGATCGAGCAGCTCGGGTGCGAGGCCACCTCGGAGCTCGGCGCGATCGCCGCCGCCGATGTCGTCTACGTCCTGCGCATGCAGCGCGAGCGCATGCTCCCCGGCGCGAGCTACGTGCCGAGCCTGCGCGAGTACGGCGCGCGCTGGGGAATCACCCCGGAGCGGCTGCGTCCCGGGCAGAAGGTGATGCACCCAGGCCCGATGAATCGCGGCGTCGAGATCGACGCGCGCGTCGCCGACGGTCCCGACTCGCTCGTCCTCCGGCAGGTGCGGGCCGGCCTCGTGGTGCGAATGGCGGTTCTGCACGACCTCGTCGCCGCCGGCGCTGCCTCCCGGCTCGGGGCGGTGGCCTGATGCTGGTGTGCCGGAACGGCCGCTCCGACTCGCTGACGCTCGAGGGCCGCCTGCCGGGCGAGCGCTGCGTGGCCGTGACCGTTCAGGACGGGTTCATAGCGCGAATCGAGCCGGGAGGCTCGAGTCGCGCCGTACGCGACAACCTCGTGCTCGCGCTGGCATTCGTCGACCCGCACGTGCACCTCCGCACGCCCGGCCGGGAGGACGAGGAGACGATCGCGAGCGGGACCGCGGCCGCCGCGGCGGGCGGGTACTGCGCGATCCTCGCGATGCCGAACACCGATCCGGTCGTCGACTCCGCCTCCGTCCTGCGCGGCCTCCTCGAGACGGCCCGCCGCGAGGCAGTCGTCCCCGTGGGCTTCATGGCCGCGATCTCGAGGTCGCTCGAGGGTGAGGAGCTGACCGAGCTGGGGGAGCTCGCCGACGCCGGCGCGGCCGCATTCACCGACGACGGCCGGCCCGTCCGCTCTGCCGGGCTGCTGCAGCGCGCGCTCCAGTACGGCGCCGTCACCGGCCGCACGCTCGCGCTCCACTGCGAGGAGCCGACCCTCTCCCGAGACGCCCACGTCCACGAGGGGGCCGTCTCCGCCGAGCTCGGCCTGGCCGGCTATCCCTCCGTCGGCGAGAGCACGATGGTCGAGCGCGACCTGGCGCTCGCCGCGTACGAGGGGCGGCCCGTGCACCTGATGCACCTCTCGGCCCGCGAGTCGGTCGAGGCGCTCGCGCGCGCCCGCGACGCCGGTGTGCAGGCGACGGGAGAGGTGACGCCGCACCATCTCTGCCTCACCGACCTAGCGGTCCGAGACCTCGATCCGAATGTGAAGATGAACCCGCCGCTCCGCACCGAGCGCGACCGTCAGGCGCTGCTCGACGCGCTCCGCGACGGGACGATCGGTGCCATCGCGACCGACCACGCGCCGCATGCGCGCGAGGAGAAGGACGTACCGTTCGAGGCCGCGCCCTTCGGCGTCACGGGGCTGGAGACGGCGTTCGCGGCGCTCTACACCCACCTCGTCGAGCCGGGGTTGCTCACGCTCGAGACGCTGCTCGAGCGGATGTCTGCGGGCCCTGCGCGCGCCCTCAAACTGCCCGAGCCGCGCCTCGAGGTCGGCGCGCGCGCGAACCTTGTCCTCCTCGACCTAGAGGCGGAGTGGACGGTGACCACGGAGGGCTTCCGCTCGCGCTCGGCCAACTCGTGGCTGCTCGGCGAGAAGCTGCACGGGGCGGTCGTGGCGACCGTCGCGGACGGACGGTTGGTGCACGGATGACCGCCTTCCTCGCGCTCGAGGACGGGACGATCTTCCGGGGACGCTCGGTCGGAGCCGCGGGCGTCGCGTTCGGCGAGGCCGTCTTCACGACCGCGATGACGGGCTACCAGGAGACGGTCACCGACCCGAGCTTCGCCGAGCAGCTCGTCTGCTTCACGGCCCCGATGGTCGGCAACTACGGCGTCGTCGACGCGCGCTCCGAGTCGTCGGGGGCACACGCGCGGGCCGCGTTGATGCGCGAGGCACGCGGCCCGGGGTGGACGGGCTGGCTCGCGGAGCGCGGTCTGGTCGGCCTGACGGGGATCGACACTCGCTCGCTCGTGCTCAGGCTTCGGGAAGGGGGAGCCCTGCGGGCCGCGGCCGTCGCGGGCGAGCTCTCGGAGGTGGAGGCGGTGGCGGCGGTGCGCGAGCTGCCCACCATGGCGGGCGCGGCCCTCGTCGCGCAGGTCTCGACGCCCGAGCCGTACGTGTACTGCGACGCGGGGACGATCCGGGTCGCGGTCGTCGACTACGGCTGCAAGCGCTCGATCCTCCGCCGGCTCGCCGGCGCGGGCGCGTACGTCACCGTGTATCCCCACGAGGTGGACGCTGACGAGCTGGCTGGCCACGACGCCGTGCTGCTCTCGAACGGGCCGGGGGATCCGCAGCCGCTCGTCGACGAGGTGCGCGAGCTGGAGCGGCTGCTCGGACGGGTGCCGGTGCTCGGGATCTGCCTCGGCCACCAGCTGCTCGGGCTCGCGACGGGGCACGAGACCTTCAAGCTCCCGTTCGGGCATCGCGGCACGAACCACCCGGTGCTCGACCGGCGCACCGGCCGGGTACTCGTGACGAGCCAGAACCACGGCTTCGCGGTCGCGCCCGCCGAGGAGCGCGAGGCGACACACGTCTCGCTCTACGACGGCACCGTCGAGGGCTTCGACTTCCCGGACCTGCGCGCGAGCTCGGTGCAGTTCCATCCCGAGGCCGGGCCGGGCCCGCACGATGCCTGGCCGATCCTCGAGCGCTGGCTGGAAGCGGTGCGAGGTGCCTAGGCGCAACGACATCCGCTCGATCTGCCTGATCGGCTCCGGGCCGATCGTGATCGGACAGGCCTGCGAGTTCGACTACGCGGGCTGCCAGGCGCTGAAGGTGCTGCGCGAGGACGGCTACACGACGATCGTCGTCAACTCCAACCCGGCGACGATCATGACCGACCCGGGGTTCGCCGACCGCACCTACCTCGAGCCGCTCGACCTCGACGGCGTCGCCGACGTGCTCGGGCGCGAGCGCCCCGACGCGCTGCTGCCCACCCTGGGTGGCCAGACCGCGCTCAACCTCGCGATCGAGCTGTCCGAGGCGGGCGTGCTTGACGCGCTCGGGATCGAGCTGCTCGGCGCCAAGGTGGACGTGATCAAGCGCGCCGAGGACAGGCTGCTCTTCCGCGGCGCGGTGCGGAGCTGCGGCCTGGAGGTGCCCAACTCGAAGATCGTCACGAGCAGCGATGACCTGGCCGGCATCGTTCTCCCGGCTGTCGTTCGTCCCGCGTTCACTCTGGGAGGGCACGGCGGCGGGTTCGCGGTCTCGCAGGGCGAGCTCCACCGCCAGGTGGAGCTCGGCCTGCGAGAGAGCCCCATAACCCAGGTGTTGGTGGAAGAAAGCGTCAAGGGCTGGGACGAGTTCGAGCTCGAGGTGATCCGCGACAGCCGCGACAACGTCGTGATCGTCTGCTCGATCGAGAACCTCGACCCGATGGGCGTGCACACGGGGGACTCGGTCACCGTCGCGCCGCAGCTGACCCTCTCGGACGAGGCCTACCAGGAGCTCCGGGACGCGGCCGCCGCCGTGATCCGCGCCGTCGGCGTCGAGACCGGAGGCTCCAACATCCAGTTCGCGCGCTGCCGGGAGACGGGTGACCTGCGCGTGATCGAGATGAATCCGCGCGTCTCGCGCTCCTCGGCGCTTGCCTCGAAGGCGACCGGCTACCCGATCGCGAAGGTGGCGGCGAAGCTCGCGGTCGGCTACACCCTCGACGAGATCCCGAACGACCTGACGAAGACGACGCCCGCGAGCTTCGAGCCGACGCTCGACTACGTCGTCGTCAAGGTGCCCCGCTTCGCGTTCGAGAAGTTCCCCGGCGCGGACACCACTCTCGGGACGCAGATGAAGTCGGTGGGCGAGGCGATGGGGATCGGCCGGACGTTCCAGGAGGCCTTCTGGAAGGCATTCGTCAGCCGGGAGCTCGACGCGGGCGCCGTCACCGCCTGGGCGACTCTCGTGGACCTGCCCGAGGGCTTGCATCCGTGGTTCCGCCGGGAGCTGGAGGAGCTGCGGACCCACGGGCTGCCGGCCGGCGAGCGCGTCTACCGGCGCGTCGACTCCTGCGCCGGCGAGGTCGAGGCGGGATCCAACTACTACTACTCCACCACCGGCGAGGCGGACGAGGCGCCGCCGACCGGCGACAGGCCGCGGGTCGTGATCCTCGGCTCGGGCCCGAACCGGATCGGCCAGGGAATCGAGTTCGATTACTGCTGCGTGCACGCCGTGCAGAGCTTCCGTGCGCAGGGCTACGAGGCGGTGATGGTCAACTGCAACCCGGAGACCGTCTCCACCGACTACGACACGTCCGACCGGCTCTACTTCGAGCCGTTGACGATCGAGTACGTGCTGCCGGTGCTCGAGCGCGAGCGGCCGGTGGGCGTCGTCACCCAGTTCGGCGGCCAGACGCCGCTCAAGCTCGCGCGGGCGATCGAGGCCGCCGGCTTCGCGATCATGGGCACCCCGGTCGAGGCGATCGACCTGGCCGAGGAGCGCGAGCGCTTCGGCCGGCT
>Ga0136620_10000548_pt1 | contig 17028 bp, 6 predicted proteins | sample AntDrymUQ4162106_2_FD_104806 | JGI IMG/M metagenome (GOLD analysis project Ga0136620, IMG submission 104806) | Polar desert sand microbial communities from Dry Valleys, Antarctica - metaG UQ416 (21.06) | ecosystem: Environmental > Terrestrial > Soil > Desert | place: Antarctica: Dry Valley... | reverse complement strand
CCTCGTCCGCTGGTGGCTGAGGCAGCGACATCAGGCGGCGAAGGCGGCCCCGTGATCGACGTGGGGAGCGCTCCGCCGCTTGAACTTGGAGACGCCTTCCATCGAGTGATGGAGATGGTGTCGCTGCCGGACGGTGAGGATCTCGAGGAGATCGCCGAGGCGATCTGCAGCGAGGCAGGGATCGCGGAGGCGATGGGCGCGGTGGTGGAGATGGCGCGCCGCTGCCTCGCTTCGCAGCCGTTGAGCGGCTCGATTGACGGGGAGGATGTGCACCGCGAGGTCCCCCTCGTCACATCGCACGAGGGGAAGGTGCTGATCGGGCGAATCGACCTTATAATTCGAGCCGGCGGACGCATCCTGGTCATCGACTACAAGACCGACGCAGTTCAGGCAGGCGGTGAAGCTTTGGCTGCTGAGGCCCACCTCGGCCAGATCTTCGTCTATGACACCGCGGTGAGGAGCGTTACGGGCGGCGGGCACGCGACGCAGCTGTTGTTCGCGCGTACAGGACGTAGCGTCGAAGTAACTGATAACAGAGGGGATTGACATATGCCGTTCGATAGTCCAGACGTCAACCTTGGGACCCTGCTCCAAGACGTGGAGACTGGCAAGGTTCAGCTACCCGACTTCCAACGCGAGTGGAAGTGGGACACGGACAGGATCTCGAGCCTTCTAGCGAGCATCTCGCTAGACCACCCGGTGGGCGTTCTCATGATGCTCGAACTGGGAGGAGCCGGAGTGAGGTTCAAGCCGAGAGCGATCGCGGGCGCTCCGGACAACACGGCTGCCGCGGAACGACTTCTCCTCGATGGGCAGCAAAGGATCACGTCGCTCTACCAGTCCCTGGGGTCTGGTAGGCCCGTCGAGACGACTGATGCTCGAGGAAAGCATCTCACCCGCTGGTACTACATCGATATCGCCAAGTCCTTGGCCGCCGACGGCGACCGAGAAGAGGCTGTCTTATCCGTTCCCGAAGATCGGGTGATCCGTTCCGACTTCGGCCGGCGCATCGATGCCGACTACAGCTCGCTCGATCGAGAGTGCGATGCGGAGGTCTTTCCGCTCGCACGAATCTTTGACATGGGCGCAGTCTTCGAATGGAACAATCGCTACGTGTCGCGCAGCCCGCTCGGTCCCGACCAAGCTGCGACTCGATGGAACGACTTCTATAAAGAAGTGCTCAGCAACTTTGTACAGTACACCGTGCCCGTCATCGTCCTGAACAGAGAGACTCCGAAGGAGGCTGTATGCACAGTCTTCGAGAAGGTTAACACTGGCGGAGTCGTTCTGAACGTCTTCGAGCTGCTCACCGCAACCTTCGCCGCAGATGACTTCCGCCTCAACGACGATTGGCGGGAGCGCAAGAAGCGCCTTCAGGCGCGGCCAGCCCTTCGAGAACTCGAAAGCACAGACTTTCTACAGGCCATCGCTCTAGTAAGTACCTGGCATCGGCGCAACAACGCAGCGGCTAACGAGACTGCGGGCGGCGATTCAGTCCTCCCAGGAGTTACCTGCCGCCGCAAAGACATTCTGAACATGACGCTAGGCGCGTATCAAGAGTGGGCGGATGCGGTGATGCGAGGGTTCGAGTGGGCGGCCCAGTTCCTCGCCCGCGAAAAGATTTTCGCCAGCAAGGATATCCCGTACCGCACCCAGCTCGTCCCTCTGGCCGCATTGCGAGTGGTCTTAGGCCAATCGGCGGACAACCATGAGGTCAACGAGCGTCTGCGGCGGTGGTTTTGGTCCGGCGTGCTCGGGGAGCTCTACAGCGGAGCCGTGGAAACCCGATTTGCTCGAGACCTCGAGCAGGTACCGGCGTGGATCGAAGGTGGCCCTCAGCCGCGAACCCTCGTCGAAGCATCATTTGAGGCGTCGCGATTGATCTCCCTGCGGACGCGGAACAGTGCTGCTTACAAGGGCGTCCACGCCCTACTTATGAAGCACGGATCGCGTGACCTCCTCAAAGCGGTGGAGATCGACATGGCCCAGTTCTTCGACCTCCATATCGACATCCACCACATCTTCCCGCGAAAATGGTGCGATGACCGCAACATTGACCGTGGGCAGCGGGACTGCATTGTAAACAAGACAGGGTTATCGTATGACACGAACAGGAGTATCGGAGGGAGGGCACCCAGTAGCTACCTTGCAACCGTCGAAACGCGCACGGGTCAATCCCCGGACGAGATCGATGCCCTTCTCGACCGGCACCTTGTCAACGCCCAGCGTCTCCGCGATGACGACTTCGATGGCTTCTTCAATGATCGGCTCGAAGCGCTGGTCCGACTCATATCTGACGCCATGGGTAAGGATGTCGCACGAGACAAGGAGCTAGATGGCGTGGAGTACGACGCCGACGAGGACGAACCCCCTCCACCAGAAGAAGTAGCCCTAGCGGAGCGCCCTGCTTCGCCACAGATCGGGCGGAGTTCGGCGAGGGTTACGGACGGGGAGCTGCGCGGCGGATCCTCAGGGCTCGAACTCTGAAACCTCGAACTTCAGGGTCCTAGCGTTTTCGCTCACCGTTCGCCTTACACCCTCGGGGAAGCCTTCGCCACTGGTCGCCTCGATTTCGACAGTCATCCTTACGACGGAGCTATCGAGACCTTGAAGGGGCGCCACTAGGGCCTCGGCTATTTGGCCCACGTCTCGCAGGAAGCGAACCGGCTCAAGACTCGTCCGGCCGTAGAACCGGGTGGGCTCAGCATCCGGAGGTGGCGGAGGCGGCGGAGGCGGATCGTCGCCGTCTCGGTCCGTCCCGCCCCCCGGCTCGGCGTCTAGCTGTACCCGCGCGGCGTCAGGCCTCACGACAAGGGCAGCGCTGTCGAGCACGACCTCTGCCTGCTGACCTCCGACCAGGCCGCGGTAGCGCTCGGCCGCCTCGTCGTAGGCCGCCGCGTACGCGAACGTGTCGCTCTCCCAGGTCAATGCCGCGATGCCGTTGCGCACGGCTTCGACCAGCACCGACGAATCACGCAGCCGGGGCAGGTAGAGGTACTTCGCGTAGTTGTCCCAGAGCTGCGCGAGTGCGACATGGCCGGCGTCCTGCGGCCACAGCGGTACCCGGTCGAGATCCATGCGCAGCCGTACTCCGCTGTAGTCAGTGATCAGCCCCTCCTCGCTGATCAGCCGTCGGCTCGCCCGAACGGCAACTGGATTAGGGCCACTAAGCCGCGTCTCCTCCCAGCGCATCGCCGCGGTCGGATCTTCGGACGGCTGTGTCGGCGCGAGCAGCCACTGCCAGGTCTCGCCGAGTCGAGCGGCGATCATCTCCTCGTACTGCTGGCGCTTGGTCTCGACCTGTTTGACGCCCCACGGATCGAGCCCGAGCTCCTCGCGCTCCTCGTCAATCGACTTCCACGCCAGCCAGTGTCGTACGGCGTCGCGCAGCTCTTCGAGGCGGCTTCGGTCTGCTCCGAGGAAGACCAGCATGTTGCGGAAGCGCCGATCGCCGGTGCCCCGTGACTCGAGCAGCCGGGCGGCCATGTCTCGGGCCGGTGAGTCCTCCGTCTTCGACGAGTGGTCGTACTCCGGACCGAGGATGACCAGACGCGCCTCGGGATCATCAGGCACGTCCGACGGCGCTGCCGGAGCAGCGTGCACAGCGGTGAACTCCCCGCGGTCTCGCAGCTGGCGCAGCCTGCGGACGACCTCCTCGTCCGCGGCGTCGTCGGTGAAATGCGAGCCCGCGCGGTCGTTCGCCAAGCGCGCGACCGTCGCCTGCTTGGCATACCAGTAGCGCTGCCCGTCGACGTAGAGATAGGTCGCCTGGTCGGTGAGGCGCCGGAGCGCGTCACCGAACGTCGAGGGGGCCTCCCCCGGCTGAACGCATCCCAACTTGATCGATCGATCATCGATCCCACGGTTGGACGACCGCTCGATCGGCGCGGACCCCATGTAGATCGCTCGGGCGACGCGACGCGTCGCCGAGTAGCGGCCGAGGTTGGGGTTCTCGCGATCCAGTCGCAGCGGCAACGAGTTCGGACCGTCGACATCGCGCTCGATGACTGGCGCCCAGCCCTCTTCGAGGTAGCGCGTCAGCTCCGAAGCCACCTGCGGGGCGTCGATCGGCACCGACGCCGGCATGATCAACAGGCTTCCGTCCTGGCGCTCCCACAGCTCGTGGATCACGCCGGCCATCAGCCGCAGCACCCCGCGCGTGCGCTGGAACTTGTCCAGCGTCGACCACTCGTTGTAGAGCCGGTCGAAGAGCTCGGGATGGATCGGGTACGCAGCGGCGATCCGCCGCTCGTAGTCGGCCTCGCGACACGGAGACGGGAACTCCGCAGCCTGGGTGCGGTAGAGGTTGGCGAAGGCCCGAACTACCGCGTCGCGCTCCGCGGCCTTGTCTGCCGACACGTCTTCGAAAAGCCGGCGGCGAACAATCTCAAAGCCCTCATCAGCGCTCGCGGGGCGCCACGAGGACTCCATCCGACCGACGACGTTCTTGAGGCGCTCGAGGGCCGCCTGACCGCCCTCACCGCCGACCTCGATGTCCGAGGCCGGGATGGAGACGACGAGCAGCACACCCGGCACCGCCCGCGCGGCCTCGGCGAGCGCCTGAGCGAAGGTGAACTGAGCATCGAACGACCCTGCCGGTAGACCGTCAGTGCCGTAGAGCTGGCGCGCGTAGGCGACCCATTCATCGATGAGGATCAAGCACGGTGTCTGCGCCTGGAACAGCTCGACCAATCCGGCACCCGGGCTCGTGCCCGTTCGGTCCGCGTCGGCGACTATGTCGTATGCCTTCTTGCCGCCGAGCTGCCAGGCGAGCTCCCCCCAGAGCGTGTTGACCTTCGTCCCATCGGGCTTCTCGTCGGCCTGAGCGGGCACGTTCATAGTCCCGACAAGCACCGCACGATTCGCGTCTATCGAGCCGACACGGACCTCCTTAAGGATCTCGTCGACACCCGAGAGGTCGGACGCGGAGGTTCCACCGGCGAGGTGGTACAAGGCGATCAGCGAGTGCGTCTTACCACCGCCGAAGTTGGTTTGTAGCTCGACGATTGGATCGCCGCCCTGACCGCTTAGCCGCCTGGCGGCGTTGACCAGGAGCTCGCGCAACCCCTCAGTGAGAAAGGTCCGCCGGAAGAACTGGGCGGGATCGCCGTACTCGTCTGTTGCGTCTCCCCGCCAGACCTGATGCAGGTCCGCTGCGAACTCCGCCTGCTGGTACCTGCCCGACGCCACGTCGGGGTGTGGCATGACGATCTCGCGCCACGGGCGCAACCCGGCCGCCGGCTTGCCCTCGACTGGCGCGGCCGAAGCCGCCTTGCGCTGCGTCCTCCGGGCCTGCTCCTCGAATCGCACTCTGAGGAGCTCCTGCTTCGCTCGGTCAAGCTGCTCTGCCTCCTTGGCCGCGCTGACAGCCGTCAGCAGACGGTGAGCGCTGTCGAGCGCTCGGTAGGCATCGTCTCCCGAGAACGGCTCCTGGTGCGCCCACCGGTTCCGCATGTCGCGTAGTTCGCTGACCAGCGTCCGCTCACTCTGGCCCAGAACCTTGCGGAAGACGGCGTTCCACTCGTCCCACATCACCTTGAGGAGGAACTGGACATCCGTTGGCGAGACTTTCCGTGGCAGGCCGACGGCACCCGCTTCCCGCCGAGCGAGATCGTTGACCCAATCGGGTCCGTACTGGGAGGCCAGTTCCCGCTGCGCGAAGGGCGCGAGGCCAGCGCTCAGGAGTGCCAGCGCCCGTCCGACCCGCTCATGATTCGTGCTTGCCACGTCTACAACTCCAAGCTTTCTTGCGGTGTTGACGCCACAGGCCGCGCAGCCGCCATTCGGGTGAGCTCTGGCCATGCCACCACGAGGCTGTTATATGCGAGTGCCTCGGTAGCCCAACCCTTCCGTTCGCAAATTGCGAAGAGCCGGTACGCGAGCTCCCGGGCTGGTTCGCTCAGACCGCCGATCTGCCGCAGGAGGTCCGCGGCGGCTTGCTCGCCGTCAACGGCAAGACGCTGCGCGAGGTACTGCACCACCTCCCAGACGACCAGGCGCGAGTCCGATGACGGATCCCAGCTCTGCAACAACTCGGAGCGATCGAGAAGTCGTACCCTGCCAGCGCGGGATTCGAGGATCCCGCTTTCAATTAGCGCGTTGATGGCGGTGTTCTTAGCCTTCGACAACGTCTCTGCCACACCGAATGCTGCTGGGTTGATCCCGAACTGCTCGAACCACGCCACCGCCCACCGGGTCTCGGAGTCGAAGTCGCCTTCTTGCTCGGCAAGTCTTTCGTCAAGCACCTGGTTGATGAGACCGAGGGCCGCGCGGACCGACATCGCGGAGCCGTCCGTTTCGACGACTCGTGAATAGCTGGAAAAGAGGCTCATGCCGGGGCCGATCGCCGCCTGAGCGAGATCGACAGGGGCGATGTTGCCCTGCTGGAGCCGCAACAGCGCCTCGGGCATTGCCGCCCTTAGCGACCCGACGAACTCCTTCCTAGTCCCGAGAGGCGCATCTACGGCCCGCGGCCTACAGACAAGAACGATTGAGGAGGCAAGCGCGTTGCTGGCTTGTCCCCGCATCCGCGTGGCCATTTCTGTGCGAATCGGCCACGTTCCGGTGATCTGAAAGCCGGCCCGGATGAGGCCTTCGAGCATCGTCTCCCACCCGGTCGAGGCAATCCCGGCACCGTGCCCATCTTCCTCCGACTGCTTGAAGGCATAGAAGATCGGCAGCGGGAAGCGATCGTCGTGGCGGTCCCGCATGCGGTTGAAGGCCTCGGCGAGGCCGTGCTCAAAGTGGTCCCGCGCGGCGTTACGGTCGCCGGCAAAGCGACCCGGATCAGCAATCATCTCTGCCGCCTTTGGCGTGAGGAGCGTGCTGAGTAGGTCTGGCAAGAAGCGCCGGAGGGCCAACCGCAACCAGACATAGAAGAAGTCCGCGAGATCGGCGTACCCGATGTTGTCGTAGTAGGGCGGGTCGGTCGCGACGAACATGCGCGGCGGGCCCTCGAGACAATGCGCGGCATCCGCCTGCTTAATCCAGGCGGGCGGGGCGGCCGGCAGCTGCGCCAAGGGTTCGACGACAAGCTTGATCGCCGCGCCGATGCTGCCCGTCGCCGTGCCGAAGACGTTGGGATCTGCAAAATCCCACGTCATCGACAGCGCTTGGCGGCCAAAGGCATGCTGGGCCTTCTCGCCGACGGGGTTCCAGCGCACGAGCGTGTTGAGGCTCATGGCAACCCGATCCATAGCCAGGGCGAGATAGATGCACACGGCATCCGCGTAAGCCCGCGCGCCTTCTCCGTCCCCCTCGAGGCTCTCGCCGCCGGAGTCGAGGCCCGCGCGGGCGGCGTCAGCCAGGATCTCTCCGTGCAGTCCGTCGATGCCCCGCGCCATAACCCCGAGCGTCTGAAGCTGTCGAGAAGTAAACAATTCTCGATGCTGAGCTAGCCCGTACGCCTGTACTCGAAAGCCCAGCGCCTGGGCCGGGAGGTCCGTGTCGGGAACCCAATCCTCGTCGAGCACCACGGCAACTCCCGCGTGTTCCTGCGCCTCGTCCGGAGACAGGTACGTGCGGCCAGATCGGCCTTGTGCCACGACGGCCAGCATCCGCTGGCCGAGGGCAGAGCGCTTGCCCTCGGCTCGTATGTGGTCAAAGGGGATCGCCTCGTTGCAGACGAGGCACCGGGCGCCGCTGCGATTGACGGTGCCCTCCTGCACAGCACCATTCCCGGTCTTTACCTCGAAGGTGTACGTCCGCGCCTCGTGATCGACACGCGGATGCACCCACGCCTGCTTCCCGCGCCGGCTCGCAAGCGTGAACGAGCGCACCAATGGCGCATCCGCAGCGCACGCGGGGTTCGGGCAGCGAACAGTTCTACTCCATAGCCACGCGATGACGGGCGACCCGTCGGGAGCGGGCGGATATAGGCCGGCCAGAATGGAAGACATTCGTCGCCGAAGCTCCGCACCGTAAAGCTCCACGTCCTTCGCCAAGCCGCGCGCGCTCTCCCAGCGAGTCTCGAGATCGGCGTCAGGGTGCACCGGGGGTTTGCCCGAAAAACGCGCAGGGATCTCGGTGAGGGCACGTGAGATGAGCACGGCCACCGGATTGATGTCCTGGGCATGAACCTCGAGCCCCAAGCGCTGAGCCTCAAGCGGGAGGGAACCGCCTCCCGAGAAAGGATCGGTCATCGAGGGCGGCTGTCCACCCGTCGATCGGAGAATCTCAGTCCGGGCCTCCGCGACGATGCGCTTCTGGAGCACGTTCTCCCAGCGCACAAGCTGCTCGATGAGATCAAAGAGGCGCTGTCGCTCCTTGTCCTGAGTCTCCTTCGTGGGAAAGCGATCAGGATGCTCCGACGGATCGTCTACGAGCGACGCGAACAACACCGCTCGGCACGCGGCGAGCGGGCGGCGAGCCCACCACAAGTGAATCGTGGAGGGGTGGCCGGTCCGGATGGACTTCTCCCTCGCCGCTTCCGAGTTAATAGCATTCAACGGAAGAGCTACCTCGATGAGCTTCTTCATCTAGATAGCTGTCGCGGAGCTGTTCGTCGGAGCTCACACGGGCGCTCGTATCGACGCTTGTCGTAGCCGGTTAGCCAAAGGCCGGCAGCCAGGCGGTTCGACATTCCTACCGCCACCCGTAGCTTCGCCCGCCCGCTCCGCCAGTGTGACTCACGGTCCCTTTCGACGAAGCGTCCTGCTCCCAGGCCGATGCCTCTGGGGAGCCGGCATCGGCTACTTCGACGTCGTAAAGGAGGCCTCTTCCGAGGCGAACCTTCGAGAAGCGGATCACCCGGTGCTGATAGTCCGGCCCGCCCATGCTCGCGGTAGGGAGACTAATCCGCCAGATCTCTGTCCAGTGGTGCTCACCGCCCCGGTAGGTGAACGGCCGCACGTGGATAGAACCATCGGGAAGCCTAACGTTGATGAGCTCCATTTCACGCGTGTCGTCGTCGAAGAACTCTGCAACATCGTCAGCGAACTCCGTTTGATGACGAGGGCCCCCACTCATCGCCCCAGCCTCAATCCACAGATATTGAGCGTCGTTGATCTGCACAGGCATCATCATCTCCCCGAACTCGAAGTCTTGAGCAACATCGCCATTGTCGGCCCGATCGGCGGAACCCTCATGCGGCCGGAATCCCCCGCTCCCATAGCTTCTTCCAGCTGAACGTCTCCGCGACACTCGCGAAGTGCGGCTCGCCCATTCCCTCGAAGGGTCGGCGTAGATAGCGGACGACAGGTTCGCCGCCGTTGTCACCTGGCACCTCGACGAGGGCCAGTAGGAAGTGTTCGGGCTTGTTGCGCCCCACCCCGATCTCGCTGCGAGTCACCGTCACGGTCTCCGCGCCCTGGATGCGCCCCTTGACCTCGATGAAGATCAGGTCAGCATTCGGCGTCTTGCTCTCGATGTCGTAGCCCTTGTTGTTGCGAGCCATTTCCTTGGGATGGCGTCCGAGATGCCGCTCGGCTGCCAGGACCGCGTCGACCGCGGCGCGTTCGACGCGCTCGGTCTCGCGTGCATGAAGCGCAGGATCCCCGGTCCGCTCGCCGGCGCGACGGGCGAGCAGGCCGGCCGGCACGATGAGCGCGCCGCCGGCAACGACGGGTGGCAGCGACGAGAGCTGCGCCTCGCGGTCGAGTTCGTCGAGCCGGTGCTTGAGCCGGTCCTGCAAGTCGTCGGCGCGCGCCCGGGCCCGGCCCGAGTTCAGCCGCGGCGTCTTGCCGGCGAGCTCCTGCTCCTTGAGCCTGTTGGCGCGGTGATCCCAGTAGCGAATCTCGGACTCGAGCCGCTCCCGTACTGCCTTGGCGGTCCGTTCGACCCGATCGACCGTGCGGCGCTTGACTTCCTCGAGGTGGCCGCGGGTAGCGGTCGCGATCGCGTACTCGATCGCCTCTCGCTCGGGATCCTCGGTCAACCATTCCGCGTCGAGCAGATCGTCCACAAGCGCTCGCTCGTCGGCACCGATCGGACGACAGTCGAGGTACGGGGCCCAACCAGCCTCGCGCACGACGCCGTCCTCGGTCAGCTCGATGAACTCGAACCGCCGCGAGACCACACGGCGGTCACCCGACTCGACCGTCCGCCCGTCCTGGACCGCATGCTCGAGGTACACGAGCAGCCGCGGCTCCTCACCTTCGTCGGAGGGATCCACAAGCACCGCACCCTGCTTGAGCAACATCCCGTAGCGCTCGCTGATCAGGTCCAGTACCGAGTCCAGCAGCGGGTGCCCGGGACATACGTAGTCAGCCAGCGGCTTGCCGTCCAGCCGTACCAACTCCTTGTCGAAGGTGATGCGCTCGTACGCTGAGAGAACCGGCGCGCCCATCCCGACCTGCCGATCGCGGCGCCGAACTTCAGCGGGCACGTGCGTCAGCTCGAAGCGCCCGCCCTCGCGCTCTACGGCGCGACCGCCGTACTGGCGAAACGCTTCAAGGAAGAACGCGCGGATGAACTGCGGCTGGAGCTTGCGCGCCTCGGCGCGTTCCATCTCCTCCTTGATGCGATCGACGTCAGCGCTCGTCATCACTGCGCTGGCGAGCGCGCGCTCTTGCACCACCTCGCGAAGCCGATCGCCCACGGTCGCGTCGACGACCTCATCGAGCTTTGCCTTCACGTCGGCGCGCTGCCCGTAGCGGATCGCATCGAGCAGGAGCTCGCGCAACGACGCGTCCCGGAACGCCTCGCCGAGCACGTCGAAGACCTGGTCGCCGAGCGCCTTGCGCTGCTGCTCGAGCTTCTCGAACAGCCGTGTGAAGACCTGCCCCTCGCGAGTGTCCTCGGCAACGAGGTTCCACAGGTGGCAGACCTCGGTCTGGCCGATGCGGTGCACCCGGCCGAAGCGCTGCTCGATCCGGTTGGGGTTCCAGGGCAGGTCGTAGTTGACCATCAGGTGGGCGCGCTGAAGGTTGATCCCCTCGCCGGCCGCGTCGGTGGCCACGAGGATCGTCACCTCCCTGTGCTGCGTGAACGCCTCTTGGACCTTGCGGCGGTCCTCGCGCCCCACCGAGCCGTGGATGGTCACGACCGCCTCGGGGCGCCCAAGGAGCGTCCGCAGCCGATCGACGAGGTAGTTGAGAGTGTCGCGGTGTTCGGTGAAGACGATGAGCTTCCGTCGAGTCCCGGCCTCGTCAAACATCTCGGGCGCGTTCTGGAGGAGCCCAGAAAGCTCTTCCCACTTGCGGTCGCTGCCGGAGTCTCGGACCGTCTTGGCGAGCTGCTCGAGCCCCGTCAGCGTGACGATCTCGGCCTCGAGCTCGTGGATCGTTCGGGCTGCGGATGCCTGATCTACGAGCTCGTCCTCGAGCGTCTCGATCTCCTCGCCGGTGAGATCGTCGGGGTCGAGTTCCTCGTCGAGGTCCTCGATGCGTACACCGCCCGCGAGCTTCTTGGGGACCAGCTCGATCGCCGCTTCGGCGCCGTGCTTGCGCATCCGCTCCTCCGCGACGCGCGCCTCGAGGCGCTTTCGCCGGCGCTCGAGCGAGCGGTAGATCGCCTCAGATGAGGACGCCAGCCGCCGCTGCAGCGTGGTGAGGGCGAACCCGACCGCGATGCCACGCCGCCCCTCGCCCTCGGCGCGCAGGCGCTCTGCCCGGTTCATCTCCTCGCTGACGTACTCAGTGACGCGTTTGTAGAGCAGCGCCTCCTGATCAGAGAGCGGAAAGCTCGGACTGTAGGCGCGTCGCTCCGGAAACAGCGGTCGCCCGTCGAAGCGCAACAGCTTCTCCTTGACCAGCCGCCGCATGACGTCGCTCGTGTCGACCTGGTGCTGGCCGTCCCGGAAGCGACCCTCAAAGCGATCGGCGTCGAGCAGCGCGAGGAAGAGCTGGAAGTCCTCCTCCTTGCCGGCGTGCGGGGTGGCGGTCATCAGGAGGAAGTGACGAGTGAGCGAGCCGAGCTGCTTGCCGAGGCTGTAGCGCTTGGTCTCCTTGACCTCGTCGCCGTAGCGGTGCGCCGACATCTTGTGCGCCTCGTCGACGACTACCAAGTCCCAGTCGCTCACTGCCAGCTTGTCGCGGACCTCGTCGTTGCGCGAGAGCTGATCCAGGCGAGCGATCAAACGCCGCTTCTCGATGAACGGGTTGCCACTCTTGGATGCTTCGATTTGATCGCGCGTCAAGATCTCGAAGTCAAGTCGGAAGCGATCCCACAGCTCATCCTGCCACTGCGTCACGAGGCTGCCCGGAGCGACGATCAGGCAGCGCTCAACGTCGCCGCGGATCATCAGCTCCTTGATGTAGAGGCCCGACATGATCGTCTTGCCCGCGCCCGGGTCGTCGGCGAGCAGGAAGCGCAGCGGCTGGCGAGGCAGCATGCGCCCGTAGACGGCGTCGATCTGGTGCGGCAAGGGGTCGAGGTTGGAGGTCTGCACGGCGAGGAAGGGGTCGAACATCCAAGCGAGGTGGATGCGCCGCGCCTCGGAGGCCAGACGGAAGAGGTCGCCGTCAGCGTCGAACGACCATGGGCGCCCTGCCTGCTGACGCGTCAGCCGCACCTCGTCGTCGCGGTAGACGACCTCCTGGCCGACGCGGCCGGCATCGTCTCGGTAGGTGAGCGTCACCGCGCCGGAGCCGTGCCACTGGGCTTGGAGAATGGTGGTCGCGCCGTTGGCGACCAGGCCTTCGAGGCGGCTTCCTGGGGTGAGTTCTTCGAGGCGGGCCATGGCAGGGGTCAGCGGGCGACGGAGCGCGAAACTAGCTCCGCAGCCGGAGTCGAACAGCATTGTCCCTGTCTGACCAGCGGAGGGTCGCAGCGACTCCCTCAGCGCCTTCTGCCACGGCTTCTCAGCGGCGGGCGCACCCCTTTTTTTCGACTGGGATCGGAGCCATCAGACAGGCGCCCGTCCCGGTCCACGCCACTAGGCTGAGTCGATGGCGCTCATCTGGCGAGGGATATTCGAGGTCGAGGACGAGTCCTTGGTCCGTAACGCCGCTCCCTACGTCGAGGAGTGGCTCCGGTGGAAACTCCGCGACGAGCACGTTGAGCTCCCGGAGGACGGTTCTCTTGTCGAGCACTCGAGCGGATGCGAGATAAGTGGGCGCGCCGTCCACGACGAGGATCTCTGGGCGCTCCGGGCTGCCCTATTTGAGCGGCGGGGCGACGAAGAGCTCCGCACGACAGTCACCGCGTTCCACGACGGAGCCTCATCGTGGGCCTGGATCGACCTCGAGCGCTGGAGCGCTGATGCATTCGTGGAACCCTGGGTGCCGATCGCACCGGGCGTCGTCGGCACGTTCTTGCGCGAAGCCGCCTGCCGACGTGGACCCTCCCGCCTTACGCACGAGATTGAGGTTGCGACCGGCGACCAGGGGGAGGCTGTGTCCCGGCAGATCCTCGACTCCGACCGCGAGCTTCCGTTCGTCGTCGTGTCACCGACTCGCGAAGAGCGAGACGGCGACATGCAGCCGACGGAAGATCGCGCCTCGGAGATCAACCGTCGCCTCATTGGGATCGCACCTGTGGTGGTCCTCGGGCCTGGTGCGGTGACCGCATTCTCCAGTGCGATGCTGCGAGAGGTTGGGGGTGATTTCGACGTCTACGGAGGCGCGATCCGCACCTACTTGCCTGGGATAAGGAGCGGGGACTCGCCACGCCGCCATCGCTTCATTCCGTTCCACCGCATTCGCGGCCGCCCACCAAGAATGACCGCCGATATCGTCGCTGCCGCCATCCAACGCGGCGCGTGCGCCCAGTCGCCACCCCCCGTCTGGCGCGACAAGCTGCGCCCGCTCCTCGAGCCAGCAGGCGCGTCCGACGACGAGATCGAGGCTGAGCTCCTGCGGCTCGAGGCCGAGCGGGAGCAGGAACGTGCCTTGCGCGCTCGTGCCGAGGAGACGCTCGAGACTGAGCGCGAAACGTCCGGCGCGACCGAGCGGGAGAACGACGATCTACGCCGTCGCGTCGCCTGGCTCGAGCGCGGCATGCAGGAACTGGGCTCACCGGCAGAGCCAACTCCAGAGGACGACGCTCAGTTCGACCCGGACTTCTGCGGCGATGTTCCGGCGGAAGTCGACGGCCGCCTCTCGGGCGTCGAGTTCCCCGAGGACCAGTGGCCCTTCGCGGATGAGCTCGACACCCATGTAAGCGCCTCATGGGCCAAGCGGGCCTGGCGAGCGTTCAATGCCATGGACGCCTACGCCGTCTCCAAGGCCGACGGTGGCTTCGAAGGCAACTTCCGCGACTATTGCGACGGAGGCCGGCCTGGCGCGATTCCCGTCCACTGGATCGCGCTTAGCGAAAGTCAGAGCACCGACCGCAACGAGCGCTTCCGGTCGTTGCGGACACTGCCGCTCGATCCTGCCGTGTGCGGCGACGATCAGATCTATATGCCGGCGCATATCAAGATCGAGCAGGGCGGCTACCCATCGCCGCGAATCCACTTCCATGACGACACGGGTGGCGTGACGAGCAAGATCCACGTCGGCTACTTCGGGGTGCACCTCGACAACAAGTCGACGAACTGAGCGATCTGTTGGTCGGCCGTGCTGCCGGCGGGTGGGTCGACTGAAGGCCGCCGAAGCTCGCACCTGGTTGATATGAGTCCCGAGGTCGCATGGATACGCGGTGAGGCCTCGACGAGCCTGCCACAGCCGCCGGTGCCTCGCAAAGCACGCGGTCGTTTCTGCTGATTCCCAGCCGGCGCCCCGCCCGGCTACGAGGCTTCCCTCAGACCCATGGTCGTCTCGGCGGGAGGCGAGCCGTTCGTCATCGTGCCGTTGGCGGCGACCTTCCCCTCGGGATGGGTAAGGTCGCACAGCGCGCCATACTCGTCGAGCATCTCGGACAGCTCGTCCGTGGTGAACGGCGTCGGCTGGAGCTCGGACGCCTCGTGGTGGGTCTTGTTCGCTGCCTTCTTCATCGCTGCCTCGATCCGCTTCACGATGTCCCGGCTCCACTTGATTTGGCGCAGCTGACGGATGCGGACCTGAGCGTGCCACCGGCGGACCGTCCCCGCGAGGACGTAATCCTCGATGAGCTGGTCATACGCCTTGCGAAGGTCCGTCACCCAGACGTCCGCCTCGCGCTCGTATCCGGGGTCCTGCCGGTTGTAGAGCGGCTGCAACTCCTTAAGCCGGCGGCGTAGGTTGGTCCGCCGCTTGCTCGGCGAGAGCGTCTTGGTCGGGAGTTCGTCGCTGACGACGCCTACCCGATGGAACGCTCGCTGCAGGGTCTGGCCCTGCAGCTCGGTGCCGGCCGTCTCGGCGGCCTCCTGGAGGAGGTAGACGAAGGTGAAGTCGTGCGTGAAGACGACCACCTGGCGGCGCTGCGCCTCCTCGACGAGACGACGGGCGATGTACGTCCGGCGCTCGTGATCGAGCGATGAGACTGGATCATCGAGGATGATCGCGCTCCTCCCATCGCTGACTGCTACGTCGGCGAGGAAGAAGGCGAGGGCGAGAGCTCGCTGTTCGCCCTCGCTGAGGACGTCGCCGACGCTCTCGCGACAGGGCTCCTTGAGGCGGAGTCGGATCACGGTTTCACCCTTGGCGGCCTGACCGACGACCTCGATCCGGCCGGCGACCGGATCGAGCCCCTCGAGCTCGGTCTCCACCGCCTTGCGCAGGCGATCGGTGATGACCACCTGCTGGAGCTCGCGGAGTTGGTCGCTGATCCTCTTGGTGCCGAGCTCCGCCTTGGCGGAGTTAATGCGCTCGAGCGCCTTGAGCACCTCAATGCGCTTCCTCACGGCGGCGAGCGCGCCGGCGAGAACGTCGCGTGCCTGTAGTTCGGCGAGAGCCGCCGTGATCCGGCGCCGCTCGTTCTCGTCCTGGAGCGCAGCCTGGGCGTCGGCGGCGGCCGACTGCTTCTTGGCGTAGTCGCGAATAGGACCGGTGTCCACCCTGGACGTGACCGCATCGTCTCCAGTCTCACTAGCGGCAACGCGACGGGCACGCTGCTCGCGCTGTGCGAGCTCGTCGACCGCAGACTGCGCGATTGCTCGCAGCTCGTCGGAAGCGCCGTCGAGCGCGGCCTCGACACGTGCGCGGATCATCGAGACGTCGGGAAGGGACTCGGCCTGCCGAGCGATGGCAGCACGAAGGGTCACGATCCGTTGGCTGAGGTCCCCGCGCACGAACTCCTCGAACGTGGCCAGCCTTTCGCGAGCCGCGCCATCGAGGTCCTGCTGACACACCGGGCAGGCAGCGTCGTGGCCGGTGGCCGGGAAGGTCCCGCCGCCTGCCTCAACGAAGCGCCGCGTTGCCTCCCACATCTCGCGCCACGGACCCTGGCCGGTCTCGGTGAACCGCTGCCCGGAGAAGGCCTTGTCGGCGAGCTCGCGTTCGGCCGCCATCGCATCGGCCAACCGCGACTGCGTCTCGCGCAGGGCGTCGAGGCGTGAATCGCTTAGACGATCCGCCGCGTCGTCAAGTGCATCGGCCGCGTTGGTGGCCCCCCGGGCTCGCGCCCTGGCCGCGCCCTCGAGCTGGAGGCTCTGATCCGACTTGATCGTCGCCGCCGCGATGTCGAGCTCCTTCAGTTCTGTCCGCTCCTCCTCAGTCATCCTTGCCAGGTCCTCAAGCTCATCCGGATGGGTGGTCGCGGACAGCGCGCCGAGTGCTTGACCCACGGCCGTCTTGGGGTCGATCTGCGGCAAGGGAGGCAACTTGTCGCTGAGGGCCTGAGCTCGGCTACTCAGCTCGCGGGCGAGCGCATCCTGCGTGTCGGAGAGCTGCTTGAGCAACAGCAGCGACGGGGGAACGTGCTCGATCGTGCTCGGGCCGGTCAGATAGACGTTGGCGCAGCGAGAGTCGAAGACCGCCATCGCCGATAAGAGGCGTTCGGGGTCCTCGGCAAGGTCGACGGTCACCTCCCTGTCTTCGCCGTCGACCACAATGCTCAGGCGGGCGGTCTGCGCCGCGTTGGCGGCCCCCGGTGCGAAGGCATCACGGAGCACCTCCCCCCGGTGCGCCGCACGGCAGACGCGGCGCAGGAGCCGGCCGTAGCCGCTCTTGCCGGCGCCAGTCAGGCCGAACACGACGTTCAGCCCAGGCTCGACCGCAAGGCTCTGGCCGCCGGCCAGCAGATTGATGTTCTCCAGGTCGCTGACCGCCCTCAACTCGACGGGCCCGT
>Ga0136620_10000547_pt1 | contig 17035 bp, 19 predicted proteins | sample AntDrymUQ4162106_2_FD_104806 | JGI IMG/M metagenome (GOLD analysis project Ga0136620, IMG submission 104806) | Polar desert sand microbial communities from Dry Valleys, Antarctica - metaG UQ416 (21.06) | ecosystem: Environmental > Terrestrial > Soil > Desert | place: Antarctica: Dry Valley... | reverse complement strand
GTCGACGGTCGATACGTCCCCGAGCGCCGCGGTAATCCCTTGGTCCAGACGCCGCTCGGCGGGCGCATCCTCAGCGCCTCCCAGCTTCCGTGGTTCAAGCTCTACCCGCCTAAGGGGTTCGGCGTCCTGACGACGACGGGTCGCAAGACCGCAAAGAAGCGCAGCCGCTGCGTGCGGGCGATCCATCGCGGAGACAAGGCCTACCTCGCGGCGATCGGCGGCGAGCGCTCGGCCTGGGTCAAGAACGTCCGCACCAACCCCGAGGTGCGGCTGCGGATCCGCGACGGGACTTTTAGAGGCCGCGCGCGCGAGCTGCGTGATGCCGCCGAGCGCGAAGCCGCGTTCGAGGCCTACTGCGGGACCGTCAACGGATTCGACTACCTCGAGTACGGGGTCCATCGCAAGGGCCGACCGACGCGCGCCGGGATCGAGGAGCTGCATCGCACCTGGTTCGAGGCTGGAATCCCCCTCGTCGTGGAGGAACTCGCCGAGTTCCGCTAGGGCTTCAGCTGCGCCGGCGATTCAACTACTGCGCGGTTTGGTGGGCCATGGACCCCCAAATCGCTCAGGAGTCGCCAAAGAAGTCCAGCGCGCGGTCGCGGACGAGATCCGGTGCCTCGTCGGCGATGAAGTGGCCGACGCCCGGGACGAGCTCGACCGTGAAGTCGTCGCCATGGCGCTCCACGCCCTCGAGCGCCTCGGGCGGCTGGACCTTGTCCTCGGTGCCGAACAGCAGCAGCGTCGGTGGGCGCAGGCGCTTGCCGCGATAGCGCCCCAGGGCGATCGGGCCGATCTCGCGCAGCTGGAAGCTGCGGTAGTACTGAACGCTCGCGTCAGCGCGCGCGGGATCGCGCAGCCGGCCGAGGAATATTTCCCGATCCGCCTCGCTCCAGGCTTGGACCCCGATCCAGTTGAGCGCCGGGTTGTTGCGCCCGACCCGCCTCAGCGCCCAGGAACCGACGCCCGGCGACGCAATCACCCACTGGTACCAGAAGCGCCACAGGTTCAGGACCGATCGTGCGTCGACGGAGGCAAACGGCGGGTAGACGTTGAGCGCCAGGTAGCGCTCGACGCGCTCGGGCTCGCGCAGGCAGATCAAATATCCGGCCCAGCCGCCCCAGTCGTGGCCAACGAGGCGGAAGCGGTCGATTCCCATCTCGTCGAGCAGCGCCAGCACGTCGGATGCGAGGTTCTCCTTCTCATATCCGCCCGGCGGCGCGCCGGTCCAACCGAGGCCGCGCAGGTCGGGGCAGATCACCCGGTAGTGCTCGGCGAGCGGCCCGATCAGGTGACGCCACTCATACCAGTGCTGCGGCCAGCCGTGAAGCAGCACAACGGGCTCGCCCGCACCGGCCTCGGCGACGTGCATCCGCAGTCCGTTGACGTCGACGAGGAGGTGCTCGACGTCGGGGACGTCGGGCATTCCCTCGAGTCCGGGGGGCAGCCCGGCGGCGGATTTGGCGGCAGACTTCATGGCCATGGCGCTCGCGATCATCGCCGATACGCACATGCCACGCGGTTCGCGCCGCCTGCCCGCTGCGTGCGTCGAGCGGCTGCGCGGCGCCGAGGTGATCGTCCACGCTGGCGACTTCATCGCCCTCGAGGCCCTCGAGGAGTTCGAGGCGCTGGGGACGCCGCTGGTCGCCGTCCACGGCAACGTTGACGCGGACGAGCTCGTCGATCGGCTGCCGGAGACGGTCGAGCTCGAGCATCAGGGAGTGGTCCTGGGGATGGTCCACGACGCCGGCCCGCGCCGCGGTCGCCTCGAGCGAATGCGACGGCGGTTCCCGGATGCCGACGCCGTCGTGTTCGGCCACTCCCACATGCCCCTGCACGAACGCGACGGCGGGTTTCAGATCTTCAACCCGGGGAGCCCGACCGAGCGCCGCCGCGCGCCCGCCCGCTCGATGGGGGTAGCTCACATAAGCGACGGGCGAATCACCTTCGAGCACGTCCTCTTCGACTGATCGACGCGCGTCGCGGCGCATCCGGCGCGGCTTTCGTGCCCCTCGCTGGCGTAGCGTCCTGGACCGATGGCGCAGGAGCTGATCGAGAGCCCACGGGCGCGGCTGTTCGTGGCGCTCGACCTACCAGAGGCGATTCGAGCTGGGATCGCCGAGTGGCAGCGCAGCGCCGTGACCGACGAGGCCCTGCGGCCCGTCGCGGCGGAAGCGCTGCACGTGACGCTCGTCTTTCTCGGCTGGCGACCGCAGGAAGACGTCGAGCGGCTCGGCGAGCTGGCGACCGCGGTCGACCGCGCCGCGCCGGAGCTCAGGCTGCTGCCGGAGCTCGTTGCGGTCCCGCGCAAGCTCAGCCGGACCAGCCTGTTCGCGATCGAGGCCGAGAGTCCCGGCGCCATCGAGCTGCAGGCCGGGGTCGAGGCAAGGCTCGCCGCGGCGGGGATGCACGACCCCGAGAAGCGCGGCTTCTGGCCCCACGTCACGGTCGCCCGGGTGCGCAAGCGGATGCACCCCCGGACGGCTCCCGGACCGCTCCCCGACGCCTTGCTGCAGCCCTTCCGTGCTGTCCGGGTCTCTCTTTACCGTTCGTTGCTCCGGCCGTCGGGCGCAGAGTACGTGTCCATGGCCAACGTTGAGCTGCCGATCCCCGGCAGCGGAAAGGCAACTTAGAGATGGCAAAGCCCCAGGCACCCCTTCGAGACGCAAACGTCGGCGGACGCGACGCAAAGGCCAAGGACGCGGCGCTCAACGCCGCCGTGACCCAGATCGAGCGCGAGTTCGGGCAGGGCTCCGTGATGCGGCTCGGCGACAAGGCCCACGTTCCGGTTGAGGCGATCCCCACCGGCGCGCTGTCGCTCGACCTGGCGCTCGGCGTCGGCGGCGTTCCGCGCGGGCGCATCGTCGAGATCTTCGGCCCCGAGTCGTCGGGCAAGACGACGCTCGTCTACCACATCATCGCCGAGGCCCAGAAGCGCGGCGGCGTCTGCGCCTTCGTCGACGCCGAGCACGCGATCGACCCGATCTACGCCCAGCGCATCGGACTCGACACCGACGAGCTGCTGGTCTCCCAGCCCGACTACGGCGAGCAGGCGCTCGAGATCGTCGACGTGCTGGCTCGCTCCGGCGCCGTCGACGTCGTCGCGGTGGACTCGGTCGCGGCGCTGACGCCGCGCGTCGAGCTCGAGGGGCAGATGGGGGAGACCCAGGTCGGCCTCCAGGCGCGGCTGATGTCGCAGGCGCTGCGCAAGCTCGCCGGCAACCTCAACCGGGCGAAGACCGTCTGCATCTTCACCAACCAGATCCGCGAGAAGATCGGCGTCTCCTTCGGCTCCCCCGAGACCCAGCCCGGCGGGCGGGCGCTGAAGTTCTATTCCTCCCAGCGCCTCGACCTGCGCCGCATCGAGACCCTCAAGGAGGGCACCGAGGCTGTCGGCAACCGGGTCAAGTGCAAGGTCGTCAAGAACAAGGTCGCGGCCCCGTTCCGGATCGCCGAGTTCGACGTCGAGTACGGCCGGGGGATCTCCCAGGAGGGCTGCGTCCTCGACCTCGGGCTCGAGCACGACCTCGTCCAGAAGTCGGGCTCGTTCTTCTCCTACGGCGAGACCCGGCTCGGACAGGGCCGCAACAACTCGAAGCAGTTCCTCGCCGAGCATCCCGAGATGACGGCGGAGATCGAGGGCCTGATCTACGAGCGGCTTGAAATCGAGCGGCCGAACACCGCCCCGGTGTCGATCGTCGAGCCCGAGGAGGCGGAGGCCGATGGCGAGCCTGGCGCAGGGGCGTCCGAGCAGACCGCGAAGGCAGATCCGGACGCCAAGGCCGCGAAGAAGGCCGAGGCCAAGCAGCCCGAGCGCAAGGCGGCGTAGGACGGAGCCGCGCCCGTAGGGCAGACGGGATCGGCGAGGATGTCCGACGACGCCTGGGAGTTGGCGCTCAAGGCGCTGGGCAGCAAGGAGCGCTCGACCGCGGAGCTGGAGGCCTGGCTCGACGAGCGCGGCGTCGCCGCCCAGGACGTCGAGGCGGTGGTCTCGCGGCTCGTCGAGATCGGTGAGCTCGACGACGAGCGCTTTGCGGTGCGCTACGCCGAGGACAAGCGCGAGCTCGCCGGCTGGGGCGCCGAGCGGATTCGCGAGAAGCTGCTGGCTCGCGGGGTCGGACCCGAGGTCGTCGAGGCGGCCGTCGCGGTCGAATCCGAGCAGATCCAGATCCGCCGCGCGGGCGACCTGCTCACGCGGCGTGAGCGCGGCCTCGCGTCGGAGGCCGACAAGGCAAGCGCGCTCGGGTTTCTCACCCGCAGGGGCTATTCCTACGAAATCGCGCACGAGGCGATCCGTGCCGGGGCGCGTGCGGATCACAGCGCCATATCCGCTGCATTCGACGACGGCGGCTTGTAACAGGAGGATCGTGTCACTACGATCAGCGCTGCGACCGTTTGTCGCCCAAACACGACTTGCTGATTGAGACATGAACGCGGACCCCAAGAAGATTTGCTCGCGCCGTCGCGGCGATCACGGGAGGTGGGCCGCCCAGGCGGTCTGACCCCGTACGACAGCCGCGCCGATGCGGGCCGCGGGCACCACGCCCGAGTCCGTGCGATCGCCCCGATAGCGAGACGCGTGTTTCGGTGACCTCGGTCGCGGAGCCGTCAACCGGCGGCTTCGACGGCAAACGAAACCACGGCCAGCAGGGCCGGGCAGAGGTGGAAACCGATGGAGATACGCGAACTGGTCCCGTTCCTGGGGCGTCGCACGGCTGCTGAAAAGGGAACGGACGCAGCCGCGGCTTCTAGCAACGGCCCCGCTCCCGCGGCGAGCGGACCGCCCGAGACCGCGCCGCAGCCCCCAGGCACGGCGGCCGCCGAGCCAGCGATCGACCCGGGCCTGGCCGACGAGTTGCGGGCGCGTCGTGCCGAGATCGCGCGCATGGAGGAGCAGGCGCTTCGCAACACCGAGTCGATCAGCGTCCAGACGTCCGAGCTCGACCGGCGCCGCCAGGCGCTCGAGGACCGTGAGCGCAACCTCCACCAGCAGATCGAGGAGGTAAAGCGCGCCAAGCGCGTCCAGCGCCGCGAGCTCGAGCAGATCTCGGGCCTGTCGGCCGCGCAGGCCAAGCAGCTGCTCGTAAAGGAGGTCGAGCAGGAAGCGCGCCACCAGGCGGGCCTGACGATCCAGCGCGTCGAATCCGAGACCAAGCAGGAGGCCGAGCGCCGGGCGCGCAACATCCTCGCGGTCGCGATGGCGCGGCTCGCGGGCACGCACGCCAGCGAGACCACGACGCGCCTCGTCGAGTTGCCCAACGACGAGATGAAGGGCCGGATCATCGGTCGCGACGGGCGCAACATCCGCGCCCTGGAGAGCCTCACCGGCGTCGACCTGATCATCGACGAGACACCCTCTGCCGTCGTCTTGTCGAGCTTTGACGGCGTGCGTCGCGAGATCGCGCGCCTTACACTCGAGAAGCTGATCGCCGACGGGCGCATCCACCCGGCGCTGTGCGAGGAGATGTACGAGCAGGCGAAGGTCGAGATCTCCCAGCAGGCCGCCGAGGAGGGCGAGCGCGCCGTGCTCGACGCCAAGGTCCACGCCGTCGACCCCGAGCTCACCAAGCTGCTCGGTCAGCTCAAGTACCGCACCAGCTACGGCCAGAACGTCCTCGACCACCTCGTCGAGTGCGCGCTGCTGGCGGGGATGATGGCCGAGGAGCTCGGCGCGTCGGTCGAGACCGCGCGGCGTGCCGCCCTTCTGCACGACATCGGCAAGGCGGTCACGCACGAGGTCGAGGGCACGCACGCGCTGATCGGCGGCAAGCTCGCGCGCCGCCACGGCGAGGACGAGGCGGTCGCCCATGCGATGGAGGCCCATCACAACGAGGTCGAGCCCCGCACGGTCGAGGCCGTGATCGTGCAGGCGGCCGACGGACTCTCGGGCGCTCGCCCTGGGGCGCGCGGCGAGCAGCTCGAGCAGTACGTGGCTCGCCTCAAGGATCTCGAGCAGATCGCGCTGCGCCACGAGGGCGTGCACAAGGTCTTCGCGATGCGCGCCGGGCGCGAGGTGCGGGTGATGGTCGACCCTGGCGCGGTGGACGACGAGCGCGCGGCCCTGATCGCACACGAGATCGCGACCGCGATCGAGGGCGAGATGGACTACCCGGGACGGATCAAGATCACCGTGATCCGCGAGAGCCGCTCGACGTCGTACGCAAGCTGAGCCCGGCAGCCGACCGGCGCCGATAGGATCGCGGCCGATGGGTGAGGCCTTCTACCTCGTCGGAACCGTGCTCACGCTGATCGCGGTGGCCGTTTCGTTCCTGGGGTTGCGAAACAAGGACTTCCCGCCCTCGAGAGGGGCGTTGCTCGGCGGCATCGCGCTGTTCGGTCTGCTCGTCGTGGCGACGGCGACGACCGGCGTGATAAATGCGGAGGAGGAGCAGGAGGCGCGCGAGAACGAGCAGGCCGCCGAGGCCGCGGAGGAGGCCACGCTCGAGGACGAGGCCGGGCAGGCGGAGGAGGCTGGCGAGGCGGGCGGAGGTGCCGGCACCTCACTCGAGCTGACCGCGCCCGAGGACGGCAGCTTCGTCTTCGACCCCGACACGCTCCAGGGCCAGGCGGGAGAGGTCACGATCGCATTCATCAATCCCGCCGCGATCGAGCACGACCTCCACATCGAAAGCGACGGCGAGGAGCTCGCGAGCAGCGACCTCGTCGCCGACGGCGACAGCACCGAGGCGAGCGCCGAGCTCGAGCCCGGCGAGTACGTCTACTACTGCGCCGTCGCCGGCCATCGCGAGGCCGGCATGGAGGGAACCCTCAGCGTCGAGTAGGAAGCGCCGCCTCGAAGCTCACTCGGTCCCGGTCGTCAGCCGATCGTGATGACCGGCGAGGTCCCCTTCTTGCACTTGTGAAGCTCATCGCCGTGCTCGACGCTGGTCTTCTTGGCGACCGCCTTGTAGCCGCCAGGGCTCGCCGTCGTTGGCAGCTGCAGCGTCCACGCCCCGGTCGAGTCGGTCTTGGCGGTTCCGATCGGGTCACTACCGCCACCGTACTCATCGACCTTGGCGACCTTGACCGTGCGGTCGACCTTGCAGCCGCCGCCGGCCTTGACCTTGCCGCTGAACGACTGCGCTGTCGGGTGCTTGATCTTCACCTTCTTGGTCACGTAGCTCGCATCGTGGGCGCCGGCGATCCCGGCGGTGAGGGCGATCGTGCCCAGCGCAGCCGTGAAAAAGGCCAATACGCGTTTCATCGCGACCTCCTTGGGGTCTCGTTTGCGTTCAGCGAGAGCGCTGCGACTCAGCGTCCCGCCGCGAGGGCGCAGCCAGGTTCCCGCCCGGCACCCTCGCGAAGCGCGTGACCGTAGCAGCTGGCGCTCAGAAACCCGCAATCGCCGCCTCACAGGCAGCGCCTAACATCCACCGCATGGCGCGCCGCTACCACGTCACCACCTTCGGGTGCCAGATGAACGTGCACGACTCCGAGCGCATGAAGGGGATGCTCGACTCGCTCGGCTACGAGGAGGCCGTCGAGCGCGACCAGGCAGACGTGATCCTCTTCAACACCTGCTCGATTCGCGAGTCGGCCGACAACAAGTTCATCGCCCACCTCGGCGAGGCGAAACGGCTCAAGGCCGAGGACCCCGAGCGCGTCGTCGGCGTCGGCGGCTGCTGGGCGCAGTCGGTCAAGGACGAGGTCTTTCAGCGTTTTCCCTTCGTCGACGTCGCCTTCGGGCCGGGGCAGATTCACCGGCTCGCCGAGTTCCTGAACTCCGACTCGCTCAGTGCGCAGGGCTACTTCGAGTTCGAGGATCTGTCCGGCCACCTGCCGCTCAAGCGCGAGCGCGAGTTTCAGGCCTGGGTGCAGATCTCGCAGGGCTGCAACTGCGTCTGTGCCTACTGCATCGTGCCCTCGACGCGCGGCCGCGAGGTCTCACGCGATCCCGGCGAGCTCGTCGCCGAGATCGAGGGACTGGCCGCCGACGGCGTGAGCGAGGTCACGCTGCTGGGCCAGAACGTGAACTCCTACGGCCGCGATCTGCCGCGCGAGAGCCGGATCGCGTTCGCCGAGCTGCTCGCTCGCGTCGATGCCGTCCCGGGGATCGGCCGCATTCGCTACACGAGCCCCCATCCGAAGGACATGCGCGAGGACGTGATCCGCGCCCACGCCGAGCTGCCGGCGCTGTGCGAGCACATCCACCTCCCGCTGCAGTCCGGCTCGGGCCGCATCCTCAAGGCCATGAAGCGCACCTATGACCGCGAGCGCTACATGGACCGCGTGGCGCAGATCCGCGAGCACCTGCCCGACGCTTCGCTGACGACCGACATCATCGTCGGCTTTCCTGGCGAGACCGAGGCCGACTTCGCGGCCACGCTCGAGGTCGCCGAGGAGGTCGGCTACGACGGGGCCTTCACCTTCAACTTCTCGCCGCGCCGCGGCACCGCGGCGGCTGAGCTCCCCGACCAGGTCGAGTATCCCGTCAAGAAGCAGCGCATGACCCGCCTCGTCGAGGTGGTGCAGCGCCGCGCCACCGAGCGCGCCGAGCGCTTCGTCGGTCGCACGATGGAGGTCCTGGTCGAGGGTCCCAGCCGCACCGACTCCTCACGCCTGCGCGGGCGCATCCGTCATAACAAGACGGTCAACTTCGAGGGCGCCGCGGCGCCGGGGGACTACGTGGAGGTCGAGGTAACGGGCGCGACCTCGACGACGCTGTCGGGCCACCAGAGCCTGCTCAGCGCGGTCAGCTAGACGCAGCATCGGGTGTCGTGAGAGTCCTCGCCCTGTTCGGCCCCACCGGGGTCGGCAAGACCGACGTCGCGATCGCGCTTGCAGATCAGCTTCGCGAGCGCGGCGAGGACCCGGTCGCCGTGTCGTGCGACGCGCTACAGGTCTACCGCGGACTTGAGGTCCTCACCGGTGCCGCGAGCGCCGAGGAGCGCGACCGTCTCGAGCACCGCATGCAGGGCATAGCCTACGCGACCGAGGAGTTCAGCGCCGGCCGCTTTGCCGAGCACGCCCGCGGCGAGATCGACTCGCTGCTTGACGACCGCCGGCGCCCGATCGTCGTCGGGGGGACCGGCCTGTACCTGCGCGCCGCGCTCGCCGACCTCGAGCTGCGCCCGCCGGTGGCGCCCGAGATCCGTGAGGCCGTGGAGCGCGAGATCGCCGAGCGCGGGGCCGAGGCCGTCCACGCCGAGCTCGAGCCCGATGACGCGGCCGCGATCCATCCCAACGACCGCAAGCGCATCGCCCGCACCCTGGAGCTCCAGCGCGCCGGCCTCGAGCCGCCGCCCGCCGGCGGCGGCGTGCTGTGGACGGCGCGGCTGCGCCACCCGACCCTGCTGATCGGGCTGACGGTCGACCGCGACGAGCTCGCGCTGCGCATCGACGTCAGGGTCGACCGCATGGTCGCGGCCGGGGCCGCGGACGAGGTACGCCGCGCGATGGCCGCCGGCGCCTCACGCACCGCGCGCTCCGCGATCGGCTTCGAGGAGCTGCTCGACGGCGACGTCGAGGCGATGAAGCGCGCCCAGCGCGCCTACTCCAAGCGCCAGCTCACGTGGATGCGAAGAATGGAGGGCGTGCGGCTGATCGATCGCACGGGTCGCGACGACGACGACGTTGCGGTTGCGGTCGTCGCGGCGCTGGATGCCTGAGTCGCAATACTGGCGCCGATGGCCGACACGCACAGAAGCTGACCCGGGGCGACGACGTGAATTTCGAGAAGTGGCAGGCGCTCGGCAACGACTACGTGATCCTCGACCGCGAGGCGCTGCCCTGGGAGCTGACCGCCGAACGCGTGAAGCGGATCTGCGACCCGCACTTCGGCATCGGTTCCGACGGAGTCCTGTTGCTGTCGAAGCCCGAGAGCGATGACCACGTCGCCGAGCTGCGGATCTTCAACCCCGACGGCTCCGAGGCCGAGCTGTCCGGAAACGGCGCCCGCGAGGCGGCGATGTACCTGAGGCGCGCGGGCTGGACGGACCGGGACGAGTTCTTGATGCTCACCGCCGCCGGTGAGGTGCGGCCGAAGATCTTGTCGGCGACCGAGTGCGCGATGGACCTCGGCCGCGCCGCGACGACGTCGCCCGACTTCCCCTCCGGCGGGCCCGATGGCCGTGGCCAGCTCGAGGCCGGGGGTCGCACCTGGGACTTTCGCCACGTCTCGGTCGGCAACCCCCAATGCGTGATCGAGGTCGGCGGTGCGGTCGAGCAGCTCGATCTCGGCGCTATCGGCCCTCAGATCGAGTCCAACCGCCTGTTTCCCAAACGCACCAACGTCTCGTTCACTCGCCGCCAGGGCTCGACTGTGCGCGCACGAATTTTCGAGCGCGGGGTGGGGGAGACGCTCTCCTCGGGCACAGGCGCCAGCGGCGCGGCGATCGGCGCCGTTCTCGCCGGTGCCCAAAGCCCGATCACGGTCCAGCTCGATGGCGGTGAGCTGACGGTCGAGGTTAGCCCCGAGCTCGACGTGCGACTGACCGGCACGGCCGAGCAGGTCTACGCCGGCGGGATGTCGGACTGCCTTTTGAGCGCGCTGGCCGCGCTCTAGTGTTAGCCACGCCATGGGAACGCCCGACACCCAGAAGCGCTCGCTGACCGATCCCTCGCGCAGGCTCGCGGCCCAGCCCCCGTACATGTTCGCCGAGCTCGAGCGCCGGATAGCGGACAAGCGCGCCTCGGGCATCGACGTGATCAGCCTCGGGATCGGGGATCCCGATCATCCGACCTATCCCCCGATCGTCGAGGCGATGCAACGGGCCGTCGCCGACCAGTCCACGCACCAGTACCCCAACAATCGCGGCCGCGAGGAGTTCAGAACCGCGCTGACGAGCTTTTACGCAAGCCGCTTCGGCGTCGAGCTCGACTCCGACGGCGAGGCGATGCCCGCCCTCGGCGCCAAGGAGGCGATCTACAACCTCTGCTTCGCCTTCCTCGACCCCGGCGACGTCGTCCTCGCCGCCGACCCCGGCTACCCCGTCTACACCTCCGGGCCGCCGCTCGCCGGCGCGGAGGCGGTGCTGATGCCGCTCGAGCCCGAGCTCGGCTTCATCCCCGACCTCGACGCGATTACCGCCGGCGCGCTCGAGCGCGCGCGGCTGATGTTCATCAACTACCCGAACAACCCCACCGGCGCGGTCGTCCCCGACGGTTTCTTCGAGCGCATCGTCGAGCTGGCGCGCGAGCACGACATCCTCGTCGTCCACGACAACGCCTACTCCGAGACGACCTTCGACGGCTACGTCGCACCGAGCTTTCTCGCCACGGATGGAGCCAAGGACGTCGGGATCGAGGTCTTCTCGCTGTCGAAGGGCTTCAACATGACCGGCTGGCGCTGCGCAGCGCTGATGGGAAACCGCGACGCGATCCGCTCCTACTGGAGCCTGAAGACGAACGTCGACTCGGGGATGTTCGAGGCGATCCAGCTTGCCGGCGCCGCGGCGCTCAAGGGTGAGCCTCGCCTGCGGCGCGAGATGAATGAGATCTACACACGGCGCCGTGACCTCGTCGTCGGGACGCTGCGCGAGATCGGCGTCGAGGTCGAACCTCCCAAGGGCACGATCTACATCTGGGCCCCGGTTCCCGGTGGCCACACCTCGACCTCGTTTGCCGAGCTGGTGCTCGAGGAGGCCGCGGTGGTGATCTCCCCGGGCTCGATGTACGGGCCCAGCGGCGAGGGCTTCTTCCGCATCTCGCTGACCGCTCCGGACGAACGCCTCACCGAGGCTCTGGAGCGGATGCGCGAGCACCTCTCGGTTTGAGCGAGCGCCGGCACGTCTCCTCCGGCTCTCCCTGGGAGCCCAAGGTCGGGATCAGCCGCGCGCTGCGAGTCGGCGATCGCGTGCTCGTGTCCGGCACTGCCCCGATCTGGCCCGATGGCTCCTGCGACCCCGATCCCGAGGTCCAGGCACGGCGTTGTCTCGAGATCATCGTCGAGGCATTGCGCGAGGCCGGAGCCGGCGTCGATGACGTCGTTCGCACGCGGATCTTCATCAATAAGTTCTTCGACGGCGAGGCCGTCGCGCGTGCCCATGCCGCGGTCTTCGGCGAAGTGCGCCCGGTCTCGACGATGGTCGTGGTGACCGGCTTTCTCGACCCGCGCTGGAAGGTCGAGGCCGAGGCCGAGGCTCAGATCGGCTAGCTCGTGCGCGGCCTGAGGCCGCTATGGTTGTCGCGCCGCGGTTCCGCGCCGCCGTCCGCTGACGGCGTTTGTTTTAAAGGAACCGCGGGCAGGACCCGAATCACTCACCAACGGATGGTTTACGTCGGACTTCTCTTTGCCCTCGCCTGCGCGCTGACAGCGCAGGTCGCGCTGTTGTGCAAGCACCGCGGCGCCGCTGTGGCGCCCGCGGTCCACATCCGCCACCCGCTGCGCAGCGCCGCCGGCCTGTTCAGGGCCAAGTGGTTCGCGATCGGCTTCGGCATCGCGCTCGCCGCCTGGGCGCTGCAGGTGATGGCGATGTCGCTGGCTCCGCTGTCGCTCGTCAAGGCCGTGATCGCCGGCAGCCTCGCGCTGCTGGTCGTCCCGGCCCAGCGCTGGTTCGGCCACCGGATCGGCAGGCGCGAGCTGATCGGCCTCGGCCTCAGTGGCGTCGGCCTCGCTCTGCTCGCGGTGACGATGCACAACGCGGCGATGCACGCCAACTCCGACTACTCGACCTCGGCGATGATCGCCTTCGAGAGCGGCGCGGTCGCCATCGGCCTGATGCTGGTGCTCTCCGGTCGCCACGAGCGCGCCGTCGCGCACACCGGAATCTTCCTCGGCGCCGCGGCCGGGGTGATGCTGGGCGTCGCCGACGTATCGGTCAAGGCGCTCACGGGCACGGTCCCGGGCGATCCGATGTCGCTGCTCGGCCCCTGGACGCTGGTCGCATTGCTCGGTGGAGTCGGAGCCTTCTTCGCCCTGGCGCGCGGACTTCAGGTCGGCGGCGCGATCCAGGTGATCGCCCTGTCCACCATCGCCTCAAACGTCGCCGCCGTTCTCGGCGGGATCATCGTCTTCGGCGACCCTGTGGGCGGCGACCCGCTCGCGATCATCGGCCGCGTGCTCGCCTTTGCCGCGGTGATCGGGGCAGCGGCTCTGATGCCGAGCCCGGCGCCGCGCGCCGCAGCGCACGCTTAGAGCCAGGAAGCCCCTCACCAATCTCCAGCTGCCTCGGGTCTCGGCGCGCGCTCAGGCGGCGACGGTGAACCGCATCCGCGCCCGCTCGAAGCGCTCGACGCAGTCGGTGCCCAGGGCCGTGGCCGGCGTCAGGCAGCCCGCGCGTTCGGGTGTGGCGTCGGGATCGGCGAGCAGTAGCCCCGCCTCGCCCAGCATCTTCGCGGTGGCGAGATACCCGGGATGCCCCTCGGCGTCGACTTCGACCCTCGCCGAATGCCCGCCGGCGGTGCGCCCCTCGACCGTCATGCGCCAATTCCAGGCCTCGAGGCGGTCGGCGGCGGGGCCGAAGCCCGACGAGGGCAGCAGCTTGCCCAGTCCGGCCGAAAGTCGCTTTCGCGCCCCCGGCGACATGCGGGTTGCCGCCGCCAGCGCGGCCTGGGTCCCTGAGAGCGCTCCCGCGGCGGCAAAGCGCAGCGGAAGGGTCGCGGTACCGCCTGGGAGCGCGAGCCCCTCGCGGTAGCGAAACGGAGCCACCGTGCCGCTCTCGACGGCGCTCAGCGCGGCGGTGCGCTGGATCACGGCGGGGTTGATGAAGGCCGCCGGCGCCATCGGCGCGATCACGGCGTCGCCCGAGCGCCGCGGAGCGACCGAGATCGGGCTGCGGCGGCGAACCTCGGCGGCGAGCTCCGGGTCCTCGATCAGCGCCGCGGGGTCGGTGACCGCGGATGCGTCCTCGCTGCTTGCAGCGGCTGCCAGGCTCTGCGCGGTCCCGCCCGAGATCATGTCGGATGCTCGTGGCAGCCCCGGCGGTCCCTCGATGCTGGCCTCGAGGTCGACCTCGGTCAGCTCCTCGCCCCAGCGCTCGCGGGCGGTCTCGATCGCGAGCAGGACCGCGAGGTCGGCGGGCAGGGCCTCGAAGCCGCAGACCTGCACGAGCTTGATCTGGGCCTCGGCCGCTGGGGAGTCGAAGGCGTCGATGATCTGGCGCACGAACGGGATCTCTCCCGTCAGGTCGGCGTAGTGGGCGCCGCCCGCGACGCAGGCCTCGATGACCGGCCTTCCGTAGAGGGTGTAGGGGCCGACGAGGTTGAGCACCACCTTGGCGCGCGAAGCCATCGCCGCGAGCGAGTCGGGGTCAGAGAGGTCGGCGGAGATCGTCTCCGCCCCCGTGACGCCGTCCTCGGCGAGGATGCGGTCGAGCTTGTCGGCATCGCGCGCCGCTGCGGCCCAGCTCGCGTCGACCTCGGGTGCGCGCTCGGCCAGATAGGCGGACACACGGCGCCCGGTGACGCCCGTGGCGCCGAAGACGACTACGTCGAGATCTTTCCCGGCCATGACCGCGGACCATAAGGCCTGGGCGGCTCATCTAGGCTGACGCCTATGCCCGACGACGAGCAGACCCTCCGGGCCGCCTATCGCGCCCCCCAGCCATGGCGAAGCCGCATACGACCGCTACTCGGTCGGCCTGCACCATATGGCCTTCCGCGCCCGCTCCCGTCGGCGCGTCGACCGAACGCGCTCGCTGGCTCGAGCGCAACGGCGCGGAGATTGAAAGCGGCCCATCGGCCTACGACTACACGCCTGGCTACTACGCGGTTTTCTTCTACGACCCCGACGGCATAAAGCTCGAGATCGTGCGACGGTCGAAGCTGCGTACCGTGTTGCGGTGATAGCTCCCGGTTCGCCCTGCGCGTCCGTCGCCAAGTAGCCGGCCTGGATCGGGCCGCGAACCGATCCGGCCCCACAGCGATACTCCGCGCAACGCCGCGCTTGGCGGCGCAACCGATTGAGGAGGTCATATGACCACGGATAGGTGGGCGCCACTCACAGGGGCCGCGTTTCTTGTCGTCGCGATCCTTGCGTTCGCGATCGGAGGTGAGCCCCCGGAGGCGGATAACTCCGCAGAGGAGATCGTCAGCCACTACGTGGACAACAAGGACTCGGTGATATTCGGCGCCGTCCTGGCGACGTTCGCCTCGGCGCTGCTGGTCTACTTCGGCGCGACCCTGAGCGCGGTGCTGCGGGCCGCCGACCGTGGGCCGGGCATCCTTTCGGCGGTGGTCCTGGCGGGCGCGGCGATCATGGCCGTCGGGATCGCGATCGACTCGACGATCCTGTTTGCGCTCGCAGAAGGAGCGGAGGAGATCGAGCCGGCCTCGGTTGAGACGCTCCAGGCGCTGTGGGACAACGACTTCCTGCCGATCGCCCTGGGGACGCTGCTGTTCCTGTCGGCCTCGGGACTGGGGATCCTTCGAACCGGTGTCCTGCCCAAGTGGCTCGGCTGGATTGCGGTAGCGCTCGCGGTGATCGGGCTCACCCCGCTCGGATTCGTGGCCTTTATCGGCGGCGCGATCTGGATCCTGATCACCAGCATCATGCTGACGATGCGGGCGCGGTCGGCTCCCGCGGCGACACCGCCCGCTGCCGCCTAGTCCGTCCGACAGCTTCCCCTCGGCCTCGGGCAGTGGCGCAAGCCCTGCTCGAGGCCGCTGGGGGGAGTTCCGCGCGGCGCTCAGCGCGCTGGTGCGCCTACTTCTCTTTGGGACTTGAACTTGACCTTGAGCGTGTCGGATGAGCTCTGAGCGAGATCGTCGGTCACCGTCGCGGTGATCGTCGCCTTGCCCTTCTTGCCGGCCTTTGCCGCCTTCTTGAGCGCTCTCTGACCCTTCTTGGGGATCTTCAGCGTTACGGTCGTCGGCGTCGCGGCCGGAACCTGGACCCTGACGGCGGGAATCGTGAACTTCATCGCCCTGGAGGCTGTCGCAACCGCCCTTGCCGAGACTTCGACGATCTAGGCAGGTGTCGTGGCGACGGGGGGGTCGGTCGGCAGCTTCCCCTCGGCCTCCAGCATGTCCTGCAGCCCCTGCTCGAGCCCACGCGGCGAGTACCCGAGCTGCTCCATCGCCTTGTCGTGCTTGGCCCAGAAGGTCACGCCGTCGGCTGAGCTGATCAGCTCGCTCAGGTTCGGGGGCTGGCCCATGAGCTTGCCGACGACGGGGCCGATCGGGGTCATTGCCTTCATCAGGCCGGTGGGGACGGCGCGCTTGGGGGGCTTCTTGTCGGTCACCTGAGCGAGGGTGCCGATCAGCTCACGCATCGTCGTGATCTGACCGCCGAGGACGTACTGCTCGCCGGGCTCGCCCTTGTCGAGCGCGAGCAGGATGCCGTCGGCGACATCCTCGACGTGGACCATGTTCATGCCGAGGTCGGGGAAGGCGATGAGGGGCATCTTGCCGGCGAGGAACTGGTTCATCTGGTTGCCGAGCTCGGAGTGGTCGTCGGGACCGTAGACGCCGCCGGGCTGGACGATGATGCAGGGCAGGTCCTCCTCGCCGATCATCCGGCGCGCGGTCTCGTGCGCCTCGACCTTCGTCTCCTCGTAATAGGACGTGTAGCTGGTTCGGGGGTGCTCGTAGGTCTCGTCGACGACCTGGCCGCGGGTGTTGCCGAAGGCGCCGACCGTCGAGACGTAGACGATCTCGGGGATCCCATCGGCCTGGGCGGCGCGCAGCACGTTCTCGGTCCCGACGACGTTTGCCTCGAACATCTGCGGGCGGCGCTCATCGGGGATACCGACCTCGTAGATCGCGGCGCCGTGGATCACGGCGTCGCAGCCCTTCATCCCGGAGCGAAGCGCGGCCCGGTCGGAAAGATCGCCCTGGACGAGCGTGGCGCCGAGTGCGGCGAGGTCATCGGCCTTGGCGGGATCTCGAACCAGAGCGACGACGTCGTCGCCGCGCTCGCGCAGCTTGCGCACGACGTGGCCGCCGATGAACCCGGTTCCACCTGTGACGTAGACCTTCATCGAGGCCTACCCTATTCCTCGTGGTGCGGCTCGGCATAGCGATGACGCTCGCCGCTGTGCTGTCGGTGGCCGCGCCGGCGCAGGCGGCGCCGACAGACCCGCGCCTGCAGGGTGTCGAGAGCTGGGCGTTCGCGATCGGCAGCCACACGCTCGACGGCGACGCCGCCGCGGTCGGCGCG
>Ga0136620_10000546_pt1 | contig 17068 bp, 13 predicted proteins | sample AntDrymUQ4162106_2_FD_104806 | JGI IMG/M metagenome (GOLD analysis project Ga0136620, IMG submission 104806) | Polar desert sand microbial communities from Dry Valleys, Antarctica - metaG UQ416 (21.06) | ecosystem: Environmental > Terrestrial > Soil > Desert | place: Antarctica: Dry Valley... | reverse complement strand
ATCCTCGGGATACGGGCGCGACTGAGGACGCAGTCCTGGGGGCGAGCAGCGCGGCCTGGCGGCACAGGCCGGTATTGCGCCAAACCCTCCTAGGCGCGGCGAGGGAAGATCCTGGGCTTCGCCGCCGTCTGTGTGGTGAGACCGGCGAGAGGGTGCGGCCACCCTCGTCGGTCCTTTTTTATCGCATCGCGCGAGGGTCAGCGCAGGCGTTCGACCTCGTAACCCCACGAACGCATGGCGTCCAACAGGAGGGAGCAGTGCTCCTGATCGCGCGTGATGAGCGTCAACTCGACCTCGGTCTCCGCGACGGGCACGTCCATGCCCTCTCGGTGATGCTCGACCGAGACGACGTTCCCCCGCTCCTGCGCGATCAGCCCGAGGAGCTTCACGAGCTCACCCGGGCGATCCGCCACTCGTGTTCGCAGAACGAGGTATCTCCCGCCCAGCGTGAGGCCGTGGCGCATGACGGAGATCAGCATGGTGGGATCGATGTTCCCGCCCGAGAGCACGATCGCGATCGGCCCCGACCCTCCGACCTTGCCGGCGAGAAGGGCTGCGACCCCCACGGCGCCGGCGCCCTCGACGACGAGCTTCGCCCGCTCGAGCAAGAGGACGATCGCCTCACTGATCGCCTCGTCGTCGACGTCGACCATCTCGTCGAGGGCGTCGTCGAGGATGGACATCGTGAGCTCACCCGGGTGCTTGACGAAGATTCCGTCAGCGATCGTGAAGCCGGAGAGACCTGCCTGGACTCCGATCAGGCGGATGCCCGGCCGAAGCTCACGCAGAGCAATCGCGATGCCCGCGGCGAGGCCGCCGCCTCCCACCGGGATGACGATGGTCTTCGCGTCCGCGACCTGCTCGGCTAGCTCGAGGCCGATCGTTCCCTGCCCGGCGATTACGACCGGGTCCTCGAACGGGTGGATGAACGTCGCGCCCGTCTCCTGCACATCGTCCCGGGCCGCGGCCAGCGCCTCCTCGAAGCGCTCGCCGCCCATGATCGCCTCCGACCCGTAGGTCCGGCAGGCCTCGACCTTCGCCATCGGGGCGTCCTGGGGCACATAGATGCGTGCCCGGACTCCCGCCTCGCGCGCGGCCCACGCGACGGCCTGGCCATGGTTGCCGGCGCTCGCCGCGACGACACCTCCCCCTCGTTCGGCCTCGGACAGCGTCGCGATCCGGTTGACGGCTCCCCGCGCCTTGAACGCACCTGTCCGCTGGAGGTTCTCCGCCTTCAGCCAGACGTCGCGGCCCGCGATCCGCGAGAACGTCTCCGAGCTGTAGACGGGCGTCTCGCGCGTGATCCCCGCGAGTCGCTCGCGCGCCTCGCGGATCTCAGTGAGGGTCGGTGCCGTTTCCGTCTTCATCGATTCTGAACACCTGGATCATGATCGCTCGTACAGCGGTGAGCGGGTCGAGCTCTCGCCGCTGGACCTCGTCGAGCAAGCGTTGCAGCTCTGGATCGTTCGCGACCGTGCGCTCGAGGTGGGCCTTGGCCCGCGCAGAGGCGACCGCGAAGACCTCGCTCGCAAGATTGCGGCGTCGCCGCTCGTCGAGCAGTCCATTCGACACCAGATAGTCACGGTGTCCCGCGATCTCGTCCCAGAGCTCGGAGACCCCCTCACCGGTCACAGCCTCCGTCAGGACGATGGGTGGCCTGCGATCGCTCTCCAGGTCCAGGCCGAGAATCGACCGCACCTCGTTCAGCATCGTCTTCGCCGCCGGGTGCTCCTTCTTGTTCACGGCGATCACGTCGGGGATCTCCATGATCCCGGCCTTCAGCGCCTGGACGGAGTCGCCCGAACCGGGCATCAGGACGAGAAGAACCGTATCCGCGACGTCGATGATCTCGACTTCGCTCTGGCCCGTCCCGACCGTCTCGAGGAACACGATGTCCTTTCCCCCGGCATCGAGGATGAGCAGCGCCTGGAGCGTCGCCTCGGCGAGGCCGCCGAGGTGTCCGCGAGTTCCCATCGAGCGGATGAAGACGCCGGGATCCAGAAAGTGATCGGCGAGGCGGATTCGGTCGCCGAGTAGGGCGCCGTGGGAAAACGGGCTCGACGGGTCAACCGAGATGACGCCCACGGTGAGTCCGCGTTCCCGGATCGGCCGCACGAGCGCGCTGATCAGGGTCGACTTGCCCACCCCCGGCGGGCCGGTGATGCCGACCGCGAAAGTGCGCCCCGTCTCGGGGTAGAGGTCGCGGACGAGGTCGTAGGCGAGCGGGTCCGCGTTCTCCACGAGCGTGATCGCCCTCGCAAGCGCTCGCCGGTCGCCGGAGCGCACGCCCGCGCCGAGGGTCTCCCGCGTCCACTCCCGCCGCCCCGCCACGGGAGGAAGCCTAGAGCCGGGCAGTCTTGACCGGCTCCGGCTGGAGCGTCGCCTCGAGGCTCGAGCCTGCATGACCGGAGATGCCGCGGGCGAGCAGGAGCCCGATGACGGCGGCGACCGCCGAGAGCGCGCCTGCGATCGCCCAGACGGTGCGGGAGCCGAACGCGTCCGTCATCGGCCCGGCGGCGACCATACCGAGACCGAGGACGACGTAGTTGGAGCTCATCAGGACGGTGAAGGCTCTGCCCCGCAGCTCGTCCGGCGCCCCCCGCTGGACGAATAGCGCGTTGCAGACCACTGCCGCGCCGTTTCCTGCACCGAACACGACGACGCATAGCGCACCGATCCAGACGTTGGGCGAGGCTGCGGCGGCAGTGATGCCGAGAGCGACGAGGGCGATGGAGACGCCGTAGACCGAGGCGATAGCCCGGTGCTCGAGGAGCGACCCCGCGAGCAGGCTGCCGAGAGCGAGCCCCACACCCGTGGCCCCGACGAGGAGCCCGTAGCCGAAGTCGCCGGCGTCGAAAGCCTCTTTCGCCAGTACGACCTCGGAGACGTTGACTCCGGCGCTCGCCAGCATGATCACGTTCCACGCCGTGAGCACCGTCAGCAGCGCACGCGAGTCTCGCACGAACCTGAAGCCGTCGGTCAAATCCCGCCAGTAGCCGTGACCGGCCGCAGGCGCCGCTTGCAGGAGCCGAACCGGTATACCGGTCAAAAGAGCCGCAGAGACCAGGAAGGTCATCGCGTTGACCCCGTACGCAACGTCGGGCCCGCTGGCGGCTACGAGAATGCCTCCCAGAACGGGGCCCAGGGCCCACGCGAGGTTCTCGATCGTCTGGAGGAGTGAGTTGGCCTGCGCCAGATCCTCGGCGGGCACGAGATTCGGCAGGCCTGCGTAGAGGGCGGGCCGGAAAAACCCGGTTGCGAAGCCGGCGACGGCAGCGAGAGCGATGACAGCGATGGCGTCGTCGGCGAAGGGCAGCGCAGCGAAGACGGCGAACCGGACCAGGTCGGAGGCGACCATGAGTCGGCGACGAGGTAGTCGGTCGACGAGAGTCCCCGCGAGAAACCCGATGAGGATCGCCGGCAGGAAGTCCGCGATCAGGAGCGCGCTCACCCATACCGCCGAGTCGGTCCGGTCGTAGACGTCGATCGTCAGCGCGATGAATGCGAGCCAGGTGCCGAAGGCCGAGCCGACGGTCGCGAGTGCGAGCAGGCGGAAGCTCTGGACGTCTCGGAAGAGCTTGAGCTGGCGGCTTAGCACTCGTTACCTCTTCGTCGAACGCTAGCGCGCTCTGCTCGGGAAACCGGGAAGTTCACTCCTTCGGGTTAGGTCTGGGCGACGCTGGACACGCGCTCGAGGGCCTCCGCGAAGAACGCTGTCTCCTCGGGGGTGCCGACCGTCACCCTGATGCCGCCCGGGGCGCCGAATCCAGACGTCGGCCGGACGATGACGCCCTCTCGGAGCAGCTGCTCGAACAGCGGCCGCGAATCGCCGCCGACCTCCGTGAAAACGAAGTTGGCGACGGCAGGGCCGACAGGCTCGAAGCCGTTTTTCCGGAGCGCATGCTCCAGCACCGGTCGTTCCTCCATGTTCAGCCGGCGGCGTCGCTCGAGCTCGGCATGGGCTCCGGGAGCCTCGAGGCTGGCGAGGGCGGAGACCTGGGCAGGCGACGTGATGTCGAAAGCGCGCCGCACCTTTCCGATGGCGGTGACGATCTCCGCCGGGCCGACGCCGTACCCCGCCCGGACTCCCGCGAGGCCAAAGATCTTGGAGAACGTCCGCAGGACGACGACTCTCACGCCGGCCTTCGCGTACTCCTCGATCCCGTCGGCGTAGTCTGGATCGACGACGTATTCGAAGTAGGCCTGATCGAGAACGGTGACCACGTGCTCGGGGACGCGGTCGAAGTAGTCGTTCAGCTCGGCTCGCGTGTTCATCGTCCCGGTCGGGTTGTTCGGATGGCAGATGTAGACGAGCTTCGTCTTCGCGCTGACAGCCTCGAGCATCGCCTCGAGGTCGTAGCGGCCCTCGGCGAGTGGAACCAGGCAAGGGACGGCGCCAAGCTTCCTCGCTCCGATGACATAGCTGGGGAAGCTCGGCCAGCCGCAGACGATCTCGTCGCCCTGCTCGAGGGAAATCTGCGAGAGCGCATCGACGACGGCGTCGGCCCCTGCGCCTAGCGCGACCTCCTCCATCCGGACGCCGTGGCGCTCCGCCAGCGCCGCACGGAGCCGGTAGCCGCCCCCGTCCGGATAGCGGTTCAGCTCCGGCGCCAAGGCCGCGAGCGCGTCGAGCGCTTCCGGAAAAGGCCCAAAGGGCCCCTCGTTTGAGGCCAGTTTCACGACCCGGTGGAGCCCGAGCTCGCGCTGCACCTCCTCGACGGGCTTTCCCGGCTCGTAGGGAACGAGGTCGCGCACGGCCGGCTTGAAGAAGCTGTCGGCGATCTCGACGAGGGTGGTCATCTGGCGCGGGACCCTAGTCGACGTCATAGGCCATCAGGATCGCATCGAGGAGGTCCTCGCCCCGGCGGTAATGCCCACGCCGGTACCCCTCCTGCCGGAACCCAAACCTCGCGTACAGAGCGAGAGCAGCCTCGTTGTGGGGGAATACGTGCAGCTCCAGCTTCCGCACTCCGACCTGCCGAGCCCACAGCACCGCCTCGTCGAGCAACGCCCTGCCGATCCCGCGACGACGATGGCCCGCAGCCACCATCAGGCCCAGGTCGGCGACATGGCGACTCGCCGGGTGGGGGTCGCGCCCGAGCGAGAGGCGGCCGACGATGCCATCCGGAGTCTCGGCCAGGAAGACGGTCGCATCGCTGTAGCGCCGGAGCGCCCTGAGGAACCGGCGCTCCTCGCTCACCGTGCGCCAGGCGCCCTTGGAGATCAGCCAACCCTCGGGCTCGGAGGCGACGGACTGGGCGAGCTCGACGAGCGCTCCGGCGTCACCCGGCTGCGCCCTGCGGATGACGACGTCCTCACTCACCGACCACGATCCCGTGCCCGCCGCGGCGCGGGTCGCCGGCCGCGGCCAGCATCCCGTCCGGGAGAACCTCGACTGCGGCGGCGCCTCCGAAGAAGAGATTGCGGCGCCGCCATCTGACGACGTCGTAGCCTCGAGACTCGAGCTCGTCGAGCTCCGCGGGGTCGAAGCCTCCTTCGCAGTGAACATGCCCATCGTCGAGGTGGACGCGGGATCGCCCGATCGCCTCCTCGACCGGAATCCCGTGCCCGAGCACATTCACCACGATCTGCAGGATCGCGCCGCGCAGCCGGACCGACCCTGCGCTGCCGACCACGAGCCGGGGCCTGTCGTCGAGCAGGACGAGAGAGGGCGACATCATGCTCGTCAGCCTGCTTCCAGGCGTGCGCCGGCGTCCGGCCGGGTTGAGGTCGTACTCACCCAGCATGTTATTCAGGTGGATTCCCGTGCCCGGGACGACCACGCCCGACCCGGAGCCGGTCGAGGCCGTCATCGAGGCCGCATTGCCGTCACCGTCGACCACGGAGATGTGTGTCGTCCTCGCCGGCTCGCGCGGTTCACGGACCGCCCGGGCAAGCTCGTCCTCGAGTCTCGCCACCGCTGCTTCGATCCGCGCGTCGGTCGACAGCTTGCGGTCGAGGCCTCCGCGAAAGAGATCTCGTCCGAAGCCGCTGCCCCGGGCGAGCGTCTGCTCCCGCATGACCTCGACGAGTCGCCCGATCGCTCCCGCCGAGCCGGCGCCCCCGCCGAGGCCGGCCCGGTCGAGGATCCGCAGGCCGTAGGCCAACAGCACCCCACCCGAGGATGGCGGCGGATTCGAGAGGAACCGGTGTCCCGCAAACGGCGCCTCTACGGGGTGTCGCCAGATCACGCGATAGCGCTTCAGATCCTCACGCGTCAGCGATCCACCGTGCTCTCGAATCTCGTCGACGATCGCCTTGCCCAGCGGTCCCGCGTGGACGGCCGCAGCTCCGGCCTCCGCGATCTCCTCGAGCGTCCGCGTGAGGTCGGTCATCACGAGCCGATCTCCTGCGACGAGCCTCGACCCGTGCGGGCCGTAGATCGCTTGCCCCTCCGGCGCACGCCGAAGGAGGATGTCGAGGATCGCGTGGAGGTAGGCCTGCTGGCGGGTGAGCTCGACACCCTCACGCGCGTGGCGGATCGCGGGCTCCACTAGCCGAGGCCAGGCAACGCTGCCGTACGCTCGGTGCGCGGCTTCGAAGCCGGCGACGGCTCCCGGCACCGCGACCGATGCTGCGCCGACCCGGAACACCTGGCGCGACGAGCCATCGAAGTCGACGTCCACGGCCTCCATCTCGGTCTGCGGCTCGCGGCGGAGGCCGGCACCCGGAAGGGCGACGAAGAAGTCGAGGAGGCGAGATTGCGATTTCCTGCGCCGGTGAACGAGCAGAAAGCCTCCCGACGCCGGGCCCGTGAGCGGACTCTCGGCAACCCAGGAGACGAAGGCCGCGGCGAGGCAGGCGTCGACGGCGTTCCCACCTTCGGCGAGCACCTGGGCTCCTGCCTCCGCGGTCAACGGATGGCCCGCGGCGATCGCGCCCTTCACGGCGCCGCGGTCAGTCCTGGAGGAAGGAGGGCGGCTCGAGCACGCCGGACTCCTCCGAACTGCGCGGCATGGGCCGCGACCCGCCGCGCTGCCCGACGCCGGTGACGATCACAGTCACCCAGACTTGGCCCTCGAGCCGCTCGTCGACCGTCGCGCCGAAGATGATGTTCGTATCGTCGGTCGACGCGCCGCGGATCACCTCGGCCGCCTCGTTCACCTCGTAGAGCGAGAGGTCGTTGCCGCCGGCAATCGAGAGCAGGATCCCCTTGGCGCTGACGAGCTCCGTGTCCACGAGCGGCGAGCGGAGCGCGCGCTCGGCGGCCTCGACGGCGCGATTCTCGCCGCTGGCGGCAAAACCGATTCCCATCAGCGCTGTTCCCGCTCCCTGCATGATCGTCCGAACGTCGGCGAAATCCACGTTGATAAGACCCGGCTCCGTGATCAAGTCGCAGATTCCCTGAACACCCTGGCGAAGGACGTCGTCGGCGATCTTGAAGGCGTCGAGCATCGAGGTCGACTTGTCCAGCACCTCGAGCAAGCGCTCGTTCGGGATCACGATCACCGTGTCGCAGCTCTCCCGAAGCGTGTGGACTCCGGCTTCGGCCTGCGATCGGCGCTTCGTCCCCTCGAACCGGAAGGGCATCGTGACGATGCCGACGGTGAGCGCTCCGACTTCCCGCGCGATCCGCGCGACGACCGGCGCGGCGCCGGAGCCCGTTCCGCCTCCCTCGCCGGCGGTCACGAAGACCATGTCGGAGCCACGAAGCGCACGCTTCACCTGGTCGTACGCCTCCTCGGCCGCACGCCGCCCGATGTCGGGCTCGGCGCCTGAGCCCAGGCCACCCGTGAGCTCGCGTCCGATGTGGATCTTCACCTCGGCGTCGCTGATTGCGAGCTGCTGGAGATCGGTGTTGACCGCGACGAACTCGACGCCCGAGATCCCGGCGTCGATCATCCGGTTGACAGCATTCAGCCCGGCGCCGCCCACTCCGACGACCCTGATGACGGCCAGGTAGGCCGAGTCGGCGCTCGGCGCGCGGTTCAGCCTCGGGGGAGGCTCGGGGAGCGGCTCCAGGAGCCGGGCGACTCCACGGTCGGACGGCTGCTCGCGCGGGGGCGCAGCCGGCGCAGGCCGCCGCGGCTGGACGGGCTCAGGGACTGGAACGGCTGGTTCCGCGACGACGACGGGTTGCGGTTGGACGGGCGCTGCTACCGGCTTCGGCTTCGGCTTACCGTCCGGAGGTGGCTCCGGAGCGACCTCGAGTCTCGGTGGTGCGGGCGGCGCGTGCTCCACCGTCTCCTCGAGTGGCTCGCCGGGTGCAGCCTTTCCCTCCCGCTCGGCCTGGCGCTGCGCTGCCTCGGTTGCCCGGAAGAGCTCGGCCAGCGGCCCCTCACGCATGCTTGCGCGCTTTCGCGCCATTGAGCACCTCCTTTGCGAGGTCGCGATACGCCTCGGCCGCGTTGCCCGTCGGGTCGTACTTGAGGACGGAGCTGCCCTTCACAGGAGCCTCCGCGTAGCGCACGGTCTTCTTGATTCTGGTCTGGAAGACGAGCTCGCCGAAGTTCTCCTGGAGGATCTCGACCGCCTCACGCGCATGCAGCGTCCGCCCGTCGTACATCGTCGGGAGGATGCCCTGGATCTCCACGTCCGGATTCAGGTTCTCGCGGATCATCGAGAGCGTGTTCTCGAGCTGGACGAGCCCGCGCAGGGACAGGTACTCGCATTGCACCGGCACGATCACGCCGGTCGAGGCCACGAGGGCGTTAATGGTCAGCAGCCCGAGGGACGGTGGCGTGTCGATGAGGACGAAGTCGTAGCGCTCCTTCACCGGCGTGAGTGCCTTGTCGAGCGCCCGTTCGCGTCCGATCATGCTCGACAAGGCGAGCTCGGCTCCCGCGAGGTCGATCGAGGACACCGCCAGGTCGATCTCGGCCTTCTGGATGATCTGGTCGATCGGCAGCCGGTGGACGAGCACGTCGAACATCGACCGCTCGATCTGATCCGGGTTGAACCCCTGGCTCATCGTCAGGTTCCCCTGAGGGTCCATGTCGGCCACGAGGACCCGGTGGCCCTTCTCCGACAGCGCGACCGCCAGGTTCAGCGTCGAGGTCGTCTTCGCGACGCCACCCTTCTGATTGGCGAACGAGATCACCTGGGTCTCGCGCGGCACGGCTTGCTCGGGCTCTTTCACCTCGTCGTCAGGCGCGCGCTCGGGCACGTGTTCGTCCGGGTCGTCCGTCGGGGGACGCGAGAAGAGGCCGGCTAGGCGCATCAGCCACGGCTCCTTCGCTCCGAGACCGGAGTGTCCTTCACACTCGCAGTGTGCCGGAAAAACCGGATCACGCAGCTTCGCGCACCTGCATTTTTCACCCAGCTAGCGGAGGAGGGGCATCACCTCCGCTCCCTCAGCGCCGATCCCGAGTGCAGTTCTGCATCGGGCGACGGCCGCCACCGCTTCGCCTGGCTCCGGCTCGGCTCGGAGCCACGCCTCGGCCTCGTGGACGAGCACCCGCAGCTCGACCAAGACCTTGGAGGATGGCGCCCCCTCCTGAGCAAGCTCCTCGATCCTTTCGAGGCGCTGCACGACTACGCGTGCTTCGTCCATGGGGCGACCGTACCGACGTCCTCGTGACGTGTCTGTGACGGCCCCGTGCCTAGACCGCACCCGCGGCGACCAGCGACTCGAGTCCGATCGCGGGCTTCGGCCGCAGGCCTAGCAGCGTTTCGTCGAGCGACCGGAGCAGCAGCTGCCGGTCCCCGTGCTCGAGCACCGCGACGAGCGCACGACGCACGAGGTCGGCGGTCGCCGCCCCGGCGTCGCCGGCCGCGAGGAGCCGAAGCCGCTCGAGGATCCCCGCCCGCTCCCGTGGGGTCTCGCCGAGTGCTGCGGCAGCCCGGAGGGACCCGGCGAACAGCCCGTCGACCCCGCCCATCGACGCTGTGAGCGAGGCGCGCAGCTGCTCTGATGCGAACGGATCGGACTGGAAGAGCGCAAGCTCCCAACGATCGAGCGCTTCTCCCAGCTCACGATCATGGTCTGCGAGCGCCAGTCGCTCGCGGAGCCGTAGCGCACGGTCTGCTGTGACAGGATCGAGCCGCACGGGCTCACCGGGCGGAGCAGTCGCGGCGATCGGGAGCACCGCGCGGATCCCGTACGGCTTCCAGTCGAGGCGCTCGAAGAGGACCGGGCCCGCCGCAACCGGCCCAGCTGTTGCGAGCCGCAGAGCGGTCACGGCGTCGGCCAGCTCTCCAGGAGCGTCGGGGACGGAGCCCCCATCTGTATCGAGATCCGCCTGGAGCTCGAGAACGCAGAGACGATCAGGCTCGCGTTCGAACCCCTCCGGCAGCAGTCCGCGGGCCTGAGGCCAGTGCGCAGCGATCTCCCCCGAAGCGACATGACGAATTCGGACGCCTCCGCCGAGGTCGAGCGCCCCTCCGATCGAGAGACCGACCACCGGAGCGACCGCCGCATACGAACGACTTTCCCCAAAGAGCGAGCCCTCCAGAACTGCGTAGGAGCGTCTGAAGGCCTCGTCGTCCCAGTCGAAGCCGCCACAGGCCTCCGCCGTTTCCGCCAGCAACGGCAGGAGGACGGTGCGAAGGAGCGCGTCGCGCGGGCTCACCTCCCCGTCCCCGTGCGCCCGGGCGAAGATCGCAGCCGCAGGCTCGCGCTCGAGCGCCTCGAGGGCGTCACGTGCGTCGGGAAGCGCGGTCAGCCGGTTGGCTCGTGCCTCGAGGAACGGGCGGACGAGCGGACGGTACTCGTAGAGCGTCGGTCGCCCCGGAGCCTCGTGCTCCTCGAACGCGAACGGAACGTCCCCGCCCTCGTCGAGCTCGCGGGTCACCGCCGCGAACGCGCCGAGGCAGAAGGACCGCAAGGCGTGGTGGAGCTGGGGCGCGTGCAGCATCCGTCCGCTTACGCGCCGGGCCGCCGCTCTCCTCTCTTTCCCGGCTGACAGCGAGGACACCAGTAGGCAGTCCGGTTGGCGTCACCCTGGCCTCGAGACTCGACGATCGTCCGGCACCGCGAGCACGGCCGGCCGGCGTGGCGGTAGATCGCGCGTTCCTCGCGGCCGAGGTCGACCGAACGGCGCATCATCCGCGCAGCATCCTCCAGCACCGAGCGCAGCTCCTCGTCCGTGACCTCGCCCACGCGCCACCACGGCGAGACATGAGCCTGCCAGAGCGCCTCGGCCTTCCACATGTTCCCGATCCCTGCCACGAGGCGCTGATCGAGCAGGGCGTCCCCGACCTCCCGGCCGGCGTCTCGCCGCAGGTTCGCGACCATCCTGTCGAGATCAGGGGGGCGGGCGAGGATGTCCGGACCGAGCCTGCGGATCGCCCGCTTGTTGAGCTCGAGCACGGGGCCGCCCCACAGGACGGCCTCCCGCGCCGCGCCACGCAGGATGAGCCAGGGCCGACCGCGCGTCGAGGAGTCGCGGTCGCGGACGGTCCAGCGGCCGCTCATCCGAAGATGGCTCCGCAGGACGAGCCCGCCCTCGAAGCTCAGGAGGAGGTTCTTCCCGATTGCCTCGACCCGCTCCAGCCGCCGCCCGTCGAGGTGCTCTGCGACTCCCGTGGCCTGAGCCCGGGGGTTGGGGCTCTCGGCGTCCACCGTCTCGCCGACGAGCACCTGGAGGCGGCGCGCGGCGCGATAGAGGGAATCACCTTCCGGCATGCTCTCGATTGTGACCGAGGGACGCCTCCACCCCGCCGCCGCCGGCGCAGTGGCGGCCACGGTCTGGGCGCTCCTCGAGCCGATCGACCGCCGACTCTTCCGTTGCGACTACTCGGACGTCGCGCTCCTCGGCAAGGTCGTCACCCGAGGTCCGCTCTGGCGACCGGCCGGCTACACGATCCACGCGGTGAACGGGGCGCTCTTCGGGCTCGCGTTCGACCGGGTCCGGCGACGGCTCCCGATCGAAAAGAGACGCCTCGCGCTCGGGATGGCGATGGCCGAGCACGTCGGCCTGTACCCGCTTTCGTTCTTCGTGGATCGCTACCACCCCGCCCGAGGAGAGGAGGGGATCCCTCCTCTCCTCTCGAACCCGCGAGCCTTCGCCCAGGCGACGATTCGGCACGCGCTGTTCGGTGCGGTTCTCGGACGGCTCTCTCGCTAGGCGGGCCAGCCGTTCCCTTCGGCCAGGCAAACATCCGGCGCGATGCGCTCCAGCGCTCGCCTGACCCAGAGAACCGCCAGGTCTTTCGCCTTCGCCTCGACGACGATGTCGAGAGGGCGGTTTGCCGCGTCCAGCAGCGCCAGGAGATCCCAGGGGCTCAGAAAATCGGCATGCTGGTCGAGGAGCGGCGGGCGCGGAGACCCGCCGACGAGTCGGAGCTCTGTCCGTGGGCTCGAGACGTGCACCTTGGGCCGCACATCCATCGGCCAGGTGTCGAGAGCAGCCTCAAGCGCCTCCGCGACCTCGGTACGACCGGTGGCAGGCTTGCACCGGTGATGATGCAGGTCGAAGACGACCTTCACGCCCGTCCGGCCGTGGAGCTCGAGCACGTCGTCGACGTCGAAGCAGCGCTCATCGTGCTCCACGACCACCCGCTGTTTCGCGCGGTCGGAGAGCCTTTGGAAGGATCGGGCCCACCGGTCGAGCGCCGCCGCCGGGTCGCCATAGGCTCCGCCGACGTGAATCACGACCACCCCCTCGGGGCCCACACCGAGGGAATCGAGCAGGAGCGCATCCTGTTCGACGTCCAGGCGTGCCTTGCGCGCGATCTCCGGGTCGGGTGAGCAGAGGACGGTGTACTGCCCGGGGTGAGTCGAGAGCCGTAAGCCGAGCGAGCGCGCCTTTTCCCCCAATCGATCGAGCTCCGCCTCGCATGCTCCGATCTGTCGCCGGTAGTCGAACTCGGGCAGGTCGGGGTGCGTGCCGTAGGGAACCGTGCTGCTCGACATCCGGTAGACCCGGACGTCGATCTCGTCGAGGTAGTCGAACACGGATTCCAGCAGCTCGAGAGAGCGGGAGAGGTGAGGACCGCTCTGCCAGCGGCGTGAGTCGTGAGTACGGATGCCGCCGTTCCCGAGCACCTTGACGGCGAAGCCCAGTCGATACGGCTGCACGCTCAACCGCCGAGCGCAAGCTGCTGGAGCACCCAGTGTCAAAGGAATGTCCATGTTTTGTCCAGACTAGCAGCGAGCAGCCGGGAAGCCTTTGGCGGGCGTCCGTATCTCCATGGCCCCCTTGGCCCGTTGTTTTGTCATTGCTCCTCAACAAAAGGAGAACCATGCGTGGGGTAACAGCTTCCCTCCCGATCGCGGTGTTGGGCGTCGTGTCGCCCTCTGTGGCCGAGGCAAGCACGCCGACGGCGAAGGTCGTGTCCAACGCGACATTCGTCATGTACGACGTGAGCGGCGCCTTCACCAACTTCGAGTTTCACGTCAGCGATTGTCCGGAAGACGAGCCGATCACGATCACATGGGAAGCGGAGCAGCCCGACCGAGCGGATATCAGCGCCGGCGAAGGGTTCTACTTCTCGGGCCCCGACGCGACCCAGCGCTTCGTGCTGACGACGGTCGGCGCCTTCAGCCCCGGCTACCGCTGGGTGGGCAGCGGCACCGTCACCTGCGGCCCCGTCGTGATCCCGGTGACAGGGTCTGGGTCGACCAAGATCGTCAGCTAGGGCCTGAGCACCGCGCGCCGGGGGCCGGCGACGAACCCGGCCTCCACGAGCAAGGGCATCGCGTCGGTCTCGCCCACCGGCTCCCCGTCGAACCGCTCGACGGCGAGCCGCTTCGCGCCACGCTGGCCCTTGACGTGCTCGACGAGCGCGGCGAGTACGGGGCGCAGCCAGTCCGGGTCGGGATCGCGGAGGGGAACGAGCGTCTTGCCGCCACGCTCGACGTAGAGCGCCGCCTCGCCGCCGAGGAGGACGACATAGGCCCCAGCCACCCTCGCCGCCCGGGACCCCGACCGTCTCGGCCACGCGAGGGCGGCGCCATAGGGTTGGGCCGGGTCTGCGGCTGCCAGGACGAGCGCCTCGACGGCCTCGTCTTCCTTCGGACGCAGCTCGCGGATTCGCTCCACCGCGCCGCCGAGCGCGAACTGCGCGCCTCCGAGCCCCTCCACGAAATAGCCGCGGCGGCAGAGACCCAGGGTCTCGAGCGCCTTCATCTCCGCGTAGACCGCGGAGTAGCCGCCGGAGATCCCCTCGGCACGAACGCCGTCTCGACAGACGATCCCCTGGCGCTCGAGCAGCAGCTCGGCGACCGCGCGCGGATCCCGCTCGCCGGCGAAGAGCCGGTCTGCGAGCGACCACCTCCCCTGCGTCGCCGTGATTGCGGTAGCCCTCGTGCGGGAGAAGCGCCGCGGCCTCCGCTCGGGTTTGGGAACTCCGTACCTGCGACCGGCACGAAGGGGGGTCCACGCGTCGTTCGTGACCTCACCGGCCCAGACGAGATCCCAGAGCGCCGGCAGCGTGTGCTCGGCCTCGGCTTCCGCTGCCGAGAGAAGGTCGAACCAGAACTCGGCGCTCTTGCCGAGCGTCTGCCGGATTCGGTCGTGCACCTCTCCCTCCGGCCGCTCTGCTCCCGCCGGCCGGCCGAGGACCGCGGCGTCCTCTCGGAAGAACACGGAGACCCGGTCGAGGCCGGAGCCCACCCACACCAGCTCGCCGGTCGCGCAGAGCTGGTCGAGCTGCGCGGGCGCGTAGCTCGGAACGCGGCGCGGCAGCACCTCTGACTCCCACAGGGCGGCCGGAAGCGCAAGACCCTGGAGCGACACGAGCGCCTCGCGGAGGGTGGCGCGCCGGTCGATCCCCTGCCAGCTCGGGAGAAACCGGGCCAGCGACACCTGCTCGACGGGCTCGACCTCCTTCCGCAACGCCGCGAGCGAGGCTCGCCGAATGCGGCGCAGGACGTCGGGGTCGCACCACTCGCGCTCCGTGCCGCCGGGGCGCAGTTCGCCGCGCACGAGGCGATCCTCCCGCTCGAGAGCCGCTAGCTCGGTCTCGGCCCGCTCGGCCTCCACCCCGAGCCGAGCCGACGCCTCGCGCGTCGTGAACGGGCCTCGCCCGCGCGCGAAGCGCGCAAGGAGCGAGCGCAGCGGATGTTCGGTCGCTTCGAGGAAGCTGTCGGGCAGGCCGCTCGGCGGCATCACGCCGAGGGCATCGCGGTAGCGGCCGGCGTCCTCCGCCCCGATCAGGCGCTCCTCCCCCGCGACGCGCGCGCGAAACGCTCGCCGCTCGGCCTCGAGGACGGCGGCGAAAGCCTCGTCGAACTCGCCCACCTGGAGGTCACCTCGGCGGATCAGCACGTCGTGGAGCTCGTCTGCGTTCCGCGGGTGGCCGCTGAGGCTCTGCTCGACCTGCTCGAGGGCGCCGGGGTCGAGGAGGTCGCGGAGCTCTTCCTGTCCGAGCAGCTCGCGAAGCAGATCCTTGTCGAGGGACAGCGCTTGCGCCCGGCGCTCCGCCGGAGGCGTGTCGGCCTCGTACATGTACGTCGCGATGTAGTCGAAGAGGAGGGAGGAGGAGAAAGGGGAGGCCGCCGCGCTCTCGACGTCGACCACGTCGATCTGCCGCGCCTGCACGCCACGAAGGAGCCGCTTGAGCGCGGGCAGGTCGAAGAGGTCCTGAAGGATCTCCCGGAAGGTCTCCAACATCACGGGGAACGAGCCGTACTTCCGCGCGACCTGGAGCAGGCTCTGGGCCTTGAGGCGCTGCTGCCAGAGCGGCGTCCGCTCGCCCGGGCGCCGGCGAGGGATGAGCAGCGCGCGGGCGGCGTTCTCGCGGAACCTGGCCCCGAAGAGCGCCGTCCCGGCGAGCTCGGCCATCACGAGGTCCTCGACCTCCTCCGGGTCGAGCAGCAGCTGCTCGGTCGGGGGCGGCGCATCTGAGTCCGGGAAGTGAAGGGCGATCCCGTCGTCCGACCAGATCACCGAGGCGTCGATGCCGTGCGACTCCTGGAGGCGGGCCGAGACCGCGAGCGCCCAGGGCGCATGGACCCGGGCGCCGAAGGGGGTCAGGATGCAGACGCGCCAGTCGCCGATCTCGTCGCGGAAGCGCTCGACAACGATCGACCTGTCGGATGGAACCGCCGTCGTCGCCGCCTCCTGCTCCCGGATGAAGTTGAGAAGGTTCCGCGCGGCGAGGCGGTCGAGCGAGTAGTCGGTCGTCAACCGTTCGAGCGCCTGAGCGTCCGTGAGGGACGCAAGCTCGCGGGAGGCCTTGCCAATCGCCTCGCCGAGCTCGTACGGCCTTCCCGGCCCCTCTCCCTTCCAGAAGGGAATCGCGCCCGGCACGCCCGGCGCCGGCGAGACGAGCACCCGGTCCCGGGTGATCTCCTCGATTCTCCACGTCGAGGCGCCGAGCATGAACGTCTGGCCCGCACGGGCCTCGTAGACCATCTCCTCGTCCAGTTCGCCGACCCGGCCGCCGCCGTCCACGAGGTAGACGCCAAAGAGCCCGCGGTCGGGAATCGTCCCGGCGTTCGTCACCGCCAACCGGGCCGCGCCGCCTCGCCCGCGGATCACACCCCCCGTGCGGTCCCAGACGATTCGAGGTCGCAGCTCGGCGAACTCGTCAGACGGATAGCGGCCCGCCAGCATGTCCAGCACGTTCTCGAGCTGGACGCGGGAGAGGTCTGCGAAGGGATAGGCGCGCCTCACGAGCTGATGAAGCTCGTCAACCTCGATCTCCTCCTGCGATGCGACGGCGACGATCTGCTGCGCAAGGACGTCGAGCGGGTTGCGCGGAATCTGCGTCTCCTCGATCGCGCCTTCCTTCATGCGCTGGACGACGACGGCGCTCTCGAGCAGATCCGCCCGGAACTTCGGGAAGACCCGGCCCTTCGACACCGAAGCCAGGTCGTGCCCTGCGCGGCCGACTCGTTGGAGACCGCGCGCCACCGACTTCGGCGACTCGACCTGGATCACGAGGTCGACGGCACCCATGTCGATCCCGAGCTCGAGCGAGGAAGTCGCGACGAGACAGGGGATCTGACCGCGCTTCAGGAGCTCCTCAACCTCGAGGCGCTGCTCGCGGGCGAGCGAACCGTGGTGGGCTCGTGCGATCTCGCGGCGTGGCTCCTCGGCGTCCGCTTTGTCGTTCGCCAGCTCGTTCAGGCGGAGCGCGAGGCGCTCTGCGAGACGGCGGTTGTTCACGAAGACGATCGTGGAGCGGTGCTGCCCGACCAGCTCGAGGATCCTGGGGTAGATCGATGGCCAAATCGACT
>Ga0136620_10000544_pt1 | contig 17113 bp, 23 predicted proteins | sample AntDrymUQ4162106_2_FD_104806 | JGI IMG/M metagenome (GOLD analysis project Ga0136620, IMG submission 104806) | Polar desert sand microbial communities from Dry Valleys, Antarctica - metaG UQ416 (21.06) | ecosystem: Environmental > Terrestrial > Soil > Desert | place: Antarctica: Dry Valley... | reverse complement strand
GGATCGATTATCTCGCCGGCAACGCCAAACGCGCACACCCTAAGCGCGATCGGAAACGCGGGCGCTTGCAGTTCGGTCTGGAGCCAATATTCGGCATTCCTTAACTACATAACCTATGAGCGCGGGCTAGTGTGCGCGCCGGCGCCCACAGCCGAGGTTCAATTGGTTGCCACTGTGGTCCGAGACGAAGCAGACCGGCAGCGGCGCCGCCCCGCAAGGCTCGAAGGGGTTGGGCTTTCCCGCAAAGATCCCCGTGGTCGTGACCGGGCGGCGCGGATGGTCGGTGACCCGGATCCGTCCGGCGCAGCGTGAGCCCTCGCCCGCGGGAACGACGAAGATGAAGTCGATCCGCTCGTCCACGCCGAGCGCGGTGGATTCGAGGTCGCTCAGGTTGTTGTCCTTTCGCCCCGAGGTGCAGTTCTGGCCAGTCGCCGGATCGCACTCGGGGTTCCCGGCTGCCAGATGGCTGTCGATCCAGCCGTGCCCCACTAAATCCAGGTACTCGGGCGAGCCAGGCTCGGCGTTGAGGTCACCCGAGAGAATGGCCGGCTCCGGCACGTCGTGCCGCTCCTCGACGAAGAGCGCTACCTGCTTAGCCTGGCACTCCCGCACGGTGTCGCCGAAGGCCGCGCATTCCGCGGGACATGCAGGCGAGGTCAACGGCGGCGGCAGCATGTTCACACCGCAAGGCAGGGAAGCCAGGTCCGAGTCTGACGCCAGGTGCGTCGTGAAGAGGTCGACCGGCCCCCTCGGGTGGCGGATCCGAGCGTAGAGCACGTGCCGGAAGAAAAACGGGACAAGGGGGCTGTAGAGAGGCCGCACCTCCCGGACCTGCGCTGGGTAGCGGCTCAGGATCAGCTCCTCGTCGATGCCGCGACCCTGCGCCGGGGGCCGCCTCGCGGCCGGATCGAACACCATGTGGTAGGCAAAGCCGCAAGAGCGTTTGAGAGCGGGGAGCCTCTTTTTGATGAGCGCGACAGTATTGTCCAGCGGGCCCACCAACTCGGTCTCGGTTCTCGGCACGAACTTGGCCGTCACGTTTTCCTGGAGCGTCACGAGATCCGGGCAGCCGGCCGCGGCGATGTGCTGCACCAAGAGATCGAGGCGGTCGCGCACGCGGCACTGGTCGCCGTCGCCAGGTAGGGGCGGGTCGCAGGCGACGCCGTGCAGGATGTTGAGGTTGGCCACCTCGATGTGGTTCCGCTGGTTCTTTGGCCGCTTGCCGGCGGCGAGCGCCTCGGGTCCGGCGATGAGGAGGAGGCATAGCGCGAGCACGATCGAGCGGGTCGAGAGTCGGATATGCATGGTGGCCTCCGTACGCGGTACGGCCTTTGGTGGTTTGCCTTCTCGGGAAGATCCCTGGGACGGATGGCGCGGGGCGGGGCCGCTCCGGCACGCGCCCGGATCCTAGCGTAAGCCGGTGCGCACGGTCCATCGAATTCCGCGGCGCGGCCCGGCCGAGGTCAAGCCAGTCGGTTAGCTGGCAGCGGGAAAGATTGCTGATACGCTGGGAGCCATCGAGAACGGAAGGGGCCAGCCTCGGAGCGCAGCCGTCGCCAGCGGAGTGTCCTTCTCGCCCATGACCAGGACGCGCGCGCCTTCTATGCCGACGCCGACCTGCGCAAGGGCGAAGAGCCCGAGGCGCTCTTTCGCTTCCTCGACTTCTGGAAGAAGAGGCACTGGCCCGCGCACCTGGTGTTCGACTCGCGGCCCGACCACCTACGCCGGTCTCGCCCGCCTCGACGATCTGGGCGTGCGCTGCATCACCCTGAGCACCTCCTACGGCTACAAGTCGCCATCCGTGAAGTCCATCCCGCCCACCTGGGGCGTGGTTCTCCGACAGGGCATTAGGTTCCAGCTAGTTCCGTTCCCGAGTTTCCCCATCATTGCCTCAATAGCTGTACCATCACCCTGCTGTTCACAGGAGCCGGTTGGGGCTTCCCGGCTGCTACAGCGTATCTCTTCCTGCATGCCTAGGTCCTTTGGACTCCGGCGGACCTCCACACCCTCACCATGAACGGGTGCTTTGTGTTGGCGATGGTGTACTTGACAAACCCTTCTAGGGGTGCCATAATGGCGGTGAAGTCGAAGGAGACCGTCCATGTCAACCCTCAATCAACCCCACTTCCAAGACGCCGCCAAGGCCCGCGAGTACCTTGAAGCCATCCGCTGGCCCGATGGCCCGATCTGCCCACACTGCGGCAGCGTGCGCAAGGATCACTATGTACTGAATGGCAAGGCGCACCGCCCCGGCGTGTACAAGTGCAAGGACTGCCGCGAACAGTTCACGGTAACCGTTGGCACAGTCTTTGAGCGCAGCAAGGTCCCACTGCACCAATGGATGCAGGCGGTCTACCTTATCTGCTCTAGCAAAAAGGGATGCAGTAGCCACCAGCTGCAACGCACGCTTGGCGTGCAGTACAAGACGGCTTGGTTCATGTCCCATCGCATCCGCGAAGCCATGAACTCCCCCGGTGGGATCTTGGGAATCGGCAGCGGTACGGTCGAAGCTGACGAAACCTTCATCGGCCGCAAGCCTGGGACTAAGGTCCGCCGCGGCCATGGACACAAAGAAGCGGTGTTCTCCCTTGTCGAACGTGCTGGCCACGTCCGCTCCTTCCACGTCAATGATGTTAGAGCCGGCACGCTTAGATGGAAGCTTGCCGAGAACGTATCCTATACCGCGACCCTGATGACTGATGAGGCGAGACAGTATACCGAGATCGGTAAGGACTTCGCGGATCACCAGAGCGTCAATCACAGCGCCGAAGAATACGTTCGCGGCGATGCGCATACGAACACGATTGAAGGCTTTTTCAGCATCTTCAAGCGCGGTATGTATGGCGTGTATCAGCATTGCAGTTCGCATCATCTACACCGTTACACTACCGAGTTTGACTTCCGCTACAATTATCGCCAAAAGCTCGGGTTCGACGACACCATGCGCACGGAAGAGTTGCTTAAGGGCATCAGCGCTAAGCGCCTGACCTATCGGCGGACTGACGCAAAAACGTAAAGCGTAAGATGAACATTTGTTTAGAACATCAATACCCATAGCTCTACTGAGGAATCTTGCCGGTAGTTGGTGTCAACCTACCAAGCAACCTCTCAATATCCCTCTTGGAAACGTGGAGATCACAATAATTGTCACCTTCATGAATGTTGCTGTCCTTTCCAGGAATCCTGGTATATGTGTTAACGTTGTCAAAGTTATCATAATTCAAACACCCATGACGAAACTCAAACTTCTGAAAGTGCTCTTTTGGTATCAGCAACAGGGGATTTGTTTCTATCGGCGTTCCATGTTTTCTGCCCCACACAGATAAGGTGCCATCCGTAACGGCCTGCCGCATGGCCATTTCAAGGTCATAAGCACGATTACCAGATAATGATTTATCGTCATCGAGTTTCCATCCCTTGTCGTTCGCTATCTCTCTGATCTCAATATAAGGGATACGATCTTCGGATGGATCAACACTCCACGATTCTGCGGATGGATCAATACTCGAATATCGTAACTGATTGATAGGTTCCGCCGTATCCGGAGTCGGCACTTTAACTAACGGCTCTTGCTTAATGATCAATAAGGCTAGTATTATTAGCCCAATGCAACTGATCACCAGACTGAGGTGCGGCCAGAAAAGTATTTGCGTGAGCCAGTAGTTAGGGTCCATCATAGATCTTAGCTGGTCAACAACACCAACCCACTCAAAAATACGCTTAATAATATCCGATAGAAGAAAAGCCGTAGCGACTGGCCCAGCCACACTGTAGCGGCGGTAAAATGCACTAATTCTCTCCATCTAATAATGATATCCATCCGACTCGCGCGCGTCAACTATATCCTCTGAGAGTAACAGGCCATGACAGATAAGTCCATCCCACCCTTTCTGCCTGGAACTGGCGTCAGTGCTGTTTCCACTGGAAGCGGGCTCATTTCGCGCAAGCCGGAAGAGACGTTCGAGCAATGGCTGAAGAAGAATGTACGGGAATATCCCGTGACCCTCGATTTGTCAGATGCTTTTTCACTATGGATAACCAAAATCGTAACCTATTGGGCAGTTGCTGAATGGTTTCAGCTACGCATATTGTCTCGGCTAACAAAAATGGAGATAAAGGACTTCCGAATTCTTTTGGGCGCGCCCCGAGTAGGGGGCGCGCCCTCTAAAATAACCCAGCTGATCAAATCCAAGGACATTGAGGTTACTGTCAAACTGGAAGAACTGACGGCTATGCTTAACGAATGTGAGAAAGCGCGTAATCTGCTAGGTCATGGGGTTTGGCTCATCGACCCGGTTACAGGCGAAATGTGTATTGAGAATCCTTCTGGCGAATGGAGGGAACGCAAGCAAGATCCGATCAGCCGAAGAAAGTATCCACAAGCGTTTCATCCGACTTTCGCCTGGTTTGAAAAGACGCTCTCAGACATCAAGTCCGCGATTCTCGCACTTCAGAAACTTGATTTGGAGATTGAGGCTGTGCTTTCTGCATTACCTCAAAAATCCGAGTAACGAAGTGGTGTGCATCGTTCTCTATAGGGTCGAATTTACCTTCGTATTCGTAGAACAATGTATGCAGCCCGGCACGCACCATCTCCTCTGTGACTTCAATTGAATTATCCTTATCCACGTCCTAGACTCTCTGCATGAACGCAAAAAACGCGGACCCACCCAAACCTGAGCGGACTCCGGTCCCGTTCGATGATGCGCTGCGGCGCATTTTGAGCGCACCGCCACAGCCTCGGAAGGGAACGGCGAAGAAGAAGAAAGCGGAGAAAGGCGGGAAGTAGCCGGCCTCTCGGGTTACCGGCCTGTCACGGGTGGATCTTAGATACCCGGTGACCGGGTTTGTCAAGTACATCATCGCCTTTGTGTTGGCTTCGGGCACGTTAAAACCCTCGCCATCCGCAATAATCTCATCTCGAAGCTGTACCAGCACTTCAGGGTGCGCGGTCACCCCTACGGCCTACAGGATGCTCTGTCTACGCTTCGCCTGTCTTGTTCGCCCCTCCCTCGACTCCGCCACAGACGCAAGACTCGATACGAGTGGGTGGCTAACTCTTACCAGACGGGGAATCACACCCCGCAAGATACGCCAAGCTTTGCTTGGCACAATAACGCGTCAAATGAGTTGCGCGGCCGCGGCGACATGCTCACACAGGACCGTTAGACGCGCGTCGGCTCCATTTGAATGTTAGGCCGCTCATTTCTTCAGCCTAGCGCCGGTTAATTGGGCGACGGCGGCCAGCGATGTCTGTGCCGCATTTAGTCCGAGTCGGAAATCCTTGTCTGAAAATGTGGAGTAAAGATCCGTGGGCTGATGCCAATGCGGATCCCACCCGGCTCCGATGTGCATGCCTCTTTCGTTCTCGCGAAGGCTGATCGCCTGAACGAGATCCATGAAGGGCGTGGAATCCGTATTCGTCATGTGAGGACCCACCGCCGCTGGATAATCGTTGGCGTATCTCTCGTTGGAGTCCCGGAAAGAGAACGCCAGCTTCATGGCCTGATCCGCGAACTGGCGGTCACCGCGTGGGGGTTACTGTCCGGAATGTAAGCGCACCCGAGACCGGGGCTACCAGCGGCAGCGCCAGGCTGATCCCGAGCTTGCTGGGCGCTTCTATCGCACGGCACAGTGGCGCAGGCTGCGGGCCATGGTGCTCGCAAACCATCCGCTCTGCGCCGTCTGTGAGAGGGAGGGCATGTGCACCACAGCCACCGTGGTCGACCACATCCAGCCCATTCGCCAAGGGGGGAACCGCGCCGCCAGGGATAATCTCCAGGCGCTCTGCGGTCCGTGCCACTCGCGGAAGAGCGCGAGCGAGCTCGAAGATCCCCCGGTACTTCATCGAGACCGGCTTGTCCGTGAAGACCGACGTGCGCACCTTGGCGAACCGGAGCAGCAACCGTTGCTCGGCCGCCTCCTCGCTAGAATCCGAATAGATCCTGGGCGTCAGGATCTTGGGCTGATTTTCCATCGTGACTCACCGCTACCCTCGCCCGCGAGCTCGGCGTCATGCCGAACTCCGTAAGGAGCCTCGTGACCTGTTCTTGGGCACGGTTCGCGATCGCGAAATAGGGCGACTGGGCCGGGTAACCGTTCGGCGTCTTGATGACAAGGCCATACTCGCGCAGCTTTTCGCCGGCCTGCTCCCAGGTCGCGTAAGCCTCGCACAGCAGCATGAGCGCCGTGGCGTCGATCTCGGCCATGATCTTCGCCTCCCGCAGCAACTTGGCAAGCGCCAGCCAGTGCTCCTTCGCCGCGGGCGAGATGGCTCTAGGCGCCTCGGGCAGCGTTAGCCTTGGCTTTGGCTCATTTTTAGGCAGCGGGCGTTTCGCGGGGTTTCCGTGCAGCAGCCGCAGGTTTGTCGGTATCGGCTTGCGTCATCTTGTCACCGTTCGTTTCCTCCATCTTCGCCTGCGCAAGATCGACGAGCGCCGCTATGGCGACGGCCGAGTTCGAGATACCGCGTCGGCCCTTGATCTCGACGATCGCATCGAAGAACCGATCGAAGTCCTCGTAGCTCGCGGCCAGCACCGGCCGCTCTTTCCTAGCCCAGCGTTCCGCGGTCTTGACAAACGCCTCAACCGCGTGCGCATCGTCGCTGAGGAAGCTCACGACCACCTCCGCGTACAGCGGCGCGACCCCCGTGATGGTCGTCACCTGAAGCTCGTCCATATCGAAGGCGTCGTCGGTGAGACCCGAGTACCCCTTGAGGTCGAGGTCCAGCATATCGTACAGGCGCCGGAGCGCCGCCGGATCGTCCTCCCCCTCTATGGCGTTGTGCGAGAGCTGGACGGCCGTGAAGCGCTCGCGCGAGAGCGGCGCCAGGACCTCGATGCAGTCGGCTTCGTCTATGCCGGCTTCAATGGCCGCGGCAACGCGATGGTTGCCGGAGATGACGAACAGCCGCGCATCGTCCTCCATGCGCCCAACAAGCGGCGCACTCGTCAGCACCCCGTCGCGCCGCAGATTCTCGACCAGGCGCTTGAACTGCGCCGGCTTCATGAAGCGCGCGTTCTCCTGGCCGACTTCGGCCCCGAGTTGGGTTAGATCGGAGAGGCGCCTTCGCCTCAGTGCCGTCTCAAGCATATCGCTCGAACCACTCCCGGTAGATAGACTGCGCGTCCCGGCGCCGCACCGAGCTTGCGTACTGCAGGAATCCAGGCTTGCGAGCCTTGAGATCGAAGATGCCGCGGTACTTCATCGACACCGGCTTGTCGGTGAAGACGGTCGTGTAGACCGACGAGAAACGCAGGAGCATTTTCCGCTCGGCGGAACGCACCGCCTCGCCCGAGGTAGCCAGCATGGCGATGAGCTTGGCCAGCCGCCGTTCGCGGCGGATCGAAAAGTCCGAGAGCAGGTAGATCGAATCCTGTGACCCCATCTTGTCCCTGGACAACGCGAAGCCGCCCGCGAGGCGGCCGTCAAGAAAGACGAGGTAGTGGTACATCGCATCCACGAACGCGATCCCTTTCGCCAGGTACTTGTTGCGCAGGAAGTTGAACGGCCCGTTCTCGACGGACCCGATCGCCACCTCGCTCTGGGCCGTCAGCCGTCCGGGATCGACCGGCTCGTAGGCGAACGGCGACGATTTCGGCTCGCTCCGGCGCAGCGAGCTTTGGCGGCCCGCGTTGCCGTAGAGGTAGATGGGCCGGGACCGGGCGCGGGCGTAGCTCGCGAGCGCCCGCTCGCCTGGGATCTCGTGATCCACGAATACGCAGTGCCGAACTCCCGCCTCGCGTAGCTCCCCCAGCCACCCCGCCATGTCGCGCGGATCCCAGATCCGATAGGTGGGCTCCTGCCACTCGACGTTCTCCTGCAGCCGTTTGTAGAGCCGCTCGTACCCACATTTATACGTCGGGGGGAATCCGACCACCAGCCCCCCGACCTCGGCGCGCTTGGCGTGGTCGCGGAAGTCGCAGGCCTCGAAGGAATCGACGGCGCGCCCGGCGAAGTGCTTCTCGAGCTTCTCCTTCGCCCCCTTCATGAGCTCCCCGCAGTGACCGAGCAGGTGCGCGCGGTGGCGCTGTCCGTACGTCGTCTTGACGTTGTACCCGAGCGCGTCCATGGCGACGAGTAGCCCCGCGATCCGTTCGAGATAGCCTCGACCGACAAGCGCGTCCTCGATGCCAGCAAGCTCCTTCACGAACCGGAACGGCAGCGCTCCCCCGGTCAGGAGCGCCCCGAGGGCGCAGCTCAGTAGGGACACGTCGTTGGACAGCACCCGCGCCTCGGGCTGGGCCGCCTTCACGGCCAGGTCCACGCGGAACGACCCCGAGCAGCAAACGAAGACCTCATCGCCCGGGCGGATGTCCGTGACCCGAAGGAGTTGGGTCACGACCTCGCGCGGGACGGAGCCGATGAACATGAAGAATAATTAACCTAAATCGTTGATTTTGTTGACGAAAACACTTGACAGGTGCGCGCTGTCCACTATACTACTACTTATAAGTTGTTGATTTGCATGGACATTAACCGGAACAAGGAACCAGATATGACCATCAACATGAAACCGACGATCCACATGAACGGCACCAGCCGGGAAGCATTGCTAGATCAAACCACCGAAGCCTGGGGGAAGGTTAACGACGCGATCAGTGCCCTTTGCCACATGCGGCCAAACGGGCGCGACTACTACCCCCAAGGGTCGAGCGCTTACGGGTTGGCGGACGACGAGCATTGCGAGCGCATCACCAAGCTCAACGAGGTATTGCAAGAACTCCAAGTGCTCGCTGAGCACATTGCCGATAGCTAACATGAGTAAAATTTAATCTAAATTGTTGATTTCGTTGACGAAAACACTTGACAACGCGTGGTGGTACTGTATACTTACATCATAAGTTGTTGATTTAATTGAATTGAATTTAGCCAACAAGAGAAAGGAATCATGAACACAGTAGAAATCAGGAAAGTATCCTCCAACGAGCAAAACGTATCCGAGCGTCACATTTCATACGACATTTACGTGGGCGGCAAGTATTTCACGACCACCCAAGACGTGTGCGATGCTCTGGACATCAAGGCCCAGCTGATAGCTGAGCAGCAATCCTAAACACCACACCCGAAAGGAGACACACCCATGAACACGGAAACCAATATCGCCACCTCTGCACGCAAGCCCCGCGCGGCACGCAAGCCCGCAGACCGCCTGATGCCTAAGACGGCGAAGCGCCGGACCAAACCAGACGTGAAACCGGAGGCGGCGCCGGCGCCAGTACCCGGTCGCCTCTTCTTCACCATTCGGCTGCCCGCGAAGTTTTGGGACGCTCACACTGAGCGTCATTCCACCGGCTTCGTCCACAAAGTAGTGAAAGCTGGGAAGGCGGTCACCGTGACCATCGGCCGGACGGCCTTCGAGAACCTGTTGTCCGACGCGGAGTATCCCGGCGGCTGGGTTAGCGTCAAGTTGGCGAATGGTGACGACAATGGGAAATGACGGCAGCGAGACCGCGGCGCCGCCCCCCCGGCGCCGTGCCCCCCTCATCGAGGCCCTGGAGGCGCTGGAGGCAGCCCGAGAGGGCCACGTGGTGGACGCCGATAGTCGTCTGCTGGATAGTCGCCACGATAGGAGCGCACTACATCTCGTGATGTAAAAACCCACCACAAAGTCGGGCCCAGCCGCGGCGGTAACCGCGGCTGGGTTTTGACCACAACCAATCTGGATAGGAGATTGATCATGGCTGAGAAGCATTCTACCGAAGACCTCCTCACGGCACACGCCGCCTTTGAGGCGGAAACCATCGTCACCGAAGAAGGCGAGACCATCGCCGACTTGCGCCAGGCTTTGGATCTGGTGTGTGACCCGCTCAATTGGAAGAAGCCCTGGAGTGCCGCAGTTCATCATTCGCTCGTCGGCCGGGTCTCCCGCGCCGTCGAGTTCTTCCACGCAGACCGGCCCACGGTTGACGGAACCGAACGCCTCACCGGGCGCGTGGTCATGCCCGGCCGGGGGTATCAAACATGAACCGCGTCTGCACCGGCGGCGAAGAACCCGATACCGAAACGCTCGCGGAATGGATGAGCGACGACGGCTGCGAAGCCATCGACGGCTGTTGGGTAGAGCCCGACGGCAAGTGCGAACACGGGCAGCCCTCCTGGTTGCTCTATCTTGGACTCATTTAACACGGAGCAAAGGAAATGCTAAACCGAACCGAAATCGAATCTGGCCTGGAGCAATTCACCGGCACGGAGCACTACTACCGCCACTCGCCGGGCTTTGTGCTCACGGACGGCGCCAAGTGGCTCGCCGAGAGCGCCGGCTGTTACTGGCTCTACGACATCGCATGGAGTGTGGCCCAGAAGCCCAAGCTCAGGCGCGAGCCATTCTGGACCTTGACCTTGACCACCGGCATCGAGGCGCACAAGGGGAAGGTCAAGATCACGGACGGCAACGATCGGGTGCTCTACGTGCAGAGCATCCCGTACACCGATTTTCCCCTCCCCACCATCACCTTGTTTATCGAGGCGGACGGGCTCGGAAGCCGCGTGATCCTGCTGCCGGGGGAGCATTAAGCCATGACAAACCAGGAACAACGAAAACTGTTGACGAACTTTTGCGACCAGGTACGGGATCACCTGTTATCCCGCTCGGATCACTGGCCGGAAGATTGGGACGGTCACGAGTTGCGCGAGCTTGTAATCGAGGCGTTCACGGCAGAGCGCACCCGCCTCATGCGCGAGAAGTACAGCCGGCGCCGGCGCCGGTGCCACAACGAGATCATCGTCAACAACCTCTACTAAAACACGGAGCAGACGGACATGAAAGTCAAAGTTGGAAAACTCTACGTGTACATGCCGGTCCCGCTCGACGCGGCCGATCCCCCCAAGATGCGCCCCGGTCTCGAGGAGGGCCAGCTCGTGCGGGTCGTGAACCTGCCTGGCTGCCCGCCCGCGAACACGATGGGGCACTGCTACATCGCCGATCCCTTCCGCAAGATCGCGCTCAATGGCAACCGATACGCGCCATGGGTGTTCGGCCTCTGCCGGATCGCCAGTCTCCAGGAACCTACGCGCAAGTGCACGCGGAGGGCCTCATGACCACAAAAGGACGTCGCGCTCGGGCGCAGCCCGCCAAGGCGGCGCCGACCGGGAGACTGAAGAAACTCCGTCTGGATCTCGTCTACCCGAACCCCCAGCAACCGCGTAAGGACTTCGACGAGACGAAGCTGGCAGAGCTGGCGGCCTCGATTCAGACCCACGGCCTCTTGCGGCCCATCCGCGTCCGTCCCGATAGTGTGGGGACCTATATGGTGATTTGCGGTGAACGCCGGTATCGGGCTCACCTGCTGGCCGGACTGAAAGAGATAACGGCTCACGTCGATGGCGTCGATGATCAGTCGCTCTTCGAGCAGTCCATCGTCGAGAATCTTCAGCGGGTGGACATCACCCCCCTCGAAGAGGCGCACGCCTTCAAGGCGTGCCTGGAAATGTCCGGCGGCGAACCGGCTGCACTGGCAGCCCGCCTCGGGCTGAAGCAGCCGTGGCGCATCGACGAGCGCTTGTCGCTCCTCGCGCTCCGCGACGACTACCAGGCCATGCTCGCACGAGGCACCCTCGGCCCCTCCCAAGCCTACGAGATGTCGCGGCTGCCCCCGCCCCTGCAAGATGAGCTCTTGAGGCTTATCAAAGCGGGTGCGTGCGACAGCTACAACAGGCTGCGGGCGAGCGCCGAAGGACTCCTGCAACGGGACAAACAGGGGGAGCTCCTGGGAGCGCACGGATCCACCGACCGCCGAGGAGCAGGCCGCGCTCTCCGGCCTGGAACGCCTTGTCGAAAAACTGTGCGCGCTGCTGACCAAGAGCTTCAGCGCCAAGGAGATGGTCCTCGTGAAGAAGATCAACCCCTACCGCGCAGGGGTGATCGCCGAGCAAATCAAGCTCATCCAGAAGCACCTTTCTGCAATGGAGAAGACGTTGCGGGCCACGGCAATCGCGACGGGGGCGGCTGGGGGCGGGACATAGACATAAGGAGAGAGTTAAAATGATCGTCTACACGATCAGTGTAAAGAACAGAGAAGAGGCTCGCCAGTGAAAACCTCCTGCTTCTTTACCTACCAGGGCCCGGGCCGCATCAGCATCGCTCGGTGGTCGCCTCGAGGCATGTCCGGCTATCGGACCTATAAGGCCCTGGCGCCGCGGAGAGACATGCTGAAGATGCCCTACGAGCAATACCTCGGGGAGTACCTCGCCATGTTGGCCGAGCTCGATCCGGCGCAGGTTGTAGAGGACCTGAAAGCGCTGGCCGGGCCGGCCGAGGCGGTGTTGTTGTGCTGGGAAAGGGCGCCATTGAGCGAGACAAATTTCTGCCATCGCACGATGGTCGCCGATTGGTTGGAACGGGCACGCGGTATCGTTATCCCAGAGCTCTAGGGTCGCCGCACCTCGACCCCTCCGGCGGTCACGCGCATGGCCCATCCGGCCCGCGCATTCGTCGCTCGACTGAATCCAGCAGGCCGCCTGCTTCCGGGAACTCGCGCCTTATCCACGCCGCGCGCACGTACAGGTGCTTATCGCGCACGATGCCAGGCTCGTTGTCGTAGCCCGCACACAAGAACACGTGCATCTCGCTAACCCCGGCATAGATGGCGGGCACCCATACGTCGCCATTGGCATCTACCCCGGACGTCAACTTCCATCGCGGCTGCCTGCGGCCGCTGCCGGGTGTTATGTGGCGCCAATTCATGCATTCACCTCGCTCACGGGAATTTACGCGCGTGGAGAGGGCTGGTCTACCGAAGCGGCGAGTCGGAATCGAACCGACCAGGCTGGGCGGGTAACCCGACCTGCGCCAATGTCGCCGCAGTCAAAGGCCAAGTCTCGCGATCTGGTCCGCCTCGTCATGGTCATGCGCCCAGACCCCCCCCCTAGTCAATTTTGCGACCAAAAAAATAACACTGGGTGCCCGCTTCGCGACGCGTGCGCCGTAGAAATTGGACCCCCCTATCCTCCCCCCCTCCAAGAGGGGGTCCGTGCAGTCAGAGGTCGGACTTGACGGCGACGAAGAGGTCGGTATTGGACCGTATAGCTCTTCCCGGAGGCGTGCGGGCTTACTCGACTGGTAGTACAGAAGCTCGACCGGGTGCGCCGCATCGCGCAGCTTTTGGGGATACTCCCCCCGCCCCGTGCACGCGCACACCCAAAGCGGCGCACGTCCGCCTCTTCAAAACGACGCCGGACAAACGCGGCACATTCGTCCGCCTTTCTCTCCCGGTACGAAGTCAGACGGCACCGCGCCAGGCCCTTTTGCAAACCGCTCGGACAGCGTCTTGAACGACGCGTGCGGGTCGTCCCACATCGCCTCGTACGCGGCGAGATGGCCCTTGTGCGGCGTCGCTTACCAGGCGGCGCGAGCCCGTCCGTTTTGGATCGCCGGCGGCTTCAGCGTGGAGATACGGGCACGGCGGTGTGGTGCGGGCGGTATCGGCGGTCTGTGGCAAGATTCAATCGCAGCATATCCTCTGTGCGGGTATATTTGCGGGTATCGCTTGGCATGTTCCTTTGCCATCCGTTGATATATCAACCTGTTACGGCGCGAGTGACGGTTATGCGCCAGGATCACCGCGGCGGCATTGAGCACCAGGGCCCGTTTGACCACCTCGCGCGGATAGACCTGCGCGGAATCGACGGTGCCGCGGAACATCTCCTCGCAACTGATGACACGATGGCGGTTGTCGAGGAACAGGCACAGGAAAACCTCGTAAGCGAGGCCCTTCAGGCGGTACACGAGATAGCTGCGGGTGGCCTCCGGCGAGGACAGGGTATCCGCGCGATGAAGCCGCGCCTCGAGATAGCGGCGGCCGAGCTCCAGCGCCGCTAGTGGACCCAGCCCGCCCGATGAGCCCGCCAGCCGGCTTTGGCGTGATCGCCGGCCGCCAACGACTTGGCTTCCGCGTGTTGTTCGAGCGACAGCCATTCATCCCAGCGGCCCGTGAAATCGAGGAAGTCAACGAGCGCAACGCACACGGTCTGGAGCCGCGGATTCGGCCCGGCGAGGAACAGCGGCAAGGCGGCGGCCACGGTCGGCCAGTTGGCATCGAGCACCGGAAAGCGGTCGTGCTGCTGATAGCCGTTTTCCACGATCAGCGCATAGGCGCGCTCTTCCAGCCGGCTACCAGTTTCCGCGATGACCTCGGGCCGTTTGCGCCGCAGGAAGTCGGCGACCATTGGCACGAGGGCGAAGCGGCGCTCCTCCAAGTCCGGCAGCACGAGGGCGCGGCTCGAGAGATCGCCCAGCGCGCCCGGGGCCGCGGCTTCGTTGAGACCGGCGAGCTCGGCGATGAACTTCACCTCCATGGCCGCGGTGAAATGGCTGAGCGCGGCGAGGATTTTGGTCTCGTTTGCGGTGAAGGTGTCCAGCAGATCGCCGAAGATGAACTCCAGCGGGTTGTTCCCCGCTGGTGCGCTACGCAGGAAATCCAGCGCGGCGGCGATGTTGCGGCAGCGCCCGAGACCGAGCTGGCCCACGACCCAGCGGATGAGGAGGGGATTGCCGCCGGTCTCCTCGTAGAGGGCGCGACGGTCGGCGTCGCTGGCCTGGCTGAGACGCGGGAAGTCGCGGCCAAGCTCGGCGAGGAGGTCGCGGGCGGCTTCCCAGTCGAGCCGGTCGAGCCGGACGACGACGGCGCTGGCATCGGCGCGGCGGCGGCTGGTGACGATGGCGCTGGAACCGCGCGGCAGCCGGTTGAGGAAGGTGAAGAGCTGGTCGCGGTCGGGCTCCGGGAGGGTCTCGAGGTTATCGAGCACGACCAGCACGTCGGCATCACGGAGGGCGCGCAGGATGAGCTCGGGGCGTTCACTTTCCGGCGATTTCGCAAAGTCCCCCTGCCCCAGCTCGCGCGCGATGGCATTGAGCATCTCCAGATAGGTCGGCACCACGAAGTAGCCGAGCGCCCGCTGGCCGTCGGCGGTAAGCTCGCGCTCCTTCGACGAAAGGAAGATGATGCGGCGAAAGCGCCCACTTGGGACCGACTCGGCGGCGCGAATAGCGAGCGCGGTCTTGCCGATGCCGCCGGGGCCATCGACGAGCGCGCCCCAGCCGCGCGTATCCTCCGCCAAGGCATCGGCGATCTTTTTCAGTTCCGCCTCGCGCCCGAAGAAGTACTGGAGCCGGGGAAGGTTGTTCGGGATGGAAGTGCGAGGGCGCTCGCTGCCGTTCTTGGACGTGGTGTAATGATCTTTGGAAAGCCCTTCGTTGAGGGCGAGGCGTTCAAGGATGAGGTTGGCGGCTTGCTCCGGCGTCTTGTGGTCGAGATCGACGAACCCGGCGGTGGAGTAGAGGCCAGTGACCATCGCGTGATCGAACCGGCAGAGCATCACCTCGTTATCGTTGCGCTTGCTCAGCAGATCGTGGATCGCGGCCCATTCCAAGCCGGTCCATTGCTTCACGTCGTAGTCTGGACAGACCACAACGACGACGAGGTCGGACTGTTTGTGATAAAGCTCCGGTAGATAGATGCCGAGGTTGCGCCGCGCGAATTCGGCTTCATGGAACTTGTCGTAGAGGATTGCCGCCTCGCCGAAGCGTTTCGCGAGAATGGCGGCGACCTGGGCGACGAAGTCTCGTTTTTCTCCCGCAAAGGAGAAGGCGATGCGGAAGCGTTTGGCACTCATCTCAGCGGACATCGCCCAACCTTCGGCATATAGCCGAGCGCGCGTCCTGACCCGCAAATCCGATTGCAGAACTGACGACTCGTTGCATCTCAAATGTCCGGTTTGGGCAGGCGCGAGACCAGCTCGTCCCACGCGATTATTACACCCGCCAGCACGCTGACCGGGGTCGTGCCCGTCAATTCCTGCATTAGGGGCTCACCGTAGCGGCCGTCCACCAAGCGGAAGGCGGTGAGCATCCGGTCGGTCGGGTGGACGAGCCAGTATTCCCTGACGCCGGCCCGCTCGTAGGCGTGGCGCTTCTGCAGGTAATCGTGGCTCGCGCTAGCGGGCGAGAGCACTTCCACGACGAAATCGGGAGCGCCGCGTACGCCGCGTCGATCGAGCTTCCCCGGATCACATACGACCAACACATCCGGCTGCACCACCGTGTCGATCTCTGCATCCTTTTCATCGAGGTCCTCCCCCTTGGGCAGACGCACGTCCACCGGTGCGATGAAGGCGCGGCAGGGTTTTCCCTCCAAGGCATGCCGAAGCTGGAAGTAGATCTCCCCGGCGATGTCCTGATGCTCCAGCGTCGGCGCCGGCGCCATGAGATGGGCCCGACCGTCGATCAGCTCGAAGCGGATATCCTCTGGCCAGGCGAGGTAGTCTGCGTAGGTGTGGTACGCGTTGTCACGCAGCGCGAGGGCCATAAGAAGCCTCAAATGCTTTCGGGGATCTCATTCTAGTCCCGCGTTCGGTTGGGCCTCAATCCCGACGCCGTGGCCCGTCGGTCGCCCTCCCGGTCCGTTCGCTGTCCTTGTCGGATCCCTGTATAGGTAGATCCCTCCCAAGGGGTAAACTAACGGCCTGTGAACGCCCTCGCCCACAAACGCATCCTCTTAGGCGTCACGGGGGGCGTCGCGGCCTACAAGAGCGCCGAGCTGGTCCGGCGGCTGCGCGAGCACGAGGTGGAGGTGCGGGTGGTCATGACGCGCTCGGCCTCGGCGTTCATCGGGCCACTCACCCTGGAGGCCCTGTCGGGCGAGCGGGTGTACCGCGAGCTGTTCGACCCGGACGCACCGTCGGCGATGTCCCACATCGATCTGGCGCGCTGGTGCGATGCGGTCCTGGTCGCCCCGGCCAGCGCACATCTCCTCGCCAAGCTCGCCCACGGGCTCGCCGATGACCTCTTGTCCACCCTGTGCCTGGCCGCGACCGTGCCCATCGTGGTGGCTCCAGCCATGAACCGGGAGATGTGGCTCGCGCCGTCCACCCAGGCCAACCGCGCCATCCTGTTGGAGCGCGGGGTGCGCTTCTTGGGGCCGGGCGAGGGTGAGCAGGCCTGTGGGGAGACCGGGCCGGGCCGCATGCTGGATGTCCCCGAGGTCCTGGAAGGGCTCTGCGCGGTGTTCGAGCCGGCGTGGCTTGCCGGGGTGCGCGTGCTCGTGACCGCCGGACCGACGCGCGAGGCGATAGACCCCGTCCGATTCCTCGGCAACCGCAGCTCCGGCAAGATGGG
>Ga0136620_10000543_pt1 | contig 17144 bp, 19 predicted proteins | sample AntDrymUQ4162106_2_FD_104806 | JGI IMG/M metagenome (GOLD analysis project Ga0136620, IMG submission 104806) | Polar desert sand microbial communities from Dry Valleys, Antarctica - metaG UQ416 (21.06) | ecosystem: Environmental > Terrestrial > Soil > Desert | place: Antarctica: Dry Valley... | reverse complement strand
GCCGCGGGCACAATCTGCTCTCGAGCCCGGTCGAAACCGGGCACCGCGACCTCGCCGTCGGCTGCCCGCAGTCGGCGCAGCAGGTCCACAAACCCCGCGACGTCGAAGGTCTCCGGTGCGCCTTTGACGTCGGCCAGACCGCGCTCGGCGAGCGCGCCGGCAGAAAGGTGAAAGCCGTCCAGGCCGACGGCGGCGGCAGAGCGTCCGAGGGCAGTCCAGCCGGTCGCTAGCCGACCCGCCAGCACGGACTTGCCGGCACCGGGCGGGCCGGTCAGGCCGAGCAGGTAGCGCTGCTGCGCGCCTTTGACCGGGGACTGCAACGCATTGAGCAGACCAGCGACCGGGAGCGGACCCGGGTCCTCGTCCAGGGCACGCAGCAGCGCGAACCCGCGTGCGGAGAGGCGGTAGCCGACGTCGAGACTCTCGGTGAGGCCGAGGTTCTTGAGCTTGCGAACGTCTATCTTGAACGCGGCGCGCTCGCGCCCCAACGTCGCCGCCAGCTCGGTCGAGACGACGGCCGGCCGGGTGGCGATCAGCCGGAGCGTGTCCCGCGTCCACGGTGCTGCCGCAGCGGCGTCCAGCCGGTCCAGCCGAGCCCGGAGACCGGCGATGTCGGCCGCGGTGAGCGCGTCGTCGGCGCGCAGCGCGATCCGGTCGTCCGGCCCGGCGTAGTGCAGGTCGACCCGCCACACCTGGGCGGAGGGAGTGGGCGAGCCGAGCCGGGCAAGCAACGTGGCGAGGTCGTGCTCGCCGGCCGCCCGGGCGTCCTCGTCGGTCAGGTCGGCGACCGCCACCCGCCGGACGTCGTCGATCTCCAGCAGCATGCCGCCCACCCGATGCCGCGCGCCGGCGCGAGCCTGGGCGCGGGCCCAGGTGCGGAACGTCCGCGTGATCGACCCGTCGGCCAGGCCCGGGTGCGAAGCCGGGGAGAACAGCACCGTCCGAGCGTAGGAGGCCGGCAGCACAGTATCGGCCGGCTGCACTCGGTGCCACGGCGCTCTCGAATGTGCCATGATTGTCTCGTGGATGCCACGATTGTGATAGGCCGTCAGGGGCGGTTGGTGATCCCCGCCGCGGTACGAGCGGCGCTCGACCTCTCACCCGGCGATCGGCTGCACCTCCGCGTGGTCGAGCGGAGGCTGGTGCTCGAGCAACCGGAGGACGCGGTGGCCGAGCTGCGCCGGCTCGGGGCCGGGATCGCCAAGGACCGCTCCCTCGTCGACGAGCTCTTGAGCGAACGCCGCGTGGCGGCGGCCTCGGAGTGACCGTTCTCGACGCGCCCGCTGTGCTCGCGCTGGTTCAGGACGAGCCCGGTGCCGAGGCGGTCTCGGCAGCCTTGCCCGGTGCAACCTTGGGCACGGCCAACCTCGCGGAAGTCGTGGGAAAGCTCGTCGACGCCGGCGTCGACGCCCACCAGGTGCCTAGCCTGCTCGCCGTGGCAGGTGTGACGATCGAGCCGTTGCTCGTCGAGGACGCCGTATTGGCCGGTGCCATGCGCGCACTCCCTGGTGGTGCCGCCCTATCGCTCGGCGACCGCTGCTGTCTTGCCCTCACCGTTCGGAGCGCGCCCGCGGAAGTGCTCACCGCCGATCGAGCCTGGGCAGACTTGGACCTTCCGGTTCGCGTCATTCCGGTCCGCTGACCGATGTCGAGACATCGTGGTGGTAGGGCAACCCGAATGTCTCAAGGTCCGTGGGTCCTCCCCCACCCGTGGGACACTCGGCCCTGTGAGCGCGGTCGACAAGCTGGGCCTGCCCGAGCAGGTACGCGCCTGCCTGTTCGACCTCGACGGGGTCCTGACCGACACCGCCGCGGTGCACAACGCGGCGTGGAAGCAGGCCTTCGACGAGTTCCTGCAGGCGCGGGCCGACGAGACGGGCGGCGAGTTCGTGCCGTTCGACCCGGTCGACGACTACGCCCGCCATGTCGACGGCAAGCCGCGTGCCGACGGCGTCCGTGACTTCCTCGCCAGCCGCGACATCGATCTTCCCGAAGGCTCGCCCGACGACGGCCCGGACCAGCCGACCGTGAACGGGCTCGGCAACCGCAAGAACAAGGAGCTGCAGCGGCGGATCCGCGACGACGGTGTGCGCGTCTTCGACGGGTCGCGGCGCTACCTCGAGGCGGTACGGACGGCGGGACTGCGTCGCGCGGTGGTGTCGTCGAGCGCCAACACCGCAGACGTGCTCGAGGCCACCGGCCTGGCTCCGCTGGTCGAGGAGCGGGTCGACGGGACGACCGTGCGCTCCGAGGGGTTGCGCGGCAAGCCGGCGCCGGACACCTTCCTGCGCGCCGCCGAGCTGTTCGGGGTCAGCCCAAAGGAGGCGGCGGTGTTCGAGGACGCCGTCTCCGGGGTCGAGGCCGGACGCGCCGGTGACTTCGCGATCGTGGTCGGGGTCGACCGGGTCGGGCACGCCGACGCGCTCCGCGACCACGGTGCCGACGTCGTGGTCGAGGACCTCGCCGAGCTGCTGGAGGCCGGCGAGTGATCGACCAGTCCGTCCTCGGCGTCGAGCCCTGGTGCCTCACCGAGACCCGGCTCGACACCGACCTGCTGGCCCAGACCGAGTCGCTGTTCGCGCTGTCCAACGGCCACATCGGCCTGCGCGGCAACCTGGACGAGGGCGAGCCGCACGGCATCCCCGGCACGTACCTCAACGCGTTCTACGAGCTCCGTCCCTTGCCGCACGCGGAGGCGGGCTACGGCTACCCCGAGTCCGGGCAGACCGTCGTCAACGTCACCAACGGCAAGCTGATCCGGCTGCTCGTCGACGACTCACCCTTCGACGTGCGCTACGGCACGCTGCATAGCCACGTGCGGACGTTCGACATGCGCGGCGGCACGCTGACCCGCACGGCGGACTGGACCGCGCCGGCCGGCAAGCGGGTCAAGGTGCGGTCGCGCCGGCTGGTGTCGCTGACGCAGCGCGCGGTCGCAGCGATCGAGTACGTCGTCGAGGCGGTCGACGAACCCGCCCGGATGATCGTTCAGTCGGAGCTGGTTGCAAACGAGGCGCTGCCCCACCTGTCCAACGACCCGCGCGTCTCCGCGGTGCTCGACAACCCGCTGGAGGCGGTCGAGCACGACATCCTCGGCGACGGCGCCACCCTGCTGCACCGCACCCGCGAGAGCGACCTGCAGATGGCGGCCGGGATGGACCACGTCGTGGACGGCCCTGGTCGGGTGACCGTGGACGTGGACGCGCGACCCGACTGGGCCCGCACCGTCATCGTCTGCCCGCTCGAGCCGGGGCAGCGGCTTCGCGTGGTCAAGCTGCTCTCGTACGGCTGGTCGAGCCTGCGGTCGGCGCCGTCGCTGCGCGACCAGGTGGCGGCCGGGCTGATCGGGGCGCGCTACACCGGGTTCGACGGGCTGCTTGGCGAGCAGCGCGCGTTCCTCGACGACTTCTGGGACGCGGCCGACGTCGAGGTCGACGGAGACGCCGAGCTGCAGCAGGCGGTGCGGTTCGGCCTGTTCCACGTGCTGCAGTCCAGCGCCAGGGCGGAGCGCCGGTTCATCCCAGCGAAGGGGCTCACCGGCCCCGGCTATGACGGCCACACCTTCTGGGACACCGAGGCGTTCGTGCTCCCGCTGCTCACGTACGCGCTGCCCGAGGCCGCCGGCGATGCGCTGCGCTGGCGTCACACCACGCTGGAGCTGGCCAAGGAGCGCGCGACGACGCTCGGGCTGGCCGGCGCCTGCTTCCCGTGGCGGACCATCCGCGGCCACGAGTGCTCCGGCTACTGGCCGGCCGGGACGGCGGCGTTCCACGTCAACGCCGACATCGCCGCAGCGGTGGAGCGCTACCGGCGCGCGACCGGGGACCAGAGCCTGGAGGAGGAGGTCGGCCTCGAGCTGCTGATCGAGACCGCCCGACTGTGGGCATCGCTCGGGCACCATGACGCGCACGGGCGCTGGCATCTCGACGGCGTCACCGGGCCGGACGAGTACAGCGCGATCGCCAACGACAACGTGTTCACTAACCTGATGGCGGCCCGGAACCTGGTGGCTGCCGCCGACGCGGTGGCCAGGCTGCCGCGGCAGGCCGCCGCGTTGGGGGTCGACGTCGAGGAGGCGGCCACCTGGCGGGACGCGGCCTCCGGTGTGCACATCCCGTACGACACCGAGCTCGGCGTGCACGAGCAGTCGGAGGGTTTCACCCGGCTGCAGGAGTGGGACTTCAGCCCCGGCCACGGTCGCTACCCGCTGCTGCTGAGCGCGCCCTACTTCGACCTCTACCGCAAACAGGTGTGCAAGCAGGCAGACCTGCTGCTCGCGATGCACTGGTGCGGCGACGCCTTCACCGCCGAGGACAAGGCGCGCAACGTCGACTACTACGAGCAGCGCACCGTGCGGGACTCATCGCTGTCCGCGTGCACGCAGGCAGTGATGGCGGCAGAGGTGGGCCATCTGGACCTCGCGCACGACTACGCGTACGAAGCTGCGATGGTCGACCTGCGCGACCTGCACCGCAACACCCGCGACGGCCTGCACATGGCGTCGCTCGCGGGCACTTGGAGCGCGCTGGTGGCGGGCTTCGGCGGCATGCGCGACCACAACGGCCAGCTGTCGTTCGACCCCGCCCTTCCCGACGGGCTGTCCCGGCTGAGGTTCTCGCTGCGCTGGCACGGCGCCCGGCTGCACGTGACCGTCCAGCCGCGGCAGGTGACGTACGCGGTCGACGGCGAGCCGGACACGACGGTCACCGTGCGGCATGTCGGCGAGGAGGTCGAGGTGCGGCCGGACAAGCCGGTCACGATGGGGCTGCACCGCCGCGAACCCCAGCTGCCGCGCCCGAAGCAACCGCCGGGACGGACGCCGGTTGCGCGGGGCGGGACGATGCGCGGCCGCTAGCCCCGCCCCCACCGACATGGCGGCTGGCTGGTCTCACCTGGCTTTGTCTCGCAGTGCGATACTATGTGAGACATGGCTGAGGTATCCATCCGCGATCTGCGCAACCACGGCGGTGACGTCGTCGATCGAGTCCACGACGGCGAGCGAGTCGTCGTCACCCGAGGGGGGCAGCCCGTCGCCGAGCTGCGGCCGCTGAGCCGTGCGCCGCTGGGCGCCACCGCTCTGCTCGCGCGTTGGCGTCGGCTGCCCGCGCTCGATGTCGAGGCCCTGCGGGCGGACGTGGACGCGGTGCTGGACGCCCGACTGTGAGCCGTCCGGGGGCAGGGGTTCTCGACACCAGCACGGTGGTCTCACTGGCGCGTCTCGATGACGAGGCGCTGCCAGCCGAGCCGCACATCACCGCGGTGACCCTTGCTGAGCTCTCCGTCGGACCCTTGGTCGCGGACACCGAGCAAGAGCAGGCCCGCCGCCAGGCGGTACTGCAGCAGGCGGAGGCAGACTTCGATCCTCTCCCGTTCGATGCGGCCGCCGCACGCGCCTTCGGACAGGTCGCCGCCAGTCTGCGCCAGGCGGGGAGGAAGGCGTCTGCACGTACCTATGACGCGATGATCGCCTCCATCGCGGTGTCGCAGGACCTGCCGGTCCATACCCTCAACCCGAAGGACTTCACGGGCATCGACGGTCTGGAGGTCGTTGCAGTTTCGCTCCGCAGCTAGCGGCGCACTCTCCGTCAGAACAGGGTGGGGATCTGGTCGTACAGCAGGACGGCCGAGAAGCCGCCGTAGAACAGCACCGCCCAGCACAGCACTACGAGCCGACCGGTGCTCATGGCGATCTCCCTCGGCAGCACGCCCTTGTTGAGCTGGATCAGCAGCACTGAGTAGACGAACATCACGATCCCGTTGAGCGCGGACGCGATGACCAGCAGCACAATCGGCTGGTCGACGCCGGACAGCAGGATCACCGAGCCGAACAGGATCTCCAGCCAGACGACGATGAAGTAGAGCTTGCTCTCACTCCAGGTCTGGCTGTCTCGCAGCGGTCCGGTCTTCAGGACGTCGGCCGTGACCCGCCCGACCATGTCGAGCACTGCCAGGTTGGTGGAGAACAGCACCACGCCGCCGATGAGCCAGAACGTGGTGCCGAGCCAGGCGCCCTCGCTCGCCTCCAGTGCCTCGCCCTGCACGCGGATGAAGTCGAACTCCTCGGCGGCACCGCCGACCCCGACGGTCACGTACGTCAGCGTCATGAAGACGAACAATGCGACGGCGCCGATGACGAAGAAGGTGGTGAACTGCTCGCGGTCTGCCACCCGCCACCAGCCGCGCCAGCGGCGCATGTTCTCTTCGTCCCGGCGGAAGAGGAAGCCGGTCGTGGGTGCCGCCGCCTCCTCGCCCGTGAACGGTGAGACCACCTTCGGCAGCCGCGCGCCCATCCCGAGCCCCTTGTCGCGCACCCAGTTGGACTGCACCAGGTTGAGCGTGCCACCGGCGCCGGCGAAGGCGATGGCGCCGAGCAGGGTGGCAGCGCCGATCTCCGAGACGGCATCGGGGATCTTGTTGACCTCGACGAAGCCCTGCGCCAGCTCGGTGTACCCGTCCGCGCCGAGCAGCGCCACGCTCGCGTACAGGATGAACAGGATGATGAGCCCGACCATGAAGAACTGGATCTTCTCCACCGTGCGATAGACCACCGGGGAGGCGGTAAGCACCAGACCGATCAGCACGAGGACGCCGATCGTGACGTACGGGATGGTGTCCTCGGAGAAGCCGAAGGCGAAGCTCAGCGTGGTGGTGCCGCCGGTCGCCCAGCCGGGCCAGGCCCACGGCACGATCGTCATCACGATGAACAGCAACCCCCACGGCTTCCACATCCGGGTGAAACCGGTGACCGCGGTCTCGCCCGTCGCCAGCGTGTACCGCTCGATCTCCATGTTGAGGAAGTACTGCGTGAGCACGCCCAGCAGCGTCAGCCAGACCAGGGCGAGCCCGACCTGCGAGGTGATGTAGGGCCACAGCACGAACTCGCCGGACCCGATCGCCCCGGCAAGAAGCAGCACGCTGGGGCCGAGCACCTTCCGCAGCGGCAGCGGCTCGGGGAGGTCGGCGTACTTGGCGGGGGCGACGCCTCGGCTGGGGAGCTCGGTGACGACGTCTGAAGTGGAACCGGACTCTGCTGTGGGCTGGGACATCGTGGTCTCCTTAGGGTCCGTTTCGGGAGGCTAGGGCGGATCTGTGCCGCTGGCAACCCGACCCGGTGGGCCGGCGGGTCTACCCGCCGTTCACTCCGTCGATCCGCTCCCGCAGGACGTCCGCGTGCCCGTTGTGTCGGGCGTACTCCTCGACCATGTGTACGTAGATCCACCGCAACTACACGTCCTGACCGTGCCGCTGTCGGCGTCCGATGTCGTCCAGGGCGTGCTCTGCGGCGAGCACCCGGCACCGGTCGACCTCGGCACGGTAGACCGCGAGGTCGGCTGCGACGTCCGCGCCGTCCACGTCGTCGAAGTCACCGTCCTCGTTGTCGTCGGAGTAGTACAACGGCGGGGCATCCTCACCGACGAGAGCCCGGCGGAACCAGTGGCGCTCCACCTCGGCCATGTGCCTGACCAGCCCGAGCAGCGACAGCGTGGACGGCGGCACCGACCGGCTGCGCAGCTGGTCGTCGTTCAGGCCGTCGCACTTCCACAGCAAGGTGGCCCGGTGGAAGTCCAGCCAGGCATCGAGCATGGTGCGCTCGTCCGCAATGTTCGGGGGGTCACGCCGGGCGAGGTTGGCGAGGCGAGCAGCTCGGCGCGCCAGGAGTCGATCGTGCGAGCTAGTCGGTGCGGCTCGGGCACCTCGCTGTTGGCGCAGCGCACCAGCCAGCGGTGCAGCCCGAAAGGACGAGCGCGTGAGTCATGAAGTGAGCCCGTCCCAGCTGACTGTGGCGACTCATGGGTCTCCACCGGCAATGGGTCTCACGTACCGCGCCGTCGACCGACCGTCATCCACCGAGGTCAAGACCACCAAGGGGACGCCGGAGCGGGCGAAGGTGCTGTACGGCTCCCAGCCGAGGTGCCGGTAGAAGTCCCTGCTTTCGGCGGCGGCCCCCGTCCGGCAACCGAGTCAGTGGGGACCGGGGCAAGAGCACGCACCAGCCCCGGACCTCGAGACGCGCTAGTGCGGCGGTGAAGCCGTGCCGAGCAGCGCCCGCCCCACGACCGCCGCCTCCGCGCCCGCTCTGGCCAATGCCGCCACGTCGGCGGGCGATCGGACCCCGCCGGCTGCCAGCACGCGTAGTCCGGATGATGCGACCCTGGCAACGAGGTCGAGGTCGGGTCCTGCCAGCGTGCCGTCGCGGTCGATCGCCGTGCAGAGAACGCGTGGGACGCCACCGCGCAGGCAGCACTCCACCGCATCGATGAGCTCGAGGCCGGCTGCCGTCCAGCCAGCCGTGCGAACCCGGCGGTCGCGCACGTCGAGCGCGACCGTGAGCCGCCCCCCGAATGCGTCGACCCACCGCCTGGGGTTGGGGAAAGCGGCCGTGCCCACCACGATGCCGGTTGCCCCCGCGTCCAGCAGCGCCCGCGCGTCCGCGGGATCCCGGATCCCGCCGGACGCCTGAACCTCGGCGGGTGATACGGCGTCGACCACGCGCCGCACCAGGTCTGGTCGGGCATGTCCAGAGCGGGCCCCGTCCAGGTCCACCAAGTGGATACGCCGAGCGCCCGCCGCGGCAAACCGGGCCGCCACGGCGGTCGGGTCGTCCGCCCGCGCCACCACCGCGTCGTATTCGCCGCTCAACAGCCGCACGACGTGGTCACCCAAGACGTCAACCGCCGGCAGGACCTCGATCGGCGCTGACAGCCACCCGTGGTGCATCGCAACATGGTAACGTGTTAACATGACATCTGGTGAACGGCCGGACTCGGGAGGACATGCATGGCGCACCGCCGCGATGACCGAGCTGTTCCGCGCAATCGTGTCGCTCGAGACCACGGAGGAGGCCGCGCGCTTCCTCCGGGATCTGTGCACGCTTTCGGAGCTGGAGGCGATGGCGCATCGCTGGCAGGTGGCCACTCTGCTCGAGCAGAACCTGGCGTACCTGGACGTCGCGGCGCAGACGCACGCGTCGACGACGACGGTGACCCGCGTGGCGCACTGGCTGCGCCACGGCGAGGCCGGTTACCGGCTGGTGCTCGACCGGGCGAAGAGGAACGGTCCACCCGCCTGACGATGGCCGTGCCTGTGAAGGGCCGGCTTCGTGCGCCCTCGGTGTCGTTGCTCGAGGACGCGGGGCTCGGCCCAGAGCAGCCCGGCGAGCGAGCACTCGCGTTCGCGTGTCGCGACGCACCTGTCGACGTGCTGCTCGTCCAGGCCGCCGACATACCCGAGTACGTCCAGGACGGGGTCGTGGACCTTGGGATCACCGGCATCGACCTCGTTCGCGAGCGCGGCGCCCACGTACGGGAGCTTGTCCGGCTTGGGTACGGCTCGTGTCAACTCCGAGCGGCAGTGCCGCGGGAGTCGTCGATCGGTTGCATGGAGGACTTGGCGGGACTGCGAGTCGCCACGGTTTATCCACGCCTGACGCGGGAGCTTCTGCCGGTGTACGTCGACCTCGTCGACGTGACCGGATCGGTCGAGCTCGCACCTCGACTCCGTCTCGCCGATGCGATCGTTGACCTCGTCTCGTCGGGCAACACGTTGCGTACGAACGGCCTGCGCTCGCTAGGGCCGTTGCTGACGTCCGAGGCGGTGCTGATCGGGCGCGACCGGTGCGCAGGGAGCGGGATTGCGTCGATGCTCCAAGCGGTGGTGGAGGCCCGGTCCACCCGGTACCTCATGCTGAACGCGCCCGAGCGGCGGATCAACGAGGTCTGCGCGATCCTCGGCGGGGCCCGGGCGCCGAGCGTGCTGCCGCTCTCGGAGGCGGGCATGGTGGCGGTTCACGCACTCGTGGCGGCCGCGGACGTGTGGCGTCTGCTCCCCCGTCTCGAAGGTGCGGGCGGCTCATCGATCCTCGTCGTCCCGGTGGAACGGATGGTCTCGTGACGATCCTCGAGGACGTACGGACGCGCGGCCAGGAGGCGGTGCGGGACTGGGCGCTGGAGCTGGACGGGGTCGAGCCGGCGCCCGCGCTGGCGGACCCAACGGCGCTGCCCCGCGAGGCGGTACTCGCGTTGTCCGACCGGGTCCGTCGGTGGCACGAGGCGCAACGGCCCCGTGACCTCGAGATGGAGGTTGAGCCGGGAGTCGTGTTGCAACGGCGTTGGACTCCGCTCGCAACGGTCGGTATCTACGTGCCCCGCAACCTGGTGTCAACGCTCGTGATGTGCGCCGTGCCGGCGCAGGCGGCGGGAGTCGAGCGCATCGTCGTGTGCACGCCGCCGGCGGGTGCGGGGCTGGTCGCCGCAGCGGCGCACGCACTCGGGATCGACGAAGTCTGGGCGCTCGGCGGTCCGCAGGCGATCGCCTGGCTGGCGTACGTAAGACGCGTCGACAAGATCGTTGGTCCAGGCAACGCACACGTCAACGAGGCGAAGCTGGCCATCTCACACGACGTGGCGATCGACCTGCCGGGTGGGCCGTCCGAGGTGGTCGTCGTGGCCGGCACCGATGTGGACCCACGGATCGTCGAGCTCGAGTTGGCCGCACAGGCCGAGCATGGCCCCGACTCGGTGTACCGCGTCGTCGGGACACTCCAGGAGGCAGAGGAGCTGGCCCCGGAGCACCTCGTCCTGCTCGGCGACGCGGAAGCGTTCGCCGATCGCGTCCGCAACGCGGGCGCGGTCTTCGTCGGCGGATCGTCGCCGGTCGCGGCCGGCGACTATGCGACCGGGGGGAACCACGTGCTGCCGACCGGCGGCTGGGCCCGTTCGGTGGGCGGAATGGGACTGGAGACGTTCCTCAAGCCGATCACCGTGCACCGGTTGACCGCGACCGGGCTCGCCCGGGTACGCCCGACGATCGAGGCGCTAGCCAAAGCCGAGGGAATGCCCGGGCACGCCGAGGCCGCACGGCGATGAGGGCGCTCGCACCCGGCTTCACGCCGTACCGCTGGGCGCGGCCCACTCACGAGGTGGCCGCGCAGGCGGGGATCGACCCTTCGCAGGTGGTGCGCTTCGACCAGAACACCCCCTCGCTGCCACTGCCGAGCAGCCGGCCCGGCGCGGTCGCCGGTGCGCTCGCGAGAGTCAGTGGGTATCCCACGGGGGGTTACCGGACCTTGCGCCGGCGAATCGCCGACTACGCCGGAGTGGACCCCGACAACGTCGTGCTTGGAGCGGGTGCCGACGACCTGATCCTGCTCTGTGCGCGCGCGTTCGCCGGGTCTGGAGACGTCGTCGCGCTCCCGCAGGAGCCGACGTATCCACTCTTCCGGATCGCGACACAGCTCGCCTTGGCGGAGGTCGGGGAGGGCGACCAGGTGATGACCTTTGCCTGCCGTCCGAACAACCCGACCGGCGAGCTTCGACCGCTCCCCGTCACACGGCCGCTTGTCGTCGACGAGGCGTACTTCGAGTACAGCGGCGAGACGGCAGTCGATCTGCTCGGGGACGACGTCGTTGTGTTGCGGACATTCTCGAAAGCGTTCGCACTGGCGGGTGCCCGGGTTGGTTTCGCGCTGGCTTCGGCGGAGATTGCCGCGGAGCTTAACCGACGCCAAGCCCCGGCTCCCGTCTCGACGCTGTCCGCCGAGCTGGCGCTCGCCGCTCTCGCTTCCCCACCCGATGTCGGCCCCTTGCTCGAGGAGCGGGCGAGACTTGCGTCGGCGCTGCACGCGCTCGGCCTGAGCCCATGGCCGTCCCACGCCAACTTTCTCTACGTTCCCGTCGAAGACGGCCCAGGCCTCGCCGACACGCTTGCCCGGCAGGGTGTCGTCGTTCGTGCCTACCCCGACGCCGTGCGGGCGACGGTGCTCGACCCCGAGGACGATGACCTGCTCGTCGAGGCGCTGGCCCGAGCACTCGACCGCCCTGGCCCTGTGGCGGCGCCTGGTCGACGCCAGGTCCGCCGTGTAAGGGCGACCGCTGAGACCGGGATCGCCGTCCGGTTGGGGCTCGATGGAGCCAGCCGGGTCCGCGTCGCGACCGGCGCCGGAGTCTACGACCACCTGCTCGAACAGCTGGCCTTCCACGGTGGGCTGGACCTCGTCGTCGAGGGCGCGGGCGACCTGGAGACGGGCGAGCACCACACCGCGGAGGACACCGCGCTCGCCCTCGGCGAGGCGCTCGACGCCGCCCTCGGCGACCGTGGCGGGATCGCGCGCTACGGGGATGCGGTGGTGCCCATGGACGATGCTATTGCGCGGGTCGCCGTCGACCTTGGCGGTCGCCCGTACGTGAAGCTGCGGCTCGAGCCGGATCCGGGGCTCGCCTCCCACGTCCTCGGCAGCCTGGCCCAGGCCGGCCGGCTGGCGCTCCACGTCGACGCCTCCGGCCGAGACCCGCACCACACCGCCGAAGCCGCGTACAAGGCGGTCGGGCGCGCACTCAGGGCCGCGATCCGGCTGGAGTCGCAAGCCGTCCCCTCAACGAAGGGTCTCGTGTGAGGGTCGCCATCTGCGACTACGGAGCCGGCAACGTCCGTTCCGTGGAGCTCGCGTTCCGGCGACTTGGTGCTGACATCGTCGTGCGGGAGCCGGATCTGGTGGTGCTCCCGGGCGTCGGCTCCGCCCGGCGCGCCATGGCCGAGCTGCGCGCCCGTGACCTCGACCGCAAGCTGGTCGAACGGGTTGGGCAAGGAGAACCCGTGCTCGGCATCTGTCTGGGGCTCCAACTGGCTCTCGAGTGGAGCGAGGAGGACGGTGGCGTCCGAGGACTCGGCCTGCTGCCCGGACGAGCGGTCCGCCTGTGTGCTCCTCGTGTTCCCCGCATGGGGTGGGCCGACGTCGACGGTCAGGCCTACTACTTCGCGCACTCCTACGTCGCCGAGACCCCCGCGGCGAGCGCCTGGTCGGATGGGCTGGTTGCGGAGGCACGCCTCGGTTCGTTCCTGGGAGTTCAGTTCCACCCCGAGAAGAGCGGCACAGTCGGTGAGCGATACCTCGCTGGCGTGCTGGCCGAGGCGAGTGGGCGATGCCGCTCCCTCGCCTGATCCCGTGCCTGGACGTGGCAGCGGGGCGGGTCGTGAAGGGTGTGCGGTTCGAGGGACTACGGGCGGTGGCCGACCCGGTCGATCTCGCGGCGACCTACTCCGAGTCGGGTGCCGACGAGCTGGTGTTCCTGGACGTGAAGGCGACGCTTGAGGAGCGGGACACGCTCGTAGGCCTCGTCCGGCGCGTCGCGGACCGGGTGGCGATCCCGTTCACGGTCGGCGGCGGCGTCCGGACGGTGCAGGATGCGGCGGAGCTGTTGCGTGCCGGGGCGGACAAGGTCGCCGTGAACTCAGCTGCGCTCGGGCGGCCTGCGCTCGTGACGGAGCTCGCCGAGGAGCTCGGCTCGCAGGCCGTCGTGGTCGCGATAGACGCCAAGGGAGGTCGTGTCCGCTCGCGGGCGGGAACCTTCGCCACCACTTGGCTCGCCGTCGACTGGGCGCGCGAGGCGGGGGAGCATGGCGCGGGCGAGATCCTAGTCACGTCGATCGACGCGGACGGCACTCGCGCCGGTTACGACCTCGAGCTGACCGCCGCGGTCGCCGGCGCGGTCACGGTGCCGGTCATCGCCTCGGGCGGCGCAGGTAGTGCCAGCCATGTCGCGGAGGCTCTCGAGGTTGTGCCCGCAGTGCTGCTTGCCTCGATCCTGCACGAGGATCCGGCGCGCCTCAGGAGCCTCCGGGAAGAGCTTCGTGACTTGGGGGTGCAGCTCCGCGATGCCGCCTGAGCTGTGTCCCGCAATCGTCCAGGACGCCGAATCGGGACGCATCTTGATGCTGGCCTGGATGGATGAACAGGCCAAGTACCGCACCCGTACGTCGGGCGAAGTGTGGTTCTGGTCGCGCTCTCGCGGCCGGCTGTGGCGCAAGGGGGAGACGTCCGGGAACACCCTTGCGGTCGTCGAGCTGCGCGACGACTGCGACGGCGACGCGCTCCTGGTCCGGGCGCTGCCTAACGGCCCCGTCTGCCACACCGGCAGCATGTCCTGCTTCGCTCCCGATCTATGGCGTGTGGTGGCGTCGCGGGCGATTGAGCGCCCCATGGGGTCTTACGTGACGAAGCTCCTCGACGACGGCGTGGCCGCGGCGGCGCGCAAGGTCGGTGAGGAGGCGGTCGAGACCGTCACGGCCGCCCTCACCGAGAACGACGAGCGCCTCGTCCATGAGAGTGCCGACCTCGTCTTTCACCTGTACGTGCTACTAGCAGCGCGCGGCGTCGACCTGGCGGATGTGGAGGACGTGCTCGCGAAGCGACGCCGGGCCCGTGATCCGCCCCGGTGAGTCCGGAGGCTTCGGTTTGTGTCTCTATCCGGTCGGGACGAGACGGTTGCGTGCAGCGTAGTGGACCTCCTCTGCCTGAATCGGTGTCAGGTCGTCGATGGATTCGTGCGGGCGCTCGGAGTTGAACCAGGTGACCCAGTTCAGGGTCTCGATCTCGACCTGCTCGACGTCGCGCCAGGGCCCGTCGGGTCGGATGAGCTCGGTCTCTGGCCACCACCGGACTCCGCCGCGGTGAGGCGCTCGGGCTGGCGTGGGGCGACGTCGACCTCGACCGCGGGCTACAGCTGCGGCGCAGCCTGGTCGATGGCGACTGGGGCACCCCCAAGTGATCCGACCCCCAAGACGGCTCGCGGGCGTCGGTAGATCGCCCTCGACGCCGGCACCATCAACGCACCGCGGGCCCGACGCACCGAACAGGCGCAGGAGCGGTTGCTCGTCGGTGCGGCGTACGCCGACCACGACCTGCTGTTCTGCAAGCAGGACGGCCAGCCCTACCACCCAGACCGGTTCTCCCGCGTCTTCGTCCGGCAGGCAGCCAGACTCGGGCTCACGCCGATCCGGCTGCACGACCTACGGCACACCTGGGCGACGTTGGCGCTGGTGTCGGGCGTCCACCCCAAGGTGGTGCAGGAGCGGCTCGGGCACACCTCCATCAGCATCACCCTCGACATCTACTCGCACGTCGTGCCGGCGATGGAGACCGACGCCGCAGAACGCGTCGCCGCACTCATCCTCGGCGACGACGCCTGACGGCTGCCAGCAACGCCCGCGCTGCGCCGAGCTCACTCGACCGGCGCCAGGCACACGGTTGTCACGACCCTCCCAGACGGCGGGCCGCCGGCGGCCATCGTGAGCAATCTGTGAGCAAAGGGCCGTCCGACCACCGAATCACAAGGCTCGCATGGCGCTGACCTGCGAGGATCGATCGGGGGTCTGGTGCGCGAGGGGGGAGTTTGCTGGCGGGTGTCGGACGGGTCGTGGCTCGCGCGCCGGTGGCCGGCCCTCTAGATGAAGCTGGATTCCTTCGGGCGAAACTCAATGGCCATTTCGGCCAGCATGCGGCGCTGCCTGCGACGTATCGTCAGCGTCGACGGCGAAGAGGCTTGCCGAGAAGTGTTACCGGTCACCGGTGTCCCGCTACCGTCGGTGCCGGTACTGCGCGACGAGAGGGCAATCGAAGGGGCCTCGGGCTCGTAGGCCGACATTGTTGAGGTAGCCGATGACGATGATGTAGGAGGTGAGGAGTCCGACCTCGGTGTACTGAATGTGCCTCGTTGCACAATAGGATCGCACGAGCGGCTGGGCATGCTTGAGGTTTGGGCGAGGCATGCTCGGAAACAGGTGATGCTCGATCTGGTAGTTCAGCCCGCCCATCGCGAAATCGACGAACAGTCCGCCCCGCACGTTGCGTGACATGAGCACTTGGCGGCGCAGGAAGTCGATCTTCATCGTCGCCGGCACGATCGGCATACCCTTGTGATTCGGGGCGAACGCCCCGCCCAGGCACAGTCCGAACAACGCCATCTGCACGCCGAGGAACGCGCCGGCCTTTCCTGGCGGCAGCACCATCAGAAGGATGGCTACGTATCCGGCCAGCCGGCTGACGACGAGGGCAGCTTCGACACGCTGATGAGGTACCGAGCCTGGTCGCAGCAGCACCCGGACGGTGGCCAGGTGCAGGCCCAGCCCCTCCAGGGTGAGCAGCGGGAAGAAGAACCACCCCTGGTGTCGGGCGAACCAGCCCGCAAGGCCCGATCGGCTGGACACGAGGCTGGGGGTGAATGCGATCGCACCCGCGCCGATGTCCGGATCGCGACCCTCCTGGTTCGGCGCGGCGTGGTGACGGTTGTGCTTCGTCCTCCACCAGCCGTAGCTCAGCCCGGCGAATCCGCCGCCCAGAAGCCGCGACGTCCATTCGTTCCATGCCGCCGAACGGAAGATCTGTCGGTGCGCACCGTCATGACTGAGGAACCCGAACTGCGTCACCACGATGCCCAGGGCGCCCGCGAGCAAAAGCTGGAACCACGAGTCCCCGACGATGAAGACGGCGACCCAGATGAGCACAAACGCCGATACCGCGACCACGATCTGTGTCCAGTAGTAGCCGTAGCGCCGCTTGAGCAGTCCGCGTTCTGCGATCTCGCGTGACAGGTCGGTGTACAGACTGACGAAGCGATCAGCATTCCCCGCGCGCACGGGCTCAGCCGCCGTCGGCGATGAAACTGAGCCAAAGGCATCAGCGACATCCATCACGCCGACACCAGAGGTCGAAGACATCCGCAGTCGCGCCGGATCCCGAGAAGCCCTCGGGGCTCGGACCCGGGACGGGTATGGGCCATGTCGTCGACCGGTGCCGCCCCGGCCGCGAGGGCTGGGGAACGCCATGGCGCCGTCATGACGCCCACCTCCCCGACACCCTCAACAAGAGGACGCACGAAAACTTCCCGAACAGGTCCGCTCCACGATACTCGCGCGGGACGCACACCATAGACTCGCTCCTCGCACCAAAAGTATTGACCGAAGCCACTCGATACACGGCCGAAGGTACGACGCCAGCGGAATCGTTCGAGGACGACGACAATCTCATTCTACGTGGAAACAACTTGGTTGTCCTCGCCTCGATTGCGGAGCGATACGCTGGTCAGGTTAAACTGATCTACATCGATCCCCCATTCGGCACCGGAAGCGACGGCTTTGAGTATAACGACCGTTTCGCGCTTTCATCTTGGCTCACATTCATGAAGAACCGTTTGGAGTTTGCTCAACGTCTATTGAGTGACGATCCCGCCTGCCCGACGTCTTGAGCATCCGCTCGACCAGGTCTCGCACCTCCGCCGCCGTGAGGATGGTCGTGGTGAGCTCATGCCTGCCGTCACGCGCCACGAAAACGCGCGCCGGGTCTCTTCACCGTTACCTACCTCCTTCATGGG
>Ga0136620_10000542_pt1 | contig 17151 bp, 14 predicted proteins | sample AntDrymUQ4162106_2_FD_104806 | JGI IMG/M metagenome (GOLD analysis project Ga0136620, IMG submission 104806) | Polar desert sand microbial communities from Dry Valleys, Antarctica - metaG UQ416 (21.06) | ecosystem: Environmental > Terrestrial > Soil > Desert | place: Antarctica: Dry Valley... | reverse complement strand
AGCCCGTCGATCCCGTCGAGGTCCACAAAGGCGCCGAAATCGACGATGTTCGAGATCGCGCCCTCTACGACCTGGCCCGGCTGGAGCCGGTCGAGGATCTGCTGGCGAACCTCCTTGCGCTCCTCCTCGAGCACCGCGCGGCGCGACAGGACGACGTTGTTGCGCGAGCGATTGAGCTCGATCACCTTGCAGATGATCTTCTGAGCGAGGAACTCGTCGAGGTTCTGGACGCGGCGGATGTCCACCAGCGAGGCAGGCAGGAACCCGCGCACGCCGAGATCGATGATCAGGCCACCCTTGACGACCTCGATGACGGTGCCCTCGACCGGCTCCCCCGACTCGGCGGCAGCCTCGATCCGGCGCCACGCCTTCTCGAAGCGGGCGCGCTTCTTGGACAGCATCAGTCGGCCGTCCTGGTCCTCCTTGGTGAGGACGAGCGCGTCGACTTCCTCGCCCAGCTCGACCTCGTCCCCGGCATCGACCGACTTGCGGATCGACAGCTCGTTGATCGGGATGACGCCCTCGGACTTGTAGCCGATGTCCACCAGGACCTCGTCCTGATCGATGCGAACGACCTTGCCGGTGACGACATCGCCCTCTTCGAAGAGAACGAACGTCGCCTCGTAGTTGGGGACGATCCGCCCGTCGACTTCGAGCAGCAGGCCGTCCGAGCCCTCGACTGGCCGGGGCGCGGGGCCCTCGGCGGCCGCGGGCGGGATCAACGTCTGTGTGTCCGGCACGAGTGCGCAGGGTAGCGAAGGGATGTCGGTACCCTCAGCGCCGATGCCGAAGCGCCAGACCAAGCTGGGGGCGGCACGTACCCCCCTGTCCGGCGCGTACGACCTCGTCGTCTGCGGGGCGAGCTTCGCCGGGCTTGCCCTCGCGCGGGAGCTGGCCGGCGCGCCGTCGCCCAGCGGGCGCGGGGCCGCGCGGGTGCTGGTGCTCGACCGCTACGAGGTCGGCGAGCGGCAGACTTCGGCCTGTGCGGCCCCGACGGAGTGGCTGCGGGTGCTCGGCCTCGAGCCCTCGATCAAGCAGACCTTCGGCGAGCTGGTCGTCCACACCCCGCACGGGACGACCCGCAACCGCCTGCCCTGGACGTTCTCGACCTTTGACTACCGCACCCTCTGCGCGCTGCTCGCCGAGCAGAACGACGCCGAGTTCGAGACCGCCAAGGTGAACGGCCGCACGGACACCGTCGTCCACACCGACCGCGGCGACCTGAGCGCCCCGCTGATCGTGGACGCGCTCGGCTGGCGGCGGATGCTCGCCTCCGACGAGGGCTACCAACCCCCGGACGCCCCGCTCTCGCGCGGATTGGAGGTCCATCCGGACGGCTCCGGCGAGGACCTCGCGATCTGGATCGACCGCTCCTACGTCCCCGCCGGCTACGCCTGGAGCTTCCCGGCGCGGGACGAGCTACGGATCGGCGTCGGCTCCTTCGACCCCCGCTTCCACGTCAAGGACCCGACCGTGCAGATAGCCGAGGACCTCGGCTCGGACGCGATCCGCTACCAGGGCAACTGGATCCCGCACCAGCTGCGGCCGGCGACCGAGGACGGCGTCTTCTTCATCGGCGACTCCGCCGGCCACTGCCTGCCGCTGACCGCCGAGGGCATCCGCACGGCGTTCTACTTCGGCATCGCCTGCGGCCGCGAGCTGCGGCGGGTGCTCGAGGGGCGCGCCACGCGGGCGACCGCCCTCCGCCGCTACCACGCCTTCAGCGCCGCCCACGAGTGGCAGTTCAAGTGGATGCTGCGCGCGCAGCAGGCCGTCCCGCGCGTCCCGCCGAGGCTGCTGGCGCTTGCGCTGCGAGGCCTCGAGTCGAAGACGTTCCTCGACTGGTCCTTCGGCCACTACCTCGGCATCGCCCACCCTTCCTTCGCCGCGGGCCACCAGCAGCAGCCTCGCCTGGCGCCGCCCGTGGCCGAGCGGGCGGCGGCGTAGCCACCGCGCCCGGCGCAGCTTCGGAGCTACTCCCGCACGATCAGGAACGTTCCCGCGGCGAGCAGGGCGATTCCGATCAGGCGCTGGGCCGTCAGGCCGCGCTCCTCGAGACCGAGAACGCCCGCGCGGTCGATCAGGACCGCCATCGTCAGCTGGCCGGCGATCGTGGCGGCGGTGACACCGCCGGCGCCGAGCGAGCGGACGGTGATCAGCACCGTCGTCACGTACGCGGCGCCGAGCACGCCCCCGGCGAGGTAGTACCACGAGAGGTTGCGTAGCTCGCCGATCTGGCCGAACCCGCCTGCGAACACAGCGGTGATCGCTATCAGCAGGACCGTGCCGGTGGCGAAGGAGATCGAGGCGGCGGCGAAGTTGCCGACGTTGCGGCCGAGCATCGAGTTGATCGGCGCCTGCAGCGCGATGAAGCCGCCGACGGCGGCCGTGACGACGACCGGGACGTACTTATCCACGCCGGCTCACTTGGCGGCCAGCCAGTCGCGGCCGCTCGCGACGTCGACCTCGAGCGGCGGGTCCATCTCGAACGCATCCGCCATCTCGTCGCGCACGATCTCGCTCGCGCGCTCGACCTCGGGCTCAGGCGCCTCGAACAGCAGCTCGTCGTGGATCTGGAGCACCAGGCCGGTCTCGAGGCCGGCGTCCGCCAGCCCGCGGCGGCAGTTGATCATGGCCACCTTGATGATGTCCGCGGCCGTCCCCTGGATCACCATGTTGACCGCCAGCCGCTCCCCGAGCGAGCGCGTCTGCCACGAGCGCGCTCGCAGCTCGGGGATCCGCCGGATGCGCCCGAACAGTGTCGCCACGTACCCGTCGTTCGTCGCGCGCCCGATCGTCTCCTCGATGAAGGCCTTCACCGCCGGGAAACGGTCGAGGTAGCGGTCGATGAACTCCTGGGCCTCCTCCTGAGGGATCTGGAGCCTGTCCGCGAGCCCGTAGGCCGACAGTCCGTACACGATCCCGTAGTTGACCATCTTCGCCTTCGAGCGCATGCCGGCGTCGATCTGGTCGGGCTCGACGGAGAAGATCTCGGCACAGGTCGCCGTGTGGACGTCCTCCCCGCGCCGGAAGATCTCCTTGAGCACGTCCTCGCCGGCGATGTGCGCAAGCAGCCGCAACTCGACCTGCGAGTAGTCCGCCGAGATCAGCCGCGCGCCCCGCTCGGCGACGAAGCAGGCTCGGATCTCGCGCCCGAGCTCGGTCCTGACCGGGATGTTCTGGAGGTTCGGGTCCTGGCTCGAGAGCCGCCCGGTTGCGGCCGCGGTCTGGTTGAACGTCGTGTGCAGGCGGCCGCTGCCGGTGTCGATCGACTCCGGCAGAGCCTCGAGGTAGGTGTTGCGCAGCTTCGTCAGCTCGCGCCACTGCTCGACCTTCTCGACGATCGAATGCTCGGAGCGGATCGCCGCCAGCACCCGCGCGTCGGTCGAGAAGCCGGTCTTGCCGCGCCGCTTCTTGGTCAGATCGAGCTTCTCGAACAGCACCTGGCCGAGCTGCTGGGGCGAGCCGATCGTGAACTCCTCCCCGGCGAGCTCGTGGACTTCTCGCTCGAGCACCGCCACCTGCTCCCCGACGCGCTGTGAGATCTTCGCGAGCGCCTTGGTGTCGAGCTTGACGCCGGCGCGCTCCATCTCGATCAGGACCTCGAGCAGCGGCAGCTCGATCTCGTCGAACAGCCGCTCGAGACCACCCTCGGCGAGCGCGGCGCGCTGGCGCTCGGCGAGCGCGCGCGTGACGACCGCCCGCTCCGCAACGCCATCAGCGCCCTCGACGGCCGCCGCCAGGCCCTCGTCGGAGGCGAGCTCGGCGAGCGGGTAGCCGCGGCGAGCGGGATCGATCAGGTACGCAGCGACCATCGTGTCGTGCTCGATCGCCGGGGCCGCGAAGGCGGGCTCGAGCATCGCGGCCGACTTCCAGTCGTGCGCGACCATCGGCCGCTCGCCCCAGGCGAGTGCCAGCGCCGCCAGCGTCTCCGCTTCGCCGACCAGCACCTCGCTTCCGCCCGCGTAGGAGGCGAAGCGCAGCGGGCCCTCGCTGAGCGGCGGCGCGCCCTCGGCGAGCGTCGGCTGCGCGGGGGGCTCGGCGTCGCCGGCCTCGCCCTCCTGTGAGCCGTCATCCGGCGCGGGCCGCTCGGCAGCCAGCGTCACGAGCTCCCCCTCCACCGCCGCCAGGTCTGCGGGCGTGCCCGCGCGCGCGGTGACTACGACCTCCTCGTCCGCCGGCGTGGCCGGAGCGGCGGCGTCCTCGTCTCCGAGCTCCTCCTCGAGCCGGCGGAGCGGGTCGCGCAACTCGAACTCGCGGAAGAACTCGCGCAGGCGCGAGCGGTCTGGCTCGCGGGCGACGGCCCCCTCGAGGTCGAGCTCCACCGCGACGTCGCGCACCGCCGTCGCGAGCTGCTTCGAGACGCGCGCGTCCTCGGCGTGGTCGGTCAGGTTCTGCTTACGCTTGGCGCCCGAGACCTCGTCGACCGAGTCGAGCACCGCTTCGAGGCTGCCGAAGCGCTGCAGCAGCTGCGAGGCCGTCTTGTCGCCGATCCCGGGTACCCCGGGGATGTTGTCCGAGGTGTCGCCCTTGAGGCCGATGAAGTCGGGCACGAGCGCGGGCTCGATCCCGTAGCGCTCGACGACCGCGTCGTGGTCGTAGAGCTTCGTGTCGGTGATCCCGCGCGCGGTCGCCATCACGCTGATCCCGGGCTTGATCAGCTGGAACAGGTCGCGGTCGCCGGTGACGATCGTGACCTCGATCTCCTCGCCGGCCGCGCGATCGGCGAGCGTCGCGATCACGTCGTCGGCCTCGTAGCCCTCGACCTTGACGTTGGTGTACCCGAACGCGTCCACGAGCGGCTCGAAGCTCGGCCACTGCTCCTTCAGCAGGTCAGGCCGGGAGCGGCGGCCGGCCTTGTAGTCGGCGTACTGCTCGAGGCGGCCCGACATGCCCGCGTCCCAGACGACGAGCGTCGGCTTCTGCCCGTGCTCGGTCAACATCTTGACGAGCATCGATGCGAAGCCGAAGATCGCGTTGGTCGGCACGCCCTTCGAGGTCGCGATCGTCTCCGGTAGCGCGAAGAAGGCCCGGTAGACGAGGCTGTTGCCGTCGATCAGGAACAGCTCGCGGCGGGCGTCGGGCACGAGTTGATCTTAGGCGGGACGGGGGCGGCGCCCGTCTATGATTCGCCGGGCCCGGCGGGACCCGCGGCGCGAGGGCAAAGATCCCCGCAAACGGTCCATTTTCTCCTCATGTCGACGACCCCCAGCCCACAGTTCTCGCTGACCCTGCGAGTCGAGCTGCCCCGCAAGGGCGGCAAGCTCGGCAACGTCACCTCGGCGATCACGCGTGCCGGGGGCCAGATCGTCGCCGTCGACGCGGTCGAGACGCGCGGCGGTCACAGCATCCGCGAGATCACGATCGACTGCTCCAGCCAGGAGCAGAAAGGCTCGGTCGTCGGAGCCGTCAGTGCCGTCAAGGATGCCCGCCTGGTCGAGACGATCGACCGCACCTTCGCCCTCCATCGCGGCGGCAAGATCCATACGGGGCTGAAAATGCCGCTCGAGACCCGGGACGACCTGTCGATGGCCTACACGCCCGGCGTCGCGCGGGTCTGCACGTCGATCGCCGAGAATCGCCAGAAGGCCTTCAAGTACACGATCAAGAGCAACACCGTCGCCGTCGTCTCCGACGGGACCGCGGTGCTCGGCCTGGGCGACATCGGCCCCGAGGCTTCCCTGCCCGTGATGGAGGGCAAGGCGATGCTGTTCAAGGAGTTCGCCGACGTCGACGCGTTCCCGATCGTGCTCGGGACCAAGGACCCGGACGAGATCTTCGAGACCGTCAAGCTGATCGCCCCGACGTTCGGCGGCATCAACCTCGAGGACATCTCCTCGCCGCGCTGCTTCGAGATCGAGAACCGCCTGATCGAGGAGCTCGACATCCCGGTCTTCCACGACGACCAGCATGGGACCGCGATCGTCGTGCTGGCGGCGCTGCTGAATGCCTGCCGGCTGACGGAGCGATCGATCGAGGACCTGTCCGTCGCGATCGCGGGGGCCGGCGCTGCGGGCGTGGCCGTCGCCAAGATCCTGATGAACGCCGGCATCACCGAGGTCGTCGCCTGCGACCGCTTCGGCGCGATCCACAAGGGGCGCGAGGACTACGGGTCGGGCGAGATGAACGCTCCCAAGACCTGGCTCGCCGAGCACACGAACGCCGACAACCGCGACGGCGCGCCGCGCGACGTGCTCGAGGGCACCGACCTGTTCATCGGCCTCTCCGGCCCCGGGATCATCACCGCCGCCGACCTCGAGCGGATGAACCCCGACCGCTTCGTCTTCGCGATGGCGAACCCGAACCCGGAGGTCTCGCCCGAGGAGGCGCTGCCGCTGGTGCGCGTGCTCGCGACCGGGCGCTCCGACTACCCGAACCAGATCAACAACGTGCTCGCCTTCCCAGGCGTCTTCCGAGGCGCGCTCGACATGCGCGCAAGGGCGATCACCGAGGAGATGAAGGTCGCCGCGGCCCATGGGATCGCGTCCGTGATCGCCGACGACGAGCTGACCGAGGATTACATCGTCCCGAGCGTCTTCAACCGCGACGTAGCGGTCGAAGTCGCGAAGGCGGTGTCCGAGGAGGCCCAGCGGACCGGGGGCGCGCAGGCGAGCGGCGAGTCGCTGCGCACCGCGGCAGCGCCCGCGTAGGGATTCGCCCGTGAGCTTGGAGCAGCGATGAGGGTCGTCGTCACAGGGGCCACGGGAACGCTGGGGCGGGCGGTCGTGGCGGCGCTCGCAGGCCGCGGGGACGAGGTGGTCGCGCTCTCCCGCGACGCGGCGTCGGCACGCGAGCGGCTCGGCCCTGGTGTCGAGGTGCAGACGTGGTCGCGGCCAAAGGCCGACCCGGCCCCGGCGGGGGCCTTGGACGGCGCCGGTGGCGTCGTCCACCTGCTCGGGGAGCCGGTCGCGCAACGCTGGAGCGACGCAGCCCGGCGCGAGATCCGGGAGTCGCGCGTGCTCAGCACGCGGAAGCTGGTGGAGGGCCTGCGCATGGCTGAGCGACGGCCCGGTGTGCTGGTCGCGCAGTCGGCCAGTGGCTACTACGGGCCTCGCGGCGAGGAGATCGTGGACGAATCCGAGCCGGCCGGCGACGATTTTCTCGCCACGGTCTGCGTCGATTGGGAGGCCGCTGCGCGCGCGGCGGAGGACCTCGGCCTCCGCGTTCCCATCACCCGTACCGGGGTCGTCCTGTCCGACTCCGGCGGGGCGCTCGAGAAGATGCTGCCGCCCTTCAAGCTCGGCGTCGGGGGGCCGGTCGCCGGAGGGCGGCAGTACGTCCCCTGGATCCACGCCGAAGACATCGTCGGCGGGCTGCTGTGCTGCCTCGACGAGGATGCGGCGACCGGCCCCATCAACCTCAGCGCCCCGGAGCCGGTGACCAACGCCGAGCTGTCGAAGATGCTCGGGCGGGTGCTTCGCCGGCCGGCGGTCGCGCCGGTGCCGGCGCTCGCGATCAAGGCCCTCTACGGCGAGATGTCCCAGATCGTCACGACGGGCGTGCGGATGGTTCCGGCGCGGCTCGCGGAGCTCGGATACTCGTTCGCGCGCCCGGATCTCGAGGACGCACTGCGGGCTGCAACGGGGAAAACGGCCGCTTCGAAGGCCTGACGGAGTCCGGCCACGCCCGGGATCTCTACGACTGCGCACTTGGTGCCCCATAGGGAGCACAACTGCGCAGTCGCCGATGAAGAGTTATCTCGGCCGCGCGGGCGGGCTCAGCTTGGCACCGCGAATGATGTAGCGGGGGTATCCGGGCGAGGAGACCTCGCCGTGCGGCCCGACGCGGTACGTCCCGATCGCCGAGCGCCGCCGCCGCGGCTCGTGCGCCGCGCGGCGCACGGCGGCCCGGGTTACCGGCCGCGGCCCGGCGGCCTCGATCGCGTCGAGCGCGAGCGCAACCGACTCGTAGCCGTAGAGAGCCTCAGCACGTGCCGTAGCGGGGTCCTCACGAGCGAGCGCACGCAGCACTCGCCGCCCGGACCGCGGGTAGTGGGCGACCGGGAAGGCGGGCTTGACCCCGTGCAACCGGCCGCGCACGGCCGGGCCGACCGATCGAGCCGCCTGGGTCACGGCCGAGGACGCGAACACCGGCATCTCCGGGTCGAGCACCGTCAGCGCATCGAGCAGGGGGGCGGTCCCCCGCTCGACGTCACCGGTGTAGATCGCGGCGTCGGGCCGTTCGGCGACGATCGATTGAGCGAGCTCGGCGGCTCCGTCGGGATCCGGTACGAGGTCCTCCCCGAGCACGGCCACGCCGGACCGGCGCGCGAGATGGGAGACCTGCGCCGCAAGCTCATCCCCATACACGCCGGGGTCGCCCGCGATCCAGACCCGGCGCGCGCCGCTGTCCTTCGCCCAGCGCACGAGCGCCCGCGCCTGAAGCAGGTCCTGCGGGACCAGTCGGAGAAAGTTCGGCAGCCCCTCCGGATAGAGCCGGTCGGGGGTGGCGCGTGGCCGCGCGGGTGGGATGCGGGTCAGGCTCGTCAATCCGTCCGCCGGCGAGACTTGGAGGACGTTCTCGGAGCTCGTGACCGGTAGCGAGATCGCAGAGCCGCCGAGGTCGAGCTCGCCGAGGTAGGCGATCGTCGTCGGGTCATCCACGGCGCGCCCGGCGCCCTTGGCGACCTGCGAGGGGTCCCAGGCGCGCTCGTCACCGGGCTTCGAGGAGTCGAGCGGGACGAGGCGAATCTTGTAGGGACCGGCGCGGCCACCGGCGTCCGCGAGCGCCCGCCGCTGCCCGGCGAGGACCGCTCGTGCCATCGGCGCCGAGGGTCCGGAGCGCGGCAGGCTCGAATAGAGCGTCAGCGTGCGTCCCGGGACGGTCGCCGACCTCGCGTCGGGACCGTCGCCGCCGCAAGCACCGGCGAGCAGCGCGACCCCGAGCGCGAGCGGGGCCAGCACCGTGTTGAGCGGACTGCGCAAGCCCGCGATTCTAGGCTCACGCCGGTGGCCGTCCGCCGCTTCGGCATATCGTGCCCGACGATGCGGATCGGGATCCTCACCGGCGGAGGCGACTGCCCCGGCCTCAACGCGGTCATCAGGGCGATCGTCCGCAAGGGGATCGACGTCCACGGTCACGAGATCGTCGGCTTCCGCGACGGCTGGCGCGGGCCGCTCGAGAACGAGCACGAGCCGCTGACGATCGAGGCCACGCGCGGGATCCTGCCGCGAGGAGGGACGATCCTCGGGACCTCGCGGACCAATCCGTTCAAGCGCGACGACGGCCCCGACCGCGTCCGCGAGACGCTGCGGGGCGCCGGGATCGAGGGCCTGATCGCGATCGGCGGCGAGGACACGCTCGGAACCGCGGCGAGGCTTCACGATGAAAGAGGAGTGCATGTGCTCGGAGTCCCGAAGACGATCGACAACGACATCGCCGCCACCGACCGGACGTTCGGCTTCGATACCGCCGTGCACGTAGCCACAGAGGCGATCGACCGGCTTCACACGACCGCCGAGAGCCACAACCGCATCCTCGTAGTCGAGGTCATGGGGCGCCACGCCGGCTGGATCGCGCTCCACTCCGGCCTGGCCGGCGGAGCGGACGTGATCCTGGTCCCCGAAAGGCCCTTCGACATCGACGAGGTCTGCCGCCTGATCGAGCGGCGCCACTCGCGCGGGCGCTACTTCTCGATCGTCGTCGTCGCCGAGGGGGCGGCGCCGCAGGGAGGCGCCCTGGAAGCCGACGAGACCCAGACCGACGAGTTCGGGCACGCCCGCCTGGGGGGCGTCGGGCATTGGCTCGAGCGGGAGATCGAGCAGCGCACGGGCTATGAGAGCAGGGTCACCGTCCTGGGCCATGTCCAGCGCGGCGGGACCCCGACGGCGTTCGACCGCGTGCTGGCCACACGACTCGGCGTCGCGGCGGTCGACGGCGCCACCGACGGCAGCTGGGGGACGATGGCCGCCCTCAAGGGCGAGCGGATCGAGCTGGTGCCGCTCAAGGAGGCGGTCGCGCAGCTGAGAACGGTGCCTGCCGAGGAGTACGAGCTCGCCGAAACCTTCTTCGGCTGAGCAGCCAGCCTAGGCCTGTTGGCCGCGGAGCTTGGCGATAAGCGGCTGTGAGAGCCGCAGGACCACCGCAACCAGCACCAACGCGATCGCGACCATGAATGCGTCGAACGACTTGACACCGAACGCCCAGGCGCTGACCCAGAAGACGAGGCCGGTGGTGAGGGCTATGAGGATGCCCATCAGCGGTTTCGCAGCTCCGCGACCTGCTTGCGGAGCTTCGTCGCGGTGTTGAAGGCACTCGTCATCGCCTTCTCGGCGCCGGAGTCTTGTGGCGGCAGCATCCCGACGGCGCGCGCGAAGCTGGCTCCGTCGTAGTAGGCGGTGTTGCGCTTGATCTGCCCGTCCTCGACCTCGAACAGGTCGAACCCGCGCAGCTCGATGCTGCGCCCGGTCGGGTCGATCCCCTGAAACGGCGCGCCGGTGAAGGTCCCGCGGACGCGCCACTCGGCGGCCACGCGCAACGTGTCGGCGACGATCCGCTCGGTGATGACCTCGAGGTCGGGGATCGCCTCCACGACGCCGCGCTCGAACGCCATCGCCTCTACACGACCGCGCATGATCCCCAGAGGGACGACGTCCCAGATGGCGTCCTGGTGGAGCAGCTCACCCATCGCCTCGACGTCGTGCGCGTTGAACGCCTCGAGGTAGGCCCGGACCAGCTTCTCGTTGGCGGCCTTGCCGCCTGAGCGGCGCTTGGCCGGCGCCTTTGCCGTGCCCATGTCGTCGGTCTTCGCGGAACCCTCGGCCACGCCGGCGACGATACCAGCGGGCCTAGCCAAGCGCCGCAGCGAGCTGGCCGACCAGCTCGGCGACAGCCTCCGCGCCACCCTCCCCGGCTGCGCGGACTACGCGACTGCCGACGATCACCCCGTCGGCCAGCTCCGCCACGAGCGCCGCCTGCTCGGGTGTCGAGACGCCGAAGCCGACTGCAACCGGGACGCTCGCGGCCGCTCGCACGCGGTCGACCGTGTCCGAGAGGTCTTCGGGGAGGCGCTCACGCTCGCCGGTCGTGCCGCTCAGGGAGACCGTGTAGACGAAGCCGCGCGCGTCGGCTGCGATCTGCGCCAGACGCTCCGCGGTCGTCGTGGGCGCCGCCAGCGGGACGAGCGCGAGCCCGCCGGCGTCACAGGCAGCCCGCAGCTCTGCCGCCTCGTCGTGCGGAAGGTCGGGCACGATCAGCCCGGCCGCGCCGGCCTCCGCCGCCCGGGCGACGAACCGCTCTGGCCCGGCGACCTGGATCGCATTCGCATAAACCATCAGGACGACCGGGACACGGGCCGCCAGCGACTCGCATACCCCGAGCACCTCGCCGGGCGTGACGCCGGCCGCGAGCGCCTCCGTCGCTGCCGCGTGGATCACCGGCCCGTCGGCGAGCGGGTCGGAGAACGGGATGCCGAGCTCGATCACGTCGGCGCCCGCCTCCACGCACCCGATCCCTGCTGCGCGCGAGCTCTCGATGTCCGGGAAGCCGCCCATCAGGTACGGCATCAGGGCCGCGCTGCGGCCGTGGCCGGCGAACGCCGCGGCGATGCGCTCGTCACCGGCATTGACAGTGGCCTCGGAGGCGCCAGGCGCCGCGGTCACTGGGCCAGCACCTCGGCGAGGTCCTTGTCGCCGCGGCCTGAGAGCGTCAACAGATCCGCCGGGGGTGGCTCGCCCGCCGACGCGGACGGTGGGTTGGCAAGCAGCCAGGCGATCGCGTGAGCGGGCTCGAGCGCCGGGATGATGCCCTCGAGCTCGGAGAAGCGCCGGAAGGCCGCGACCGCGTCAACGTCGTCCACAGCGACGTAGGTGACCCGGCCGCTGTCGCGAAGCTGTGCGTGCTGGGGGCCCGAGCCGGGATAGTCGAGGCCGGCCGAGATCGAGTGCGCCTCGACGATCTGGCCGTCCTCGTCCTGGAGCACGGCCTCCATCGCGCCGTGGAGCACTCCGCGGGCGCCGGTCGTCAACGGGGCGCTGTGGCGGCCGCTCTCGAGCCCCGCTCCCCCGGCCTCGACCCCGATCAGCTCGACGCCCTCGTCGTCGAGGAAGGCCGTGAACATCCCGATCGAATTCGAGCCGCCGCCGACGCACGCGAGCACCCGTGCCGGCAGACGACCGGCGGCGTCGAGCATCTGGGCGCGGGCCTCATCGCCGATCACCCGCTGGAGGTCGCGAACGAGCGCCGGGAACGGCGCGGGGCCGACCGCTGAGCCGAGGACGTAGTGGGTCGTGGCCGAGTTGGCCACCCAGTCGCGGATCGCCGCGCTGACGGCCTCCTTGAGCGTGCGGGCGCCGACCTCGACGGGCGCCACCTTGGCGCCCAGCAGACCCATCCGCTCCACGTTCGGCCGCTGGCGACGCATGTCCTCGGTGCCCATGTAGACGACGCACTCGAGCCCCAGCAGCGCGCACGCCGTCGCCGTCGCGACCCCGTGCTGGCCCGCCCCGGTCTCGGCGATCACCCGCGGCTTGCCCATCCGCTGCGCGAGCAGCGCCTGGCCGAGCGCGTTGTTGACCTTGTGCGCGCCGGTGTGGAGCAGGTCCTCGCGCTTGACGTAGACGGGCCGGCCGACCACGTCGGACAGCCGGCCCGCGAGGTAGAGCGGCGTAGGCCGGCCGGCGTAGTCGCGCAACAGGCCATCGAGCCGGGCCTTGAACTGCTCGTCGGCGCGCGCCGCGGCCCACTCGCGCTCGAGCTCGTCGAGCGCAGGGATCAGCGTCTCGGGCACGTAGCGGCCGCCATAGGGGCCGAAGCGGCGCTCAGCGGCGTCGGGGGCGACGTTGGCGTCGGCCATCTCAGACCGCCGCGGTCTCGGAATCCGTCGCCTCGACGGCACGGAAGAACGCGGTCAGCCTGGCGAGGTCCTTGCGGCCCGGCGTCGCCTCGGTCCCGCTCGCCGTGTCGACCGCGAATGGGCGCGCCGCCGCGACGGCAGCCCCCACGTTGTCAGGCTCGAGCCCGCCGGCGAGTATCACGGGTGGGCCGCCGCCCCGGGGGACGAAGTCCCAGTTGAAGGTCTGGCCGGTCCCGCCAGGGCGGCCGGGGACGTAGGCGTCAAGCAGGCGGTAGTCGATGTTGTAGGCCTCGAGCGCCTTCACCTGCCCCGGACTGGCCACACGCGCGGCGCGGATCACCTTGCAGCGGGTCCGGCGCGCCGCCTCCGCGCAGTAGGCCGGTCCCTCGTCGCCGTGGAGCTGGAGCAGCGACAGCGAGCAGCGGTCGGCGACCGCTGCCACATGATCGAGCGTCGCATTCACGAAGACGCCCGCGACCTCGACCCGCCGGCCGAGGGCGCCCGAGATCAACTCGGCCTCCTCGATCTCGCAGCGGCGGGGGCTCTCGGGCCAGAACACCATCCCCAGCGCCCAGGCGCCGAGATCGACCGCCTGGCGGGCGTCATCGAGGTTCGTTATGCCACAGGCCTTGATGCGGGTCATCGGCCTCCAATGGTCGCAGAGGCACAGCGCCGGCTCCGGGGCGACGGATTCGCTAGGGGGGCGGGAAGGGCAGTCCGCCGCCCGGGCCCTCGGGCGCCTGGGGGCCGCCGGGCGCCTGGCCCTGACCGCCGCCCGGCTGGCCGGCGGTCTCGTTCGGGCGCTCCTCGAGCTTGACGGTCGTGGTCTTGCGGTCATCGCCCCGGAAGTAGGCCACCTCGACCTCGTCACCGGGCTTCTTGCCCGCGATCGCCTCCGCGACCTGCTCGGAGCTCGTGACCTTCTCGCCGTCGACCTCGACGATCAGGTCGCCGCCGGCGCGCAGGCCCTCGGCCGTCGGAGTGCGCCCGCCACGCAGACCGGCCTCGGCGGCCGGTCCGCCCGGCACTACCTCCTGGATCAGGGCGCCTTCCTTGGCAGGCAGGTTGAGGTCGTCGGCGACGCGCTCGGTGACCTCGGCCATCTCGACCCCCAGGTAGGCGCGCTCGATCTCGCCGTCGGTCTTGAGCTGGGGCAGGAGCTGCCGGGCGGTGTCGACCGGAACGGCGAAGCCGATCCCGACGGAGCCGCTGCCGCCGCCGCCGGTCGCGATCTGCGAGTTGATCCCGATCACCCTCCCGTTCGCGTCGAGCAGCGGGCCGCCGGAGTTGCCGGGGTTGATCGAGGCGTCCGTCTGGATGATGTTGCGGATCGGGAAGCCGTTCGGGGCCTCGATCTCACGCTGCTTCGCGGACACGATCCCGGTCGTCACCGTGCGGGCAAGCCCGAACGGGTTCCCGATCGCGATCACCGCGTCGCCGACCTTGACGCCACTCGAGCTGCCGAGCGGGATCGGCACGAGCTTGGCGTCGTCGGGGTTCACCTTCAGAACCGCGAGGTCGCTCGAGGGGTCGCGCCCCTTTACCTCGGCCTGCACGGGGTCGTCCTTCTCGTTGAAGCTGACCTCGACCTTCCTCGCTCCCTCGACGACGTGAGCGTTGGTGAGAATGAAGCCTTGCTTGTCGACGACGAAGCCCGAGCCCGTCGCGGCGCCCTCCGGCTGCGGACTCCCGAACGGCGAGTCCCCTTGGCCGCCACCCTGCGCCCGAATGAAGACGACCCCGGGTGCCTCGCTGCGGTAGATGTCGCCGACGGTTCGCCCGTCGCCCTTGCCGGCGTCGGCCACCGGCCGCGCCAGCGGCGCCTGCTGCTGCACGACCTCGCGGGTGGTCTCGCCGCCGATCACGCCGGTCACCAGCAGAACCGCCCCGGCAATCAGCACGATCAAGCCGCCGAGCGCGCCGGCGATGAGGTTGGCGGGGACAGTGCGCTGCTTCTCGGGCGTCATCGTTGTCATGCACCGGTTCTAGGCCGGGTCAGTTAAGCGCTTCTAAAAGCGCCGTGCGGGGCTCATGCGCGTGGAAGCGGCGGGATCAGCCTCAGCGCACGCAGGCGCCCGCGCGGGCCGCCGCCGGCGCCGAGCGCGCGACGCAGCGCGCGACGGTCGACCGCGTCGGGCACCGGCGCTTCGCCGGCGCCGAACCGATGCCGGCGCAGGCGGCGGGCGTAGCGGGCCGCCCCGCCTCGTCCGCCTTGCTCGAGCCGCTGCTCGAGCGCGAGCAGCGTGTCCCCCTCCCGAACCGGGAACCCGATCGCGGCGAGCGCGTGCTCCAGCTCGCGCAGCCGCCCCTCGACGCCGGCTCCGGCGCGCCGTCGCGCGACGAGGACGAGCAGACCGGCCACTACGGCAGCGAGCACGAGCAGGGCCGCAGGAAGCTCCCACACGGCATCGCCGCGGTCTTCGGCGACAGGATCACGGCCCGCGGCGGCTCCTGCGGCCGGGTCGGGTCGCAGCGGCGACTGCGGCGACGGGCTCGAGTTGATCGCGCCGGCGGGAGTGCGGCGCTCGTCGCTGGAGTCCTGCGAACGGGCCGGCGAGACCGACGGAGTCGGGTCGAAGGTGGCCCAGCCGATGCCCGGGAAGAAGACCTCGACCCAGGAATGAGCGTCGAGGTCGGAGACCTCGAAGGTCCCCTTCTCGCGGTCCCGGGACCCCGGCGAGAAGCCGCTAGCGACGCGCGCCGGAATGCCCGCCATGCGCAGCAGCAACGCCATCGCGCCCGAGAACTGCTGGCAGTAGCCGGCCTTGTCCTTGAACAGGAACGCGTCGAGTGGCAGCGGCCGCTCAGGAGGCGTCTCGCTGTACTCGTAGCCGCCGCGCAGGTGATCGCGTACGCGCGCGACCGCGTCGTAGGTCGTCGCCGCGCCGGCCGTCAACCGCCTGGCGAGCCGGTAGGAGCGGGCGTAAGGCGTCCGCAACAGCTGCTGCTCGGCGCCGGGGTCGCCGCTGATGACCCCGTCGCGCAACCCCATCTCGACCGCTTCCGTGGGGCCCCCCGGGCGCCCCGTCGGCACTTCGACGCGCGTGTACTGGGCCAGCGCGGGGGTCAGGAAGCCCGTGGCCGCGCGCAGCTCCCGCGGGGTCGGGTCGGGCACGTAGGCGTCGACGGTGTAGCCGGCATCCTGCTCGAGCGGCTCGCCGAGTCGCGTGCGACCGTCACCCGTCGTGACGATCGACCCCTGCCCGACTGCGCGCAGCGTCGTCCCGGCGCCGACGAGCAGGGCGCTCTCGAGCGACCGGACCGTGAAGCGGATGCGCTCGCGCCAGCGCGGGTCCTGGCGCTCCGGCAACTCGGCGAACACGCGCGTCGGATCGCTGCGCGCCGAGCGGACCCAGCGCAGCCCGTCGAAGCGGTTGAGCGTGTCCGCCTTCCAGTAGTGAGCCTCGTCGGACTCGACCGAGAGCAACAGCTTCCCGTCACGCGTCCAGTCCATCGGGCCGTACGAGTGCGTCCAGTCGAAGCTGATCCCCGAGCCCGCGCCGAACACCTCCCACGAGCGGTAGTCGACCCAGCCAGTGTCGGATCGCAGCGCCGCGGCGACCGGAACCGCCCCGAGCCCCAGCGCGAGCACGGCCGTCGCGCAGACGAGGCCGGTACGCAACGACAGGTGCGGCAGCCAGAGGACGGCGGCGATCAGCGCCAGGAGCACGAAGCCGCGCAGCAGCGCGGCGTCGAAGACGAGCTCGGTCGCCGCGACGCCGTAGAGGACCAGCAGCAGGACGAGCGCGACCCCGCGCAGAACGCCCGCAGCCCCGCTGCCGGAGGGGCGCAGTGGCCAGAACGCGAGCGTCGCGGCGACCGCGACGGTCGCGGGAGCGCCCAGCACGACGACGAGGCGCAGCCAATGGTCGGCCCCGCCGTAGGGCCACGAGGTGCTCCCGGCGCCTGCGAGTCCCTGGCCGACGCCGTCGGCGAGCTCGGCCCAGTTCGCAGGCAGCAGGAGGCGCAGCTCGAGCCCGCCCGCCGCGAGCGCCGCGACCAGCATCGCGATCGCGACCGTCCCTGCGAGCGTCCACCGCGCCGCCGCGCGGGGGACGGAGACGAGCCGCGAGAGCGCAGCCGCCCCGGCGCCGACCAGCGCCAGCGCGAGCGCCAGGCGGAGCAGTGGCGGGTCTTCGATCAGCGCGGCCCAGTGCCCGGTCGCGAAGGCGGCGAGGGCGAAGAAGGCGAGCAACGCCGCCATCGGGAAGCGGACGGTGCTCATCGGCCCGCGTGGGTCGCAGGCGGGGCGGATCGGACGCGCCGGGTACCTGCCTGAGCTCCCAGCTCATAGCCGTTGCAGCCCGCAACCGAGAATCTCGGGACGAGTGCCTCGAAGGACGCCGCCGTGACGAGGT
>Ga0136620_10000541_pt1 | contig 17160 bp, 20 predicted proteins | sample AntDrymUQ4162106_2_FD_104806 | JGI IMG/M metagenome (GOLD analysis project Ga0136620, IMG submission 104806) | Polar desert sand microbial communities from Dry Valleys, Antarctica - metaG UQ416 (21.06) | ecosystem: Environmental > Terrestrial > Soil > Desert | place: Antarctica: Dry Valley... | reverse complement strand
TCCAGACGCAGGCGTCGGCGATCCGGTCGAGGTCGCGCCCCAGGCGAGTCGGCCCGGAGCGCCGCGCGAGCGCGCCGTCGAGGACGTCGGTTGCCGCGGCCAGTGCGATCAGGGCCAGGAAGGCTCGCCGCTGCGCCCCGACGCGCAGCAGTCGCGGCGCCAGCCAGACGCGCGCGACGCTCGCCGCGTCGGCCGCTGAGAGGCGGCGCCGGTGCTCGCCGGCGGGGCCCTCGACCATCCCGAGGTGCCAGCGCAGCATCAACCAGACCGAACCGGCCCACGCGAGCTCGCTGGCCGGTGCGACGGCGGGAACCAGGCGCGCTACCGGCGCCCTGCGGCTCGCCGCCGCGAGCGCTAGCCAGGCGACGACGCCGACGTCGAGCTGTGCGCGCAGCTCGGGGCGCCCGGCGCCGGTGTCCGCTGCGCGCTCGCGCGCCGCGCGCAGGAACCCCACCCAGGCGTCGGCGCGGTAGCCGCCGGCTCGCAACCGCAGGAGCTCCTCGCTGGTCCAGATCTCGCCCGGGGTAGCACCCCCCGGGGGCCGGCGAGTCTGCTTCGGCGTTAGCCTCACCGGGCGTGACCTCCCTGGCCGCAACGAGCATCCACAGGCCCGATGGAAGCACGGTTCGCCTCGGCGAGCTCGTGGACCGACCGACCGTCCTCGTGATCCCGCGCTACTACGGCTGCCTGCCGTGCCGCGACTACCTCGGGCAGGTTTCCGATCGCCTGCCGGAGATCGAGGCGCTCGGTGGATCGGCGCTCGGGATCTCCGTCGGGGCTGACCACCAGGCGCGCTGGCTGACCGACGAGCGCGGGATCCGCTTCCCGCTGCTCGTGGACCCGGACCGCCGCGTATACGACGCGCTCGAACTCCCCCGCAAGTGGTGGGTCGCCCTCAATCCGCGCGGGTGGTGGAACTACGCGCGTGCGCTCGCGCGCGGGAACCGCCAGGGCAGGATCATCGAGCCGAACCAGCTTCCCGGCCTCACCCTGCTGGACGCGGGCGCCGATGCCGTCTGGGTCCATCGCGGCCGGGCGCTGGGCGACTACCCCGACCTCGACGAGGTGCTCGCGCGGTTGAGGGCGCTCACCCCGGCGAGCGCCTGAACCGGATTCCGAGCGGGCGGGTCGTACTCCGGAGCATGCGCGCCCGCCTCCTCCTCCTCGCGCTCGCGCTGCTGGCCCTCCCAGCTCTGGTAGCCGGTTGTGGCGAGGACGAGCAGGACGCGGCGGCGAGCCGCGAGGCGCGAGCGGCGGCGTCCTTCACGGAGACGCTGGCGCAGGCCCGGGGGCAGAAGGTCCGCTGGTGGATGTTCGGCGGCGACGCGCGCGTCAACCGCTACGTCGAGCGCGTCGTCGTGCCCGCGGCCGCAAAGCTGGGCGTCGAAGTCGAGCGCGTCCCGGTGGACGACACCGCGAGCGCAGTCCAGCGCGTGCTCGCCGAGCGACGAGCCGGCAAGGAGAGCGGCGGCGCGGTGGACCTGATCTGGCTGAACGGCGAGAACTTCGCCCGCGGCAAGCAAGGCGGACTGTGGCTCGAGGACTGGGCCTCGAGGCTCCCGAACGCGCGCTTCCTGGACGAGCAGGACCCGCTCGTGCGCTCCGACTTCGGCGTTCCGGTGGACGGGCAGGAGTCGCCATGGAGCCGCGCGGCGTTCGTCTTCGCCCACGACCGCTCGCGCACGCCGGCGCCACCGCGGACGTTCGAGGAGCTGCTCGCCTACGCGCGTGAGAACCCGGGCCGGATCACCTACCCGGCGCCGCCGGACTTCACCGGATCGGCCTTCGTCCGCCAAGCGGTCCAGTCGCTCGGCGAGACGCGCGCGCTCGAGCTGCTGGCCGAGCTGAAGCCGCTGCAGTTCCGCGGTGGCGAGACCTTCCCGCGCTCGGAGGCCGAGCTCAGCCGCTTGTTCGGCGACGGCGAGGTGGACGTCGCGATGAGCTACGACCCGGGCTTTGTCGCGAACGCCGTGCGACGCGGGGAGTTCCCGCGCTCGACGCGCCCGTACGTGTTCAGTGCCGGCACGCTGCAGAACATGAGCTTCGTCACGATCCCCGCGAACGCCGCCCACGTCGCCGGGGCGAAGGTGCTCGCGAACCTGCTGCTCGAGCCGCGGCTGCAGGCGAGCAAGGCCGACCCGGACGTCGCGGGCATCCCGACGGCGCTCGACCTCGCGCGGCTCGGCGCCCGCGACCGTGCCCGCTTCGGGCGCCAGGACGCGGGCCCCTTCACGCTCGGGCGCTTCGGCAAGCGCCTCGACGAGCTTTCCGCCGACCGCGTCCCGGCACTCGAGCGCCGCTGGAAACGGGAGGTCCTGCGATAGCCATGCTCGAGTGCCGCGACCTGACCGTGGCACCGGGCGGGAGGCCGGTGATCCAGGGGCTCGACCTCGCCCTCGAGGCGGGAACGCTGACCGCGCTGGTGGGGCCCTCGGGGGCCGGCAAGACGACGCTCCTGCGCGCGCTGGCGGGGCTCGAGACGCGCATCTCGGGCTCGATCGCGCTCGCGGCTCGCGATCTCGACGGCGTGCCGCCCCACAAGCGCGGGGTGGCGCTCGTCTTCCAGGAGCCCCGCCTGCTGCCGAACATGAACGTCGCCGAGAACGTCGCCTTCCCGCTGCGGATCGCCGGTGTGGCCAAGAAGCAGCGCGCTCGGCGAGCCGGAGCGCTGCTCGGAGAGGTCGGGCTCGCCGGCCTCGCGCAGCGAGGCACGCGCGGCCTCTCCGGCGGCGAGGCCCAGCGCGTCGCGCTCGCGCGGGCGCTGTGCGCGAGCCCCGAGCTGCTGCTCCTCGACGAGCCGCTCGGCGCGGTGGACCCGAACCGCAGACGCGAGTTGCGGACCCTGATCGAACGCGTCCAGCGCGAGCGGGGGATCACGACGCTGCTGGTGACCCATGACCGTGCCGAGGCGGCCGAGCTGGGGCAGACGCTGGCGCTGATGATTGACGGGCGGATCGTCCAGCACGACGAGCCGCGCGCCCTCTTCGAGCGGCCGGCCTCGCCGGTCGTCGCGCGCTTCTTCGGCGCCCACAACCTGCTCCAGGGCACGGTCCGGGCCGGGCGCCTGCGGCTCGGAGAGGTCGAGCTCGAGCTTTCCGGGCCCGACGGCCCGGCCGCGGTGGCGATCAGGCCCGAGCACGTCGTCGTCGGGCGGGGCGATCTCCGCATGCGCGTCGAGGCGACGGTCTACCTCGGGGCGCACGTCCGCCTGAGCCTGGTCGGCGAGGGGCTCGAGTTGGAGGCGCACGTTCCTCCGGACACGCCCGGGGGCGTCGGGGCGATCGTCAGGGTCGAGCTCCCGCCCGATCGCCTCTGGCGGTTCCCCGACCCGCTGCCGGAGCCGGCCCGCGTGCCGGCGCCCCAGCGGGGGTGAGGCCGGTGCGGCTTGCGCGGGGCTCAGCCCGGCGGCTCGGGCCCGGCGCGAAGCCGGTTCTGCCCGGCGACGATGCGCTGCACCGCGGTGATCGCGACCACGCCGGCGAACCCCCAGGCGATCGGCTCGGCCTGTCCCGGAAACAGGCAGAAGAGCACGTAGGCGATCACCGTCTCGGTCCCCTCCGCGAGCCCGCCGACGAACCGCAGCGAGCGCTCGTCACCGGTCACCAGCGCGCGCCGCTCGGCGAGCGAGGACCAGGCCAGGAACGCGGTCCCGGAGACGTAGTAGGTCACGAGCAGCGCGGCGCAGGCAAGGCGCGCGTCGGGCTCGGCGATCGCGACGGCGAGCACGAAGCCGGCGTAGATCGTGAAGTCGGCGACGATGTCGAGGAAGCCGCCGCGCTCGGTAGCCGTGCCCGCGCGCGCGACCGCGCCGTCGAGGCCGTCGAGCGCGCGGTTCACGAGCCAGAGAGCGAGCGCCGCCGGCCAGAGCGCGAAAGCGGCGGACGCGCACGCCCCGACCCCGGCCACAAACCCGGCGGCGGTCAGCGAGTTGGCGCTCACGCCGCGAGCTGCGAGGCGAGTCGCGAGCGCGTCGAGCGGCGGCGCGATCCGTGGGCGAACTACGGCGTCGAACATCGCGAGGACGATCTCATGTCATCCGCTTGTCCGCGGCCTCGTCCGCCATCGCGGTGAGCGCGCACCTGGCCCACCCGGGCCCGGGGCGACGTGCGGGTCGCGACTGGCGGGCGGCAGCGCGCGCACATCGCTCTCAGCTGATGCTCGCGCCGGCGCTGATCGCGACGGCGGTCCTCTTCGGCGGGGCACTCGCGGGCGCGCTCTGGAGCAGCCTGCAGCCGAACCCCGCCGGCGGCGGGGTGAGCCTCGAAGCGTGGCAAGCGGTACTCGGCGACCCGAGCTTTCTCGACGCGGCGCTCTTCACGCTCCAGACGAGCGCCCTCGCGACGCTCCTGGCCGCGATCCTTGCGGTCCTCGCGGCGCGCGTGTTGCGCGACCGGGGCTCGGGGTTGCGAACGATGTTCTCCCTGCCCGTGCCCGTGCCACACCTGATCGTCGCGATCCTCGCGCTGCTGTGGCTGGCCCCCGGCGGTCTCGCGGACCGGCTGCTCGGGCCGTTGCCGGTCTCCCTCACGGGCGACCGGGCAGGGCTCGGAATCGTGGTCGTATACGTCTACAAGGAAGCGCCCTTCCTCGCGCTGCTGCTGCTCGCTTCCTGGGGACCGCGCCTGCGCGAGCGCGAGGAGGCGGCGGCGCTGCTCGGGGCGAGCGCGTGGCAGCGGTTGCGCTGGGTCGTATGGCCAGGCCTGCGCACGCCGCTCGTCGTGGGCTCGCTGATCGTCGCGGCCTTCGCCGTCGGATCGTTCGAGGTGCCCTTGACGGTCGGACCCACCTACCCGCCGACGCTCTCGGTCTCGGCGCTCGAGGCGGCACGCAGTGCCGACCTCGCCGGCCAGGCGCAGGCCTCGGCGACGCTGCTGATCGCGGCGGCCGCCTCGATCGCGCTGGCGCTGGGTGCCGCCCGGGCAGCCAGGAGCGACGTTGGCTGAGCGCGCGCTCGTCGTCCCGCGCGTGCCCGGGGGAAGGCGCACGGGCTCGGTGCCAGCTCGGACGCTGCGCCGCTTCGCCGCGCCGGCGGCCATCCTCGCGCTCGTGGTCGTGCCGCTGGCGGCGCTCGCGGTGCGCGCGTTCGCCGACGTCTGGCGAGCCCCCGCGCTGCTGCCACAGGAGCTCGGCCTCCGTGGCTTCGAGCAGATCTTTTCCGAAGGCTCCGGGGTGGGCCCTGCCTTCGCCGGCTCGCTGACCGTCGCGACCGCGGCGACGCTCGCCGCGCTCGTCATCGCATGGCCGGCCGCGCGCGCGCTCGCCGGCGCGCGGAGGGCTCGAACGGCGCTGCTGGTCGTGCTCGCCCTCCCTTTGCTCGTGCCGCAGTACGCGGTCGGGACCGGCCTCGCCGAGTGGTTCATCAGGCTCGGGCTGGCCGACACGTTCGCCGGGCTGGCACTCGCGCACCTCGTCTACGTCCTCCCTTACGTGCTGCTCGCGCTGAGCTTCGGCTTCGGCTCGGCGATGGACGAGCTCGAGGAGGCGGCGAGCACGCTCGGTGCCGGGCCGCTGCGCAAGCTGGCACACGTGACGCTGCCCGCGGCCCTGCCGTCGCTGGCGGTCGCGGCTGCGCTCGGCTTCGTCGTCTCCTGGAGCCAGTACGGCACGAGCCTCGCGGTCGGCGGAGGAAGGCAGACCGTTCCGATCGTGCTCGTGCCCTTCGCCCAGAGCGACCCGCAGATCGCCGCGGCGCTCGCGCTCGTCTTCCTCGGCCCACCGCTGATCGTGCTCCTCGCCGCGGCGCCCGCCGGCCGGCGGGCGGCCTGAGCACGCCGGGAGGTCAGTGGAAGAGCCCGATCGCGGCGAGGGCCGTCAGCACCCCGAGCGAGAACAGGAAGAAGACAGCCGCGGCCAGCAGCAGCCGGAAGCTCGGGTCCGTGCCCCGCGACCGGCGCTCCTTCCCCATCAGCCCGCCTCCTCGCTCACCGGTCCGCGCCGACGGCGTGCGACCACCGTGCCCCCGATCGCGAGCGCGATGGCGAGGGCGACGGCGGCGAGGAACTCGGGCGAGGTCGGGTCGCCGATCGAGCCGCCGAGAGCCGCGTAGGCGAAGGCGCCCGGGATGATCCCGAGCGCGGTCGCTGCGATGTAATCGCGCCGCGCGACGGCGGTCACCCCGGCCGCGTAGTTGAGCACGTTGAAGGGGAAAACGGGGACGAGGCGCACGTAGAGCACGGCGAGGAAGCCGTTGCGCTCGGCGAAGCCGTCGAGCGCGCGCAACCGGGGGCCCGCGATGCGCTCGACGTCCCTGCGACCGAGACGACGCCCGATCAGGAAGGCGCCGGTGGCCCCGAGCGTCGCGCCGATGACCGAGAGCGCCGTACCCGCGACGACGCCGAACAGCGCACCGCCGGCGGCTGTCAGGAGCGCCCCGGGAACCAGCAGCAGCGTCAGGATCGCGTAGGCGGCGACGAAGGCGAGCGGAGCCGCACCGCCGGCGTCGTCCACCGCGCGCTCGATCTCGTCGCTGCCGGGCGTGCCGACGAGCGCCGCCGCGATCCCGGCCGCCGCCAGCGCCACGCCGAGCAGCCCGAGCCGGAAGCGCGGTGATGTCAGCAGGCGAGTCACCTCAGCGCCGAGCGCCGACGGTGCCGAGGATCCGCAGCAGCGGCCTCAGCAGCCGCCGCCCGCGCGGGTTGAGGTAGCGATGGGTCCACCACTCGGCCGCCGCGCGCGCCGGCGCTTCGGTGAACGTCGGATACGCGTGCACCGTCTGGGAGAGGCTCCCGACCTTCTCGCGCGCCCCGACGGCGCGCGCGACCTCGGCGATGCTCTCTCCCGCGGCGGGGCCGATGATCGTCGCCCCCAGCAATCGGCCGCGCCGGTCCGTTACGAGCTTTGCGAAGCCGTGCGCCTCGGCGGCGGTCAGCGCGCGGTCGGAGTCGGCGTACTCGTGCCGGAACACGAGCGGCGCCTGCGAGAGCTCGCGCCTGGCCTGCTCCTCGCTGAGCCCGACGGCGGCCAGCTCGGGGTCCGTGAAGACGACGCGCGGCACGCGAGCGGTGTCCACCTTGCGACGGGTCCGTAGCAGGGCGTTCATCGCCGCCGTCAGACCCTGATACCCGGCGACGTGCGTGAGCATCGGGCCGCCGACGACGTCCCCGGCCGCGAACACCCGGCTTGCGCTCGTGCGCAGCGCCCGATCCACGCGGACGGCCCCGTCGCCGTCGAGCTCGACCCCCACGTCCTCCAGCCCAAGCCCCTCGACCACCGGCCGGCGGCCGACGGCCACCAGCAGGCGGTCGTACTCGAGCGAGGTGCTCGCGCGGCCCTCCGACTCGAGCCGCAGAACGCCGGCGCCCTCGGGGCCGGCGTTGATCTCGACCGCCCGCGACCCGAGCTCGAGCGCTATCCCCTCCTGGCGCAGCGTGTCCGCGACCAGGAGCGCAGCCTCGGCGTCCTCCTGGCCCAGGAGGCGCGGCTGTGCCTCGACGATCGAGACCGCCCCCCCGAGGCGCGCGAGCGCTTGACCCAGCTCGACGCCCACCGCGCCGCCACCGAGGATCGCTATCCGTCGCGGCAGCCGGCGCAACCCGAAGACGCTCTCGTTGGTCAGCGGCTTCGCCGCCTCGATGCCGGGGATCTCCGGAACCAGCGGCGCGGAGCCGGTGGCGATCAGGGCCCCCCGGTAGCGCAGCGTCCGCTCGCCCGCCTCGATCACGCCGGGCGAGGTGAAGCGCGCGTGGGCACGCAGCACCGTCACCCCGCGCTCGCGCAGAGCCTCGGGGGTGTCGGGCGCGCCGGCCTGCTCGATCACCGACTGCACGCGCTCCATCACGCGCGCGAAATCGAAGCTCGGCTCGCCGGGGTCGAGGCCGAGGCGGTCGGCGGTGCGCAGCTGGTGGACGAGCTTGGCGCTCGCGATCAGGCTCTTCGAGGGCACGCAGCCCGTGAACAGGCAATCGCCGCCCGGTTGCGAGGCTGCCTCGACGAGCGCCACGCGAGCCCCGAGGCCCGCAGCCGTGAGGCTTGCGACGATCCCGGCCGCACCCCCACCGATCGCCACGAGGTCGTACTCGTCCATCTGGGATGAACCCCCGGGGGGGTGTCGAAGGTTCCGGAAGCCTCGCCGGGTGCGCTCGTCAGTCACGATGGACCGCTGATCCGATGCCCCTGACGAGGTGCCGGAGGAGGTCGCCGCGGCCGTCGCGGCGGCGATCGCGGGTGGGTAGCGCAGCCGAGGTGGGAATGATCGCCCGCACGCGCTGCTAGCCCCCGTCCTCGGCGCGCTTTCCGGCCAGCAGGCCGAGGTTCGAGACGATGAAGGGCACGAGGAAGTTCAGGCCCAGCTTGATCGCCGTCCGGCCGCCGGCGTCACCCGAGAGGATCGCGTCGCCATGGTTGATCGCGGTGAGGATTAGGCCGACGACGAGCGCGATCGGCAGCGTACGCCGCAGGTGTCGCGGCGCGAGGACGATCCGCAGCGCGCGCCCCATCGCTCAGCCGAGCTGCCCGGCGGCGAGCGGGCTCATCGCCGCCACGGCAGCCCGCTCTTCGGCTTCTTGCGCGCGCGCAGGGCCAGCCCCCCGCCGAGGCCGAGCGCCGCCAGCGTCGCCGCGATCACGCCGGGATGGCGCCGGACCTGATCGAAGCGCCCGCGGACCTCCGGCCAGACGCGCTCCTCCACGAGCTCTCCGGCCGCCTCGGGAGTCGCGGGCAGGTCGGCCGCCTCGATCGGCTCGGAGAAGGCGAGCCGCACGGCCGCGGGCTTGGGCACCCCGGCAAGGAACAGTCGCTCGGTCCCGGTGATCCCGGCGGGGACCAGCACCGCGCCGGTCTCGAGCGCGAGCCGGCCGGCGCCCTTGCGCGGCTCGCCGAGCTCGTCGGGGTCGCGCACGCGCGTGCCCTCGGGGAACATCGCCAGCAGGCCGCCCTGGCGCAGAATCGTGCGCGCGGTCTCGAGCGCATCGGCGTCCGACTGGCCGCGCCGCACCGGGAACGCCCCGAGCGCGACCAGCATCCGGCCCCACGGTCCCTCGAACAGCTCGCTCTTGCCCATGAAGCGCACGTGCCTGCGCGTCGCGGCCGCGACGAAGAACGAGTCGAAGAAGCTCTTGTGGTTGGGGACGACGATCGCGGCGCCATCGGGGGGGATCTTGTCCCCGTCGGTGATGCGAAGGCCCCACCACAGGCGCATGAACGGGACCGCGAGGCTGCGCACGAGGGCGTAGACCACTCGCGAGGCGCCGTGCTCGCGCGCGAGCTCGTGGGCGCGCTCGTTGGTCAGCGCCACAGCCGGCGGGGCTACCCCGGGCTCGCACGGTCGGCGTCCGCCTGTCCGCGTGAGATCAGGGCGGCGAGCCAGCCGAGCGCGATCGCCACCAGCGCGATCAGCACGGTGTCGGTGATCCCACGAAAGTCGCTCGTCGCCTGGCCAACGTCGAAGACGTGGTTGAGCGCGTGGAGGCCGAACCAGGCCGCGCCGACCCACAGGATCGGTACCCGCCACGTCGGCCGCGAGATCGCGACGAAGGCGAGCAGCCCGTACGCGAGCGTGAACGCGCCGTTGTCGCCGACGTAGTGCTCGTTCTCGACCCCGTAGCGTCCGATCTCCTCGAAGAAGGTTCCCGGGGCGATCAGCGCCAGGCCGCCGAGCAGAACGCCGTAGACGCCGACGACGCCGAGCACCACACGGATCGTTCGCTCGCTCGGCATCGTGACGGCGACCCTACTTCCCCAGTCCGTCGCGGAAGCCCTCGCGCCAGCTCGCGCGGGCCGGCGTCCAGCCCAGATCGCGCTTCGCCTTGGCGTTCGAGGCGCCCCGGATATCGGTCATCATCGCGACCCCGCCTGCGCCCGCCCCGAGCCGGCCGATCAGCGCCGGTACCCGCCGCGGGGGCTTGGCGCCAACGGCGTCGGCAAGTGCGGGCAGCCACTCGGCGACCGGCGCCGGCTCGTCGTCGACGACATTGTAGATCCCCGGCACGCCGTGCTCGAGCGCTGCGACGGTCGCCGTGGCTGCGTCGTCGAGATGGATGAACGACCACACTCCGCCACCGTCGCCGACGATCGGGAAGCGCCGCTTGCGCACCATCTCGACGTTGCTGCCGTCGTCGGCGAAGTGAGAGCCCGCCCCGTAGAAAGCGCCGTAGCGGAGGACGACACCCTCGATCCCCTCGGCGCCCGTGACGGCACCCTCGAGGTGGCGAATCCCGGCGAGCGTCGCGCGCATCGAGGGCGCGGGGGCCTCGCCGGCGAGCGGGTCCTCCTCCGTCTTCACCGGGCCGCCCTCGCGTGCGTAGGGCCAGCTGGTGTAGCTCTGGGCGATGAAGCGCCGCGCGCCCGCGGCGCGAGCGGCCGCGAGCAGGTTGTCGGTGCCCTCCGTCCGCAACCGGTTGGTCAGCTCGAACTGGCGGTCGAGCTTGCGCGGGTCGAGCGCATCCGGGATTGCGGTCAGCTGGTTGACGACCACCTCGGGGCTCGCCTCCTCGACCACAGCGCGGAGCGCCCCCTCATCGAGCGCGTCGGCGGCGACCGGCTCTGCGCCCGCGGCGCGCAGGGCGTCGACCTTCTCGGGCGAGCGCGTCATGCCGGTGACCGCGTGGCCCGCCTCGACGAGCGCCGGCACGAGCCGGCGCCCGAGCGCCCCGCTGGCTCCGGCGACGAAAACCCTCACGGGCCGGCCGGCGCGCGGGGTGACGCACCGTCCTCCCGCTTGCGCGCAACCCGGCGGGCGCCCTCCTCAACCTCCACCGGCGTGGTGTCGGGCGGGACCGGCACGGTCCGAGCCGATGCGCTCCGCGAGTCGTCGCGCGGCGCCTCGGCGCCTGGCAGCGCGTCGAGCTCGGCGGTCCCCAGTGGGAGGCAGATCTCGCAGAAGTCCTCGCCGAACGGGGTCAGGTGGATGCTGCGCCGGACGGTGCGCCCGCGGCCGCCCTCGCGCTTGGCCGCGATCACGTCCGGCTGGGCCTCGAGCACCTGGTAGCGCAGCGGATCCTCGAGCGACTCCCGCGAGAACCAGATCAGGCCGAGGCGCTCGAGGTTGTTTAGGTAGGCGGGCACGCGCTCGAGGTAGCGGGAGCCGGCCTGCGCGCCGATCATCGAGAGCCCGGGCGCGACCAGCTGCGAGGAGCCGGGGATCAGCGGGTTGCCGGCGCGAACGTCGACGGCGGGCTGCGGGCCCTCGGTGGCGAGGAAGCGAAGGATGCGGCCCTCGTCGGGGGCCAGCGAGCCGAGGATGCGCTCGTAGGCCGGGTGAGCCCCCTCGTCGTAGTTGACGTCGGCCGACTGGCGCAGCAGCTCGGCGCCCCGGTCGCGCAGCGACTGCTGGCGCGAGGCCTCGCTTGCGCCGGGATCCACACCTGCGGGGTCGTCGTCGTCGCTGAAGCCGAGCAAGCGGCGGGCGTAGCCGCGCGCGTCGGTGGCCGCCCTGTCGAGCGTCTTCGCCGACGACTCGCCCGCGACCGCCGCGCCCACCGCCCGTGAGCCGACCTTGACCGAGGTCTCGATCGTCCAGCTCGCGGTGCGCCACCAAGCGCCTGCGGCGAGACGGAGCACACCGGGAGCCGCGTCGCGCACCTCCTGGCGGCTGGGACCGTTGCTCGTACCGTTCGCCAACTCTCAGTCGCCCCCTCAGACCCCGAAGATCGCGAGGTGGATCAGGCCGGCCCCGAAGCCAAGCACGGCGCCGTGGAGGAACAGCAGCCACTCGTCCTGCTTGATCGCCGAGCGCAGCATGTCCGAGAAGTCCTCAGAGTCCATCTCGCGCATTCGCCCGGTAATCAGCCCGCGGATAGCGGTGCTCTGGGTGCGGTTGAACTCAGGGTCTGTCATCGGAGTGATCGTGTAGTCGACGGCCTGCGTGGCCACAGACTCGCGCACGGAGTCGTACTCGCGCGTTCCCATCGCGACGCGGACGGCCGGCTGGGCGACGCCACTGGCACGGTCCACTGCCGGGGCGAGCGCAGTCTGGAGCATCTGGCGCGTGCGGTCCGAGCGGGGGCCGTAGAGCAGCTCCTCGCCGATGTTGCCGAGCGTGATGATGTCGTCCGCGATCACCTCGGCGTAGATCGCGGCGACGTCGTGCTGGCGGCGCAGGAACAGACCGTGAATCTTGATACCGAGGAACCTCCGCTCCACGACGGGCTCGAAGATCATCCAGATCGCGAGCCAGTTCGTCAGCCAGCCGACCGCCGTGCCGGCGATCGGGAGCACCCACCAGTAGGGGAACGCCTCGACCAGGAAGATCGTCGGTAGCCCGAGCAGGAAGCCGAAGAAGAAGCCGAAGTTGGTGATGAAACGAAGCTCGTTCGTGCTGACCGATTGGAAAATCTTGTTTGCCAGCTCGGGGCGCGCCTCGATATGACGGATCACCATCAGCTTGACGTCGAGCAGCTGATCGATGTTGTTGCCGATCTCGTCGGTGACCGAGTGCACGATCTCCGGCAGCTGCGCACGGACGCGGTCGTGCACGGCCTCACGCGCACGGGGCGGGAGGTCGCGCCACAGCTCGGGCCGCTCCTCCTCCATCGAGCGTTCCACGAGGTCGCGGATGTCTCGCTCGGCCGTGGACAGGATGTGCTCGGCGATCTTCTCGGGCTCGAGCTTCTTGTAGAAGTCGCTCGCGCCGCCGAGCTTGGCGATCCCCTTGTCCACTGAGATGCTGCCCATCTTGGCCGCGCGCGAGGGGATGATCCCCTGCCAGCCGACGCCGCCGTGCATGACACCGGGAATCTCCTGCACCTTGCGCGGCAAGAGCTGCGCGAGCGCCGCCAGGCCGGGAATCCGAACGCCCCTGAAGTGCAGCGGGTTGAACAGCATCCAGACCCCGCTCCAGTTGGTGACGTAGCCGATCGCCCCGGAGAAAAACGGGATCGAGATCTGGCTGATCAGGTGGCTGTCCATGCGCTCGCGGCGCCTACGCCGCGCGCTTCCAGCCCGTCCGGCGCACGATCAGGTCGAGCAACGGCCGCGGCGTCAGCCTGACCATCAGCGACGCGAGCCGCGGGGTGATCACCTCGTCGCGCTCGCGCTCGACCGCGTCGGCGGTCGCGTCGGCGACCTGCTCCGGGGTGCTCGTCCCGCCCATCAGCTTCCCCACCCGCGGGATTCGCTCGCGCGCGCCGGGGTTGTTGTCGAAGTAGGGCGAGTCGACCTCGGCCGGAGCCATCAGGGTCACGCCGACCCCGGTCCCCCGGAAGTCCTCGCGCAGCTGGCTCGCGAACGCGCGTATCGCCCAGCGCGCGACGGCGTAGCCGGTTGCGCCCGGGATGTACGTGTAACCCGACAGGGAGGTCATGCAGACGACCCGCCCGCTGCCGCGCTCCATCATCGCCGGGGCGAAGGCGCGCGTCAGTTCGAACGCCGCCAGGTAGGGCAACGCCATCATCTGCTGGGCCTCTCCGGCCGGCGTCTCGTCAACGGCCAGCCAACGGCCGGCGCCAGCGTTGTTGACGAGCACGTCGGGCGCGCCGCCCGCGGCGAGGATGCGCTTCGCGAGGGCGTCCACGTCCTCGACGCTCGACAGGTCGGCGGGCTCGACGCGGGACTCGGCCCCGCCGGCCGCGGCGATCTCGCCGGCGAGCTTCTCGAGCCCTTCCCGGCTGCGCGCCACGAGCGTCGTTCGCGCGCCGCGCGCGGCCATCTCGCGGGCGATCGCGGCGCCGATCCCGCTCGAGGCGCCTGTGACCAGCACGCTGGCTCCCGCGATCCGCATGACGCGATCCTATTGGCCGGTACCGTGGTCGTCCGTGCTACAGGCCGATCGATTCCCGCCGACTCCCCGCGGCCGAGCGCTCGCAGGCACCGTCCTCGCCGCGCTCGGACTGCTGGCGATCCTCGCGGTGCTCGACAGACCGCTCCAGACGGAGGCTGCGAGCCGCGGGACGATCAGCTTCGAGCTGGCGGGCAGCGAGCAACGGGCCGGCGAGATCGTCGACTCCTGGGTGGCCGATGGAGAGATCGCGCGCGCGGCCTTCGGGCTCGGGCTCGACTACCTCTTCGTGCCGCTGTTCGCCCTCGGGCTCGCCGGCCTGTGCCTGGCGGTAGGACGGCGCCTGTCGGCGGCCGGCAGCACGCGCCTCGCCGCGGCTGCGGTTCCGCTGGCGTTGTGTGCGCTCGCCGGCGGCGTCTCCGACTGGTGCGAGACCACCGCTCTGGCGATTCAGCTGATCGACCAGCCCGAGTCGCCGTGGCCGCAGATCGCGCGCGCCTGCGCGATCGCGAAGTTCGCGCTCAACGGCGTCGGCCTCGCCTATCTGCTCGTCGGCGGCGGGATCACCCTCGTGCGCCGCCGTCGGGCAGCCCCGGCGTAGGTTGCCCGGAGGGTCGGGCCCGTCGAGGCCCCCGAACTACCCTCGGCCGATGGACCAGATCCTGCAGCTCGTCGGCGCCGTGATGATCCTCGTCGCGTTCGTGGCAGCGCAGCGCGGGGCCTGGTCGCCGCACTCGATCGTCTACCTGGTGCTCAACCTCGTCGGCTCGGTCGTGTTGTTCGTCGTCGCCTACATCGGCTCCGACTGGGGCTTCCTGCTGCTCGAGGTCGTGTGGGCGATCGTCTCGGCCCACAGCCTGGTGGCGGTCCTGCGCGGCCGCACGCCGACCGCGGCCCACTGACGCTCAGTCCGGCCAGCCGTCCACGAACAGGTCGAGCGCCAGCTCAGCGTCATCCGCGGAGTACTTGCTCATGTCGGTGACCCCCTCCTCGGCGAGCACCTCGTCGTCGATGAAGGTGTTGCCGGTGCAGCTGCGCGGGTCGCGGCCGAGGATCGCGTGCGCGGCGTCAGCCACGATCTCCGGGGTGCGCGAACGCGCCATCGCCTCGTCGCCTCCGAGCAGGTTCTGAACCGCCGCGGTGGCGATGATCGTGCGCGGCCAGAGGCAGTTGGCGGCGATTCCCGCGTCGGCCTCGTCGGCGGCGAGGCCGAGCGTCAGCATCGTCATCCCCATCTTCGACAGCGTGTAGGGGCTGTTGCCCTTGAGCCACTTCGGGTCGGCCGACAGCGGCGGCGAGAGCGTCAGCACGTGCGCGTGGTCGGACTCGCTCAGGTGCGGCAGGCAGGCGCGCGTGACGACGAACGTCCCGCGCGGGTTGATCGTCTGCATCAGGTCGTAGCGCTTGGCCTCGAGCGCGCGGATCGGCGCGAGGTTGATCGCGCTGGCGTTGTTGACGACGATGTCGATCCCGCCGAAATGCTCGGCCGCCTGGGCCACTGCCGCCTCGACCTGCTGCTCGTCGCGCACGTCGCCGACGATCGGGAGCGCCTCGCCGCCGGCGGCTTCGATCTCCTCGGCCGCAGTGTGAACCGTCCCCTCGAGCTTCGGGTGCGGCTGGTCGGTCTTGGCGACGATCGCTACCTTCGCCCCGTCGCGCGCCGCGCGCACGGCGATCGCGAGGCCGATCCCCCGGCTGCCGCCGGACATGAAGATGACGCGACCCTCGAGGCCCACGCGCCGGGACGCTATTCGACCGGCGGTTCCGGAGCAGTACGGTTTCCGCGATGGGCGGCAACGCTAGGGGCACGAGCCCGCGGGTCGCGATCATCGGCGCCGGCATGTCGGGCATCTGCATGGGCGCGAAGCTCCGCCACGCCGGGATCGAGGACTTCACGATCTACGAGAAGGCCGGCGAGGTCGGCGGGACGTGGCGCGAGAACACCTACCCCGGGCTCAGCTGCGACGTGCCTGCGCGCTTCTACTCGTATTCGTTCCTGCCGAACCCGGACTGGACGCGCTACTTCGCCCCCGGGCCCGAGATCAAGCGCTACTTCAGCGGCGCCGCCGACGAGCTCGGCGTCCGCGACCACATCCGCTTCGGCGCGGAGGTCCTCAGCGGCGAATGGAAGGACGGCCGCTGGCGCCTGCGCATGGGCGACGGCACAGACGACGTCGTGGACGTGCTGGTCTCGGCGGCCGGCGTGCTCCACCACCCCAAGCTGCCTGAGATCGAGGGCCTCGAGAAGTTCGCCGGCGCCTCGTTCCACTCCTCGCGCTGGGACCACTCGGTCCCGCTCGAAGGCAAGCGCGTCGCGGTCATCGGGACGGGCTCGACCGGCGTGCAGATCGTGACCGCCGTGGCGGGAGTCCCCGAGCGACTGAAGGTCTTCCAGCGCACGGCGCAGTGGGTCTACCCGGTGCCGAACCTGCGCTACTCGCGCCTGTCGCGCTGGCTGCTGCGCCGCTTCCCGGCACTCAGCCGCCTCAGCTACCGCGGCTACCAGAGGGGGATGGAGGCCTCGTTCGCCAAGGCCGTGATCGAGCCCGGCCTGCCGCGTGCGGTGATCTCTGCGATCTGCCGGCTCAACCTCCGGCTCAGCGTCCGCAACCGCGACCTCCGGCGGCGCTTGACCCCCGGCTACGAGCCCATGTGCAAGCGCCTCGTCGCCTCGGGCGGCTTCTACCGGGCGATGCAGCACGAGTGCACCGAGCTCGTGACCGCGGGGATCGAGCGGATCGAGCCGCGCGGGATCGTCACAGATGACGGGCGCCTTCACGAGCTCGACGTGCTCGTGCTCGCGACGGGCTTCGACGCGCACGCCTTCGTGCGCCCGATGGAGCTGGTCGGCGAGGACGGCGTCACGCTCGAGGACGCCTGGGCGGGCGGCCCGCGCGCCTACCGCACAGTCGCGCTGCCGGGCTTTCCGAACTTCTTCATGATGCTCGGCCCACACAGCCCGATCGGCAACCACTCGCTGGTCGCGGTCGTCGAGACGCAGGCCGACTGGGTGCTGCGCTGGCTCGAGCGGCTGCGGCGCGGGGAGATCGAGAGCGCTGCCCCGACCCGCCCCGCGACCGACCACTTCAATGACGAGATGAAGCGCTCGATGCCGGAGACCGTCTGGACGACCGGCTGCAACAGCTGGTACCTCGGGGAGGACGGCCTCCCCGAGCTGTGGCCCTGGACACCGGAGCGCCACCGCGAGATGCTCGCGGCGCCGGTCGACGAGGACTTCGCCGTCCGCTCCCGCTGACCGCGCGGCGGCGAGAGGCCGGTCAGGGCCAGAGGCGTTGACGCGACCAGCGTTGACCGTCCAATTCGTAGCGCAGGCGCACGTGCCGGCGCTCGGGATCCGCTTGCCAGAATTCGACCTGGTTGGGGACGAAGTGGAGCAGGGCCCAGTGCTGCGGAACCAACCCGGGGTCTGAGTCCAGGCGCCCGCGCGCTTCCTCGAAAGCTGCGTCGAGATCCTCCGGGCGAAGCAGCGGCTCACTCTGGTTGCCTGC
>Ga0136620_10000540_pt1 | contig 17197 bp, 19 predicted proteins | sample AntDrymUQ4162106_2_FD_104806 | JGI IMG/M metagenome (GOLD analysis project Ga0136620, IMG submission 104806) | Polar desert sand microbial communities from Dry Valleys, Antarctica - metaG UQ416 (21.06) | ecosystem: Environmental > Terrestrial > Soil > Desert | place: Antarctica: Dry Valley... | reverse complement strand
GTGGCGAGTGCGAAGCGGTAGGCCCGCTGCTCGCGGACGCTGCGGGACGGGCGGCGCTCGATATCGCTCATGGGACCATCTTGGCAGGCTGGCCTCTGGCAGCGGGCATCAGCGCTCGGCGGCCGCGGACAGCGCGATGCCCAGCGACGCGGCGCGGCGCAGCAGCGGCGCCGCGCGGTAGCGCTCCTCGCGGCGCTCTTCCCACAGGGCGTCGATCGTCTCCAGCACCTTCTCGGGGCCCAGCACCTCCGACCAGGCGAACGGCCCGCGCGGATGGTTCAGGCCGAGGGTCACGCCGGCGTCCACATCCTCCGGCGAGCCCACCCCTTCGCCCACGGCGAAGGCAGCCTCGTTCACCAGCTGGCAGACGATCCGCCGCAGCACCAGGCCGGGCGAGTCGCCGACCCACTCGACGTGCAGGCCGAGAGCGGTGAAGAAGGCCTCCGCGGCACCGGCGGACTCCTCCGTCGTGGCGGGAGTGCGGGTGAGCTCGGCCAGCCGGGCGGTGGCCATCGGCGGCCCGACCATCATTCCCACGGCGTCGGCCATGCCCCACTGCTCCGCGAGGCTCGCCGTGCGGCAGGACACCAGCTCCGGGCCCACGTCTCCGTCCACCTTCAGCCCCAGCTCCTGCGCGCGTTCGCGCAGCTCGTCCGGCGCTCCCCGGAAGCGCACCGGCGGGGCCTCGCCCTTGGACTCGATCGGCTCGGGGTCGTCACGCCGGTAGGGGCCGTCGCCGTCGTAGTCGTACCAGCCCCGCCCGGTCTTGCGGCCGAGCCGCCCGGCGGCCACCATCCGAGCCTGCAGCGGGCTGGGCTTCCAGCGGTGCTCGCCGAAGGACAGATCGTTGAAGGACTTCGCCACCTCGAAGCCCACGTCGATCCCCACGAGGTCCATCAGCTCGAACGGCCCCATCCGGAAGCCGCCGCCCACGCGGCAGATGCGGTCCACCTGCTCGGGGCCGGCGATGCCCTCCTGCACGATCCGCAGGGCCTCGGCGCCGAACGGGCGCCCGCAGCGATTCACGAGGAAGCCCGGGCCGTCTGCCGCCACGATCACGCGGCGTCCCATCGCCTCCCCGGTGGCCGTGGCCATTGCCAGCGCCCGCTTCCCAGTCTGTTCGGCCGGGATCACTTCGAGCAGCTTCATCAGCGGCGGGGGATTGAAGAAGTGCATCCCCACCACGTTGTCCGGCCGCGCCGCGGCGCCAGCGAGCGACGTGACCGGTATCGACGAGGTGTTCGTGGCCAGCACGGTCTCCCCGGCGCAGATCCTCGACAGCTCGGTGAACAGCTCGCGCTTGAGGTCGAGGCGCTCGGGCGCGGCCTCGATCACCAGCTCGCATCCGGCGAGATCCTCGAGGCCCGCGGCCGCCGTCACGCGCGCCGCCGCCTCCTCGGGGTCGCCCTCGAGGCGCCCCTTCTCCGCCAGCTTGGCCAGGCCCTTGCCGAGTGCGGCCACGCCCTTCTCGAGCGCGGCCCCGTCCGGGTCGTGCAGGCGGGTCTCGATGCCCGCCGCGGCCCCCAGCTGCGCAATACCGGAGCCCATCGTTCCGGCTCCCACCACGCCCAGCACGGACGGCAGTCCGCCCGCCACGCTCAGTCGCCGTCCTTCGCGCGGCGGCGCTCGGCCAGCGCGCGCATCGCGGCGGCGTGCTCTGAGCCCTCGACCGCCTTCGCGTGCATGCGCTGCTCCTCGGCCAGGCCCTCGGCCAGATGGTGCTCCGCGGCGGCGAGGACCGCGCGCTTGGCCAGGCCCACCGCGCCCGGAGGGCGGCGTGCCACCAGGTCGGCCAGCGCCACGGCGCGCTCGAGCCAGTCGCGCTTGCCGGCCACCTGATTGACCAGGCCGAGCCGGGCAGCCTCGGAGGCATCGATCCGCCGGCCGGTAAGCACGAGCTCCATCGCGCGACGGCGGCCGAGATCGCGCGCCAATCGCTGTGTGGCTCCGCCCCCGGGGCTCAGGCCCACGGTGATCTCGGGCAGCCCCAGCTCGGCGGTCTCCGAGGCCACGACCATGTCGCACAGCAGTGCCAGCTCCAGGCCGCGGTCCAGCGCATAGCCCGACACGGCCGCCACCGTGGGTGTGCGGCAGGCGGCCAGCCCGTCCCAAAGCCGCACGCTCAGCTCGTCGTTGAGCGTCCCTCCGCCGGTGGCGAAGGCGCGGTCGGTTCCGGCGATCACGATGCAGCGGGCCGCCGGGTCGGTGTCCAGGGCCGCCACCTCGCCGGCCAGCGCCTCGAGCAGCCCGGGGACCAGCGCGTTGCCGCCCCCGCCGTCGTCGATCCGCGCGACGCCCACGGCGCCCTCGCGCTGCACCGAGACCGCGGAGCTCAGGACGACCGCCCTCAGGTCATCGCGTTCACGCCGGTCATGGCGCGACCGATGATCAGCTTCTGAATCTGGGAGGTGCCCTCGTAGAGGGTGGTCACGCGGGCATCGCGCAGGTAGCGCTCCACCGGGTAGTCGTCCACGTAGCCCGAGCCGCCGTGCACCTGGATCGCCGTGTTGGCCGAGCGGATGGACGCCTCGGTGGCGTAGAGCTTGGCCACGGAGGTCTCCATCGTGTTGGGCTGGCCGGTGTCCTTCAGCCAGCTCGCACGCCACACGAGTGCCCGCGCGGCCTCGACGTCCACCACCATGTCAGCGATCATCGCCTGCACCAGCTGGAACGCCGCGATCGGGCGGCCGAACTGCTCGCGTTCGTTGGCGTAGTCCACGGAGGCGTTCACGCAGCCCTGGATGATCCCCACGCAGCCCGCGGCCACGCTGAAGCGGCCCGAGTCCAGCGCGGTCATCGCCACCTTGAAGCCCTCGCCCACCTCGCCGATCATCGCGTCGTCGCCCACCTCCACGCCGTCGAGCGAGATCTCGCCGGTATCCGAGGCGTGCAGGCCGAGCTTGCCGTGGATCTCAGCGGATGAGAACCCCGGCGAATCGGTGGGCACGGCGAACGCCGCGAGCCCCTTATGGCCGGGGCCGGGCTCGGTCTGGGCGAAGATCAGCGCGAAGGCGGCGTGGTTGACCAGCGAGATCCATTGCTTCTGGCCGGTGAGCTTCCAGCCGTCGGAGGTCTTCTCGGCGCGCGTCTTGAGGTTGGCGGCATCCGAGCCGGTGTCGGGCTCGGTGAGCCCGAAGCAGCCCATCGCCTTGCCGGAGCACAGGCCCGGGAGGAGCCTCTGCTTCTGCTCTTCGGTGCCCCAGCGAGCGATCGCCGAGCCCACGAGCGAGGTGTTCACCGACACCACCGTGCGGGCCGAGGAGTCGGCACGCCCGATCTCCTCCACGATCAGCGCGTAGGTGCGGTAGTCGATTCCGCGGCCGCCGTACTCCTCGGGCAGGATCGGGCCGATGAAGCCGATATCGCCGAGCTTGGCAACCAGCTCGGTGTCGAAGCGGCCCTCGCGGTCGCTCTCGCGAGCGCGGGGGGCGATCTCGTTGTCCGCGAAGTCGCGCGCGGTGTCGCGGATCAGGCGCTGCTCGTCTGTCAGTTCGAAGTCGATCATGGGGATCTGTATGAGCAAGGTGGGAAGGCGTGGCATTGTCCATCATTCAGACCGTGGGCGAGCGAGAGCATTCGAGCTGGGAGCTGGAGGAGGGGGCGGAGATCGCCCCCGGCCGCTCCGTGCTCAAGCACCTGGGGGGGCGGCAATCGCTACGAGGTGATGCTGGTCTGGGACGACCGGCTGTTCGCGATCACGGTGGCCAAGGTGCTTCGCCCGGACTACGCGCAGGAAGAGCGAGCGCTCGCCGAGCTGGGAGGAGGAGGCGGAGGCGCTGGAGCGGTTGGCCCACCCTGTCCTGGTGCGGGGCTTCGACGCCGTGCTCGACGGCCCCTATCCGCACCTGCTGATCGAGCACCTGGAGGGACCCACCCTGCGGCGGCTGCTGCGCCGCGGCGGCACGCTGCGCTCGAGCAGCTCCTACCCCTCGCTGCCCACGTGGCCGCGGCGCTGCACTACATGGGCAACGAGGAGTGGGTGCACCTCGACGTGAAGCCCGACAACATCGTCATGCGGGTGCCGCCGCGGCTGATCGATCTGAGCATCGCTCGCTCGGTGGACCGCGCGGCGCGACTTCGCAGCCCGATCGGCACCGATCCCTACATGGCGCCCGAGCAGTGCGCCCCCGCGAAATACCCGGGCGAGGTAGGGCAGCCCGCCGACGTCTGGGGGCTGGGCGCCACCCTCTACCGCGCGGTGGCCGGCCGGGGAACGTTTCCACGGCCGGCGGGCGCGGGGGACAGCGACGATCCCGCCGTGCGCTTCCCGCAATTGGTGGAGCGGCCGGTGCAGCTGGCCGACGACGTGCCCAGCGGGCTGCGCGAGCTGCTGGAGCGCGCGCTGGCGCGGCCACCCGAGGAGCGCCCGACGGCGGCGGAGCTGGCCTTGGGCGGGGGACTTTCGGGTTGCGTGCGAGTTACATCGACGACCCCAGTTCTACGAGGAGATTTGACATGACCGACAGACGTGCACCATCCATCTACATGACGCTGGCAGCCGACGGGCCGCGAGGAGGAGAGCCAGCTCTCCCTGCCACGTAAGGCTTTCATGGCCCTCTGCGCCACGCTGCTCCTGCTCTCCGCGCCTCTGCTCTGGGCCGGTATGGCACAGGCCGGCCCGGACTCGCCCTTCGCCGTGCTCTCGAAGTCCGGATCGGATGACGAGGACAACTCAGGTCCCAGTGGCGACGACGACGACGACGACACCGGCCCGGGCACCAGGGCGACCGCCGACTCGGCGACGACCACGAACTCGGCAAACACCGGCCCGGGTACCAACACGATGTCGGTGACCGACACCGCCGGCGACAACACGCGGGGCGAGAACACCGCCGACGATGACACCCGCGGCAAGACCGGCGACGCCCGCGACGACGCCACCGGTCGCGAGACCCACGGCCAGAACACCGACCGCGCCGGCAACCACACCGGCGTCTCCACCCGCGGCGAGACCGACCCCGGCGACAAGACCGGCAAGACCGAGCAGCGCTAGACAGCGCCACCTCGTAGGACTCAGGGGCCGCGTCCGGGAAACCGGGCGCGGCCTCGGTCGTTCAGGCCGCCGGGTTCTCGATGATCGCGGCCAGCCCCTGGTCTCACCGACGCACATGGTGCAGAGGCCGTAGCGCAGGCCGCGGCGACGCGGCTCGTAGGCCAGCGTGCCGATCAGCCGCGCGCCGGACATCCCCAGCGGATGCCCGAGGGCGATTGCTCCGCCGTTCACGTTGAGCTTGTCGTGGTCGATCCCCAGTTCGCGGGCGCTGGCCAGCGCCTGCGAGGCGAACGCCTCGTTGATCTCCACCAGGTCGATGTCGTCGATCGTGAGCCCCGCGCGCTCCAGCGCCTGGCCTACATGGGCACCGGGCCGATGCCCATGTAGGCGGGATCCACGCCCGCGGGGGCGCTGGACACCAACCGCGCCAGCGGCTCGCGGCCGAGTTGGCGAGCCGTCTCGTCGGTGCCCAGCACGAGGCAGGCGGCGCCGTCGTTGATCGAGGAGGAGTTGCCGGCGGTCACGGTGCCGCCCTCTCGGAGGGTCGGCTTGAGCGAGGCCAGTACCTCCGCGTTGGTGTTCAGTCGTGGGCCCTCGTCGGCGTGCACGGTCAGCGGGTCGCCCTTGGGCTGGGGCACCTCGACGGTGACCATCTCGTCGTCGAAGCGCCCGGCCTCGGCGGCCGCCACGGCGCGGCGGTGTGACTCCAGCGCGAACGCGTCCTGGTCTGAGCGCGAGACGCCGAAGCGCTCAGCCACGTTCTCGGCCGTCTCACCCATCCCCTCGGTGGAGTGGGTCATGCTCGGCTTGGTGAAGCGCCAGCCGATCGTGGTGTCCACCAGCTCTGTGCCCCCGCGGGGGAAGCCGCGCTCGGGCTTGAGGCCCACCAGCGGGGCGCGGGTCATGGACTCCACGCCGCCGGCCAGCATCAGCGAGCCGTCGCCGAGCTTCAGCGCGCGCGAGGCCTGCACCACGGCCTCCAGGCCCGACGCGCACAGGCGGTTCACGGTCACCCCCGGCACCTCGACCGGCAGCCCCGCCAGGAGCAGTGCCATGCGGGCCACGTTGCGGTTGTCCTCACCCGCTTGGTTGGTGGCGCCCATGTAGACCTCGTCCACGCCGCCCGGGTCCAGGCCGGTGCGCTGCACGGCGGCCTGGACCACCCGAGCGGCGAGGTCGTCGGACGCGCGCCTGCCAGAGCGCCGCCTAACGGCCGATCGGAGTGCGGAGCGCGTCGATGATCAGCGCCTCGGCCACGGCCGGCGATCTTAGTGGCCCCGGCGTGGCGGCCCCCCGGCCGGGTCTAGACTCGGCCGATGGACGAGTTCGGGGTATTCGTGTTCGTTGCGCTGGCCATCGTCGTGCTCATCTTCCTGGCCATCGGCAAGTACTACCCGGGCTCGGGCGCCGAGCAGGTGGACTGGAAGCCCACGCGTTCCCCTGAGCTCGAGGTGGAGCTTGAACTGGACGACATGGACCAGATGATCGAGGCGCAGAACGAGCGCCGCCGCGCCTCCGGGCGTCCTGAGATCACCGAGGACGGGGTGCGCTCGGACGTGGCAGCCGATGAGCGCTGGCGGCGCGAGCAGGCGGAGCGCTATTCCTCGCAGGTTCATCCCGACGAGGACGTGGGCGCGTAGGCGCCGCCTGACCCGTCGTGGCGCGCGTGCTGATCGTGGGCTGCGGCTGCCGGGGTCGTGAGCTGGGCAGGGCTCTCGCCGGCGATGGGCATGCCGTACGTGGCACCAGCCGCACCGAGGTCGGGCGAGCCGCGATCGAGAGGGCGGGCCTCGAGGGCATCGAAGCAGACCCAGACCGGCTCGCCACGTTGATGGCGCCGTTGGCGGGTACCACCGTGGTGTGCTGGCTGATGGGTAGCGGCGAGGGGCCGGCGGATGCCGTCGAGGCGCTGCACGGTCCCCGCCTGGCGACGTTGCTGGAGCGCATCGTGGACTCGGGAGTGCGCGGCTTCGTCTACGAGGGTGCGGGCACGGCGCCGGCCGCGGTGCTCGTGGAGGGAGCCGAGCAGGTGCGGTCGGCGGGCGTGACCTGGCGGATGCCGGCTGAGGTGGTCCTGGCCGAGCCCGGCGGCCCGGAGTGGGTGAGCGAGATGCAGGCGGCGGTGGGCCGGGTGCTCGGCGCCTAGCTATGCCCCGCGCGCCGGCGGGGCGGGGGCGAGCGAGTCGCTCGACTCGTCCAGGGCCGGGTAGCCCTCGGCCAGGAAGGCGCCCGCCAGGGCGGCCACCAGGCCGCGGAGTCGGTTGCTTCCGCGGGCCAGCTCGAGCTGGCGCTGGGCCCCTGTGGTCTCGGCCATCCCGGTCACCGGCTCCAGCTCCGCCTCGCACCCCAGAGCGGCGGCGTGCGGCTCACAGGCCGCCAGCAGTCGCTGAAGCTGCTCGCGTACCGGCTGGCGGCTCTCATCGTCCGGCGAGATCAGCTCAGCGTCCATCCCGTCCCGGGCGGCGATGAAGCGGTTCTCCTCCAGCGCCTCCCTCATCTGCACCAGCTTCTCGGAGGCATAGCCGTCCTGCACCTCGAGCCGCGCGATGCACTGCACGAGGGACGCCAGCGCGGTGGTCTCAGACACGCCCGTCTGAGCGTCGAGGATGCGCACCTCGACCGTGCCGAACCGCGGCTGGGGGCGCACGTCCCACCACAGGAAGGTGGGCTCCGGAAACGCGTCGCAGCGCATCAGCAGGTCCACGGTCTCGACCCAGTCGCTGTAGGACGAGAAGGCCCGCGGTATCCCAACCCGCGGAAAGGCCTGGAAGAGAGGCGTGCGGGCCGAGCCCAGCCCGGTGTCGCGGCCCTGCCAGAGGGGGGAGTTCACCGACAGCGCCAGCAGCACCGGAAGGTGGGCGCGCATGCGGTTGACCAGCTTGATGGCATCCTCGGGATCGGGCACGGCCACGTGCACGTGCAGGGCAAAGGTCGGCTCCCGGCGGGCCAGCTCGCGCATCGAGCCGTACACCAGCTCGTACCGCGGCCCGGTGGACACCACGGTCTCGTGCCAGACGGTGAACGGGTGGGTGCCGGCGCTGGCGGCGCGAAGGCCGAGCGGGGCCAGCTCCGCGTCGAGCTTGCGGCGCAGACCCAGCAGCTCCTCCGCCAAGCCGGCCGCGGTCTGGTGCACCCCCGTGCCGATCTCCAGTGCGGAGCGGTGGGTCTCAGCAGTTACGTGCTGAGACAGGGCATCCGACACAGCCGGGAGCACGCGGTCGATCTGCTGGGCCAGCGACCAGTCGTGCGGGTTGAGGAGCATCACCTCCTCCTCGACGCCGAGCGTGTACTCGGCGTCGCCCTTCCACTTGGCCCATTCGGTCATGCCGCTCGCAGAGCCGATCCGGCCGAGCGCGCGCGTGCGGCGGCCTGGACCAGCCCTGCAAACAGATTGGCGTGCTCGCGCTTGTGCACAAGCGTCTCGGCGTGCCACTGCACGCCCACCACGAAGTCGCGCCCCGGCGCCTCGACGCCCTCGATCACTCCGTCGGGGGACCAGGCCACGGCACGCAGCCCGGTGCCCAGGTGGTCGACCGCTTGGTGGTGGAAGGAGTTGACCTGGGCGCGGCGCCGGCCCATGAGCTTGGCCAGGTGGCTGCCGGCCATGATCTCCACGGGGTGTGTCGTCCTGTCCCCAGGGCCGTTCTGGCGGTGGTCGATGTTCACCCCGGGGCGGTCGGGCAGGTGCTGGTGAAGGGTGCCGCCCCGCGCCACGTTGAGCGCTTGCTCCCCCCGGCAGATGGCCAGGATCGGCAGCCCCCGGGAGTCGGCCAGCCGGGCCAGCTCCAGCTCGAACCGGTCCAGTTGCGTCTCCACGGGGCCTAGCTCGGGATGGCGCCGCGCGCCGTAGGCGGCGGGATCGAGGTCTGGGCCGCCGCTGAGGCAGATCCCGTCGCAGCGCTCCAGCAATGGCTCCACGGCCTCGAGGTCCAGCGGGGGCATCACCACCGGCAGCCCGCCTGCGGCCTCGATGGCGGCGAGGTAGGTCAGTCCCAGCGCCATCTCGCGCCGGGGCGGCTCGCCCTGGGGAGTCTGCTCGACCTTGGACCCGAGGCGCACCTCGGAGGTGGTGACCCCGATCAGGGGTCTCACGCCGGCAGCCACGTGTCCTTTGCCCCTCCGTTCTGTGAGCTGTTGACCACCAAGCATCCTGCGTCGAAGGCTACGCGGGTAAGCGCGACCGGAGCCACGCATGTCTCGTCGCCGGCGCCGATCACGTACGGGCGCAGATCCACGTGGCGAGGCTCGAGCCGTCCGTCGCACACGGTGGGATGGGTCGAGAGGGTCACCGTGTCCTGGGCGATCCAGTCCTCAGGGCACTCCTCGATCAGGGTCTCGATGCGACGACGGTCCTCGGTGGAAGCCTGGCGGCACACGGTCACCCCATGCCCGCCGAGGCTGCCGCGGGGCTTGACCACCAGCTCATCGAGCCTGGGCATGACGGTTGCACGGGTGGCCGCATCGCCCAGGTCGAAAGTGGGCACCGACTCGATCAGGGGTTCCTCACTCAGGTAGAAGCGCACCATTTCCTCCACGTAGGCGTGCGCGAGCTTGTCGTCGGCCACTCCAGACCCCAACGCGTTGACCACGGTCAGCGTCCCCGCTCGGACAGCAGGGAGCAGGGCGTCGGCGATCCAGGTGGAGCGCCCTTCAGGGTCACAGAGGCGGTCCTCTTCGGTGCGTCGGTAGACCACGTCCACGGGTCGTGTGCGGGTGCCCTGCAAGGCGGCGTGCACGCGCCCGCGCCGGATGAGCAAGTCATCGCGGGTCACGATTGGGATGCCCGTCCGGCGGCCGATCTCGCGGTGCTCCCACCACGCGCTGTTGGACGGGCCGTCGGAGAGCAGCACGACGAAGGGGTCGGCCACGCCTTCCGGGGCCGCCCGCCGGAGGGTGGTGGCCAGCAGATCGAAGGCCGCCACGGGGTTCGCGCGGGGAGGTGCCCGGAGCGGCAGCTGCGGGTCCAGCTCTTCGCGAGCCGCCGCCGCGTAGGCCATGCCCGACGGCGTGCGGAAGTTGTCCTCCAGCACCCGCAGCACGCCGTCGGCGCCACGCACCAGGTCGAGGCCCGCCACGAACGCCAAGGGGGCCGCCGGCCGGCCCACCATCCAAGGCTCGAAGTGCCCTGCCGACTCGACCACCCGAGCGGGCACGATGCCCGCCTCGACGATCTCACGGTCCGCGTATACATCGGCCACGAAGGCGCTCAGCGCCCGTGCCCGTTGCACCAGGCCGGCGCTCACGCGCCGCCACTCCCCGGCGCCGATGATCCGCGGGACCGGGTCCACCACGAACTCCTGGGGTCCCGAGCTCGGCCCGAAGCTCACGCCGCGCTGTGCCAGCCGCTCGGCTAGGCGACCGCGCAGGGCGGGCAGGTCGGCCTGCGCCAGCCGGGTCATCAGCGTCTCGTATCCGGGGCGGGGGCGACCCTCCTCGAATGCCTCATCCCAGTTCTCACCGGCCTCGTACGGGAGGGCGCGAGCCTCGAGCGTTTCGCTCATCTCACGAGGCTATTGCCCAGATCTAGCGTTCCTATGGCCCTGGGTCCAATTCTGCGCGCCACGAAGTAGAGCGCGAGGGGGCTGGTATGAATATGAGTAATCCCGACTGACTTTTAGCCATTAAGGAGGCACGCAAGTGGCCGACTACGCCAAGGATGTCCTCGTGGACACGCAGTGGGTGGAGGATCACCTCTCAGACGACTCGATCCGGATAGTGGAGGTGGACGAGAACCCCGCTCTCTACGCCGAGGCCCATATCCCCGGCGCCATCGGGTTCGACTGGAAGACCGACCTCCAAGACCAGGTCAAGCGCGACTTCCTCGACGCCGGCTCCTTCGGCGAGCTGTTCGGCGGCCGCGGCATCTCCAATGACCACACGATCGTGCTGTACGGCGATCGCAACAACTGGTTTGCCGCCTACACCTACTGGTACCTCAAGTACTACGGGCACGACGACGTTAAGCTGGTCAACGGCCCGCGGGAGAAGTGGATCTCCGAGGGGCGGCCCACCTCGACCGACCTGCCCGAGTACGAAGCGACCACGTTCACCGCTCAGCCCGGCGACGCGGCCATTCGTGCCATGCGCGAGGAGGTCCTCTCGGCTTTGGACGCCGACACGAAGCTGGTGGACGTGCGCTCGCCGCAGGAGTACTCGGGCGAGCTGATCGCCATGGCCGGATACGAGAACGAGGGTGCCCAGCGCTCGGGGCACATCCCCGGCGCCGCCTCGATTCCGTGGGCGCAGTCGTTGCAGGAGGACGGCACCTTCAAGTCCGCCGACGACCTGCGCGAGCTCTACGGCGGAAAGGGCATCAGCGAGGGCTCGGACATCATCGCCTACTGCCGCATCGGCGAGCGCTCGGCCCATTCATGGTTCGTACTGCACGAGCTGCTCGGCGAGCAGAACGTCAAGAACTACGACGGCTCCTGGACCGAGTGGGGCAGCCTCGTGAACGTGCCGATCGAAAAGGACGTCTGAGCGCGATTGCGGCCCGGGCGCTCATGGCGCTCGCCGGAGTTGCATCCGTCGCGGTGGTCGTGGGCTCCATCGGGCCGTGGGAGTCCGGGCGCGACCTGCGGACCGCGGGAGGAGCTCGGTCCGCGGGTCACCTCCGAGATGGCGGCGGCCGTAGATGGACTGTTCACACCCGGGTGGGGCTGTTCGCGGCCCTCGCCGGAGCGGTGGGGATGGCGATCGCCGGGCTAGGGCTGCTCATCGGGCCAGGACGCGCCGCGCCCGCTAGGAGGCGTTCCAGATCCGAGCTTGACTCAGATCGAACGCCGGCATATTCGGCGGGGGGTCCGCCGTCGGATGCGACTCGCCCGAATTGAGCGCGAGCATGCCACCGCCGACCATGGCCAGGGCGGCGATCAGGGCGCCGTAGGCGACGGGTTGGGCCTGTAGCAGCTGCTCCGACAGCAGCCCGGGGGTCGCTCCGGGTGGTGACAGCAGCTTGAACGCCACCAGCGCGGCGGCCGCGCTGCCCAGCAGCGCGATGTAGCCGTCCAGCCGCCGCCTGAGTGCGCCGGCCGCGGTGAGGGCGACCGCCGCCAACACGGCAGCCGCCAGTGCCGCCAGCACGACGTCGGCTGACTCGAAAACCTGCCAGGCGGTCACCGTGATCGGTCCCTGGCGCTCCAGCTGCTCGAGGCCCTGCGTGAGGAAGGAGCCGAACTCGCCCATCTGCGGCGCCATGCCTCGCGCCTGGCTGAGGAACTCCTCGGGAACATTGAGCTCATACCAAGGCCGGAACAGGGTGACCAGCAGGCACACGCCGCCCAAACCGGCGATCCACTCGCCGATCGGTACGGGTGCTTTCCGCGTTGCCCCGACATCTCGATGCGGGGCATCGGCAGATCAGAGGATCGGCTTCAACCTGGCGAGCAAATCCTCGACCATCCGGGCGGTCGCTCCCCATACGAAGTGGCCGTCCACGGTGTACGTCGGGGTCTTGATGGGCACGCCCTTGCGCCAGAGCCGCTGTGCCTCATGGCCGCTGATGAGGTCGGGCAGCGATAGCTCGAGCACCTGCGCCACCTCGGACTCCTGTGGGGACCACTGCAGTCCGGGCGCGATGGTGCCCACGAAGGGATAGACGCGGTAGCTGGTGACGAAGGTGCCGACCGGCGCCAGCGCTCCGACGATCTCAACGCCCGCGGCATCGAGCCCGATCTCCTCGTTGGCCTCCCGCAGCGCGGTCGCGCGCAGGTCCTCGTCGGACTCGTCCGGGCGTCCGCCGGGAAACGAGATCTCGCCCGGGTGGCGACGCAGGTCGGCGCGGCGCTCGGTGAATACGGCGGTGAGCTGTCCGTCACGCTCAAAGAGGGGAACGAGCACGGCCGCGTCGGTCTTGCCCGGCGCGTCCATCGCGGCTGCCTCCTCGGGTGAGAGCAACAGCTCCGGCAGCTCGGCGGGCGGGGTCACCGGCCGTAGTATCGGGCCGGTGGACGACGACCGGCTGAGCGCCGCCATCGCCAACAGCACGGCCTTCATCCGGGCGCTGGGCGCGGCCGGCGAGGGTGCCCTGACCATCGAGCCCGAGGGTGTGCTGGCCGTGGTGGTGCCCGTGTGCCCCGAGCGGTCGATCGTCAACAGCGTGGTCTACGGCGACGCCGCCAGCCTGGAGCTCGCCTATCCGCAGCTCGAATGGATGTATGACCAGGCGGGCGTCCAGGCGTGGACCGTTTGGGTGCCTCCGTCGGATCGCCGGGCGTTGGGCTTCCTCAGCGCGCGCGGGCATGTCCTGGACGGCGAGCCGCAGACCATGGCGATGAGCCTGGAAGGCATCGCTACGCCGCCGGACGACGGCTCGGTGCACTGGAGCCGCGGCGCGGACCACGCCCTGGTCGGAGCCATCAATGACGCCGCGTACGGCTGGGAGGGCTCGTTCGAGCGCGTGCTCGGCGCTCTGCCCGAGGGCGTGGGTGAGTGGTACGTGGCCTACCTCGAGGATGAGCCGGCGGCCGCGCTGATCACCTTCGACGAGGACGCCAACTGCGACGTGAACATGGTTGCCACGTTGCCTCGTGCCCAGGGCCATGGGCTGGCCCGCTTCCTGATGAGCCGGGCGCTGGCCGATGCGCGCGATCGCAGTTGTGAGACCACCACCCTGGTGGCTACCGCAGCCGGCCGGCCACTGTACGAGCGCCTGGGCTACCGGCCCTTTGGCGCTGTACAGATGTGGGAGCGGCGCGACCGCGGCCAGGCGACGATTTGCAGCCAGCAAACGGACACGAACTTCGAGGATGGACCACTAGGTCAGCTCCACCCGCTCGTCGAACATGACCTCGCCCTCCAGCGTGCGGTGCACAGGGCATTTGGTCACGATCTGCAAGAGCTTCTCCCGCTGGTCTGAGGGCAGCTCCTTGGGGAGCTCGATGGCCATCGTGAACTTGGTGGGCGAGCCCCGCTGCGCGGGCTCGTAGTCCACGTCGACCGCCACCTCGCCTATGTCCCACCCCTTGCGGTTGGCGTACATCTCCATCGTGATCGCGCTGCAGGAAGCCAGGGAGGCGGCCAGCAGCTCCTGCGGATTCGGGCCGGCGTCGGAGCCGCCCTGGTCCGCCGGCTCGTCGGCGGTAAGGCGGTGGTTCCCGATCTCGATGTGGTGCTTGAGCTTGCCGTCCACGCGACGGGCCACTGCGCGCATCAGCCCCTCCCCTCGAACAGGCGCGGTTCGTCCTCGTCGGTGAAACGGGCCATCGCATACACGGCGTCCGATGCCCGGTTGAGGTAGGTGAGCACCGTGGTGTCGGCCAGCTCGCCGTCCTCGTTCAGGGCCGTCACGCGCCGCTCGGCCCGGCGCACCAGGGTGCGGGCCACGTCAAGCCGCGCCGACAGCTCGGTGCCGCCGGGGATCACGAACTTGGGTGGCAGCTGCACGCGATCCATGTAGCGGTCGATGTCCGCCTCCAGCCGCTCGACCATCTCCTCGGTCACCTTCGACACGCCGGGCTCCAGACGCTCCTGCGCCTCCGGTGCAGTAGCCAGTTCGGCCCCGGCCACGAACAGCTCCGTCTGGATGCGCAGGATGTCCTCGTGCACCTCCCCACCGGGCTCGGCGGCCGCGCGAGCGGCGCCGAGGGCCGAAGCGGCCTCGTCCACCGAGCCGTAGGCCTCGGGCCGGCTGGAGGACTTGTGCACCCGGCCGCCGTACCACAAGCCGGTCGTGCCGTCGTCGCCCTTCTTCGTGTAGATCTTCATTACTCGAGCACGTTGAAGAGTAGGCCGGTCGGAATCTTGGGGTAGAAGTAGGTCGACTTCGGCGGCATGGACTCGCCCGCCTCAGCCACCTCCGACACCTGCTCCACCGGGGTGGCGCGCATGAAGAAGCCGGCGTCGTAGCGGCCGGACTCGACTGCCTCGCGGGCGTCGTCGAAGCTCTTCGAATAGCCGAGCCCTCGCAGGTGGGAGATGTCGTCCTCGGACATGCCCAGCGCGCCCTTGAGAATGATCGCCTCCAGCACGGCGGTGTCCAGGCGGCGGTAGGGCTCGGGCTTGCCCTCCAGCGCGGCGTCCGCGATCGACTGATCCTTGAGCGTCAGCCGGTAGGGCTGCTTGTGAAAGCTGTCCATGTAGCCCAGCTGCACCGTCGCCGGACCGGACCCGTTGCCCGACGGCTCGAGTTCGTCCCGCGAGACCTGCTCCACGACGAAGTCGCGCGTCAGCGCCTCGCGGATGGCCTGCTGCTTGGCGGTATCGCCGGCCAGCCCGTCGAGCAGCCGGTGGGTGGGGAACACGGTCAGGCCGGGGTCGTCGAGGGAGCACAGGAACATGAGCACGTGGCGATGCTCCCCGTCGCCGCCCACCTCATCGGCGTAGACCCGTGCGGTCTCGTAGCGGTGGTGGCCGTCGGCGATCAGCAGCTCGGCTCCGGCCAGGGCGCCCTGCAGGGCCGCGACCGCGTCGGGGTCGGCGATGCGCCGGAGCGTGTTCTGCGTGCCCTCGTGGTCCCTGGCCGAGGCGTGGGGCTCCCCGCCGGTGGCCCCGTCGATGGCCTCGCCCACCGCATTGTCGGGGTCCGGGAAGAGACTGAAGATGGGGGACAGGTTGGCCCGCGTGGCGCGTGTAAGCCGAAGCCGGTCCTCCTTTGGCCCGGGGTGTGTGCGCTCATGCGGACGGATACGGCCCGGGCCATACTCCTCCACGCGCACGCGCGCGAAGAGTCCGCGGCGGTGCTGCTGCGAGCCGTCCGGCGCGGTGTAGGCCTGCTCGAGCCCCCACAGAGCGGGCTCGCGCTCGCGCGTGAGAATGCCCTGCGCTCGCCACGCCTCCATCGTTTCGGCGGCGTGCTGGTAGCGGTCGCCACCGCCGGGTGACTCGGGCAGGTCGATCTCGACCACGTTCACCGGGCTCTGGGCCAGCAACCGGGCGCGCAGTTCATCGTCGATCACGTCGTACGGCGGCGCGATCACATCCTCGAGCGAGGAGATGGCGCCGAGGTCGTAGCGCAGGGTTCGGAGAGGACTGATCTCGGCCATGCGGTGCGGGACGATACTCGCGAACCTGGCCACGTCGCATAACGCGGCCTACACTGCTTCGTCATCGGGGCGTAGCGCAGCCTGGTAGCGCACCTCGTTTGGGTCGAGGGGGTCACCGGTTCAAATCCGGTCGCCCCGATTGCCGTATGGCGGGTCCCGCCTGTTTGCCGCTGCTGCTCTCACCCGGGTCGGGATGGGCCAGCGACGGGGATGAGACCGCTCCCTTCGTCGAGAGGGAGCGGGTTCGCCCTGCGCTCGGCTGATTACCCGAACGAGCCGGGCGTCGCGGTCCCCTGTCCTCCTCTGCCATCTGGCCGGCACCCGAGGTCAGCCCTAGGTCGCGCAGTGGGCGGATGACATCTGCTGCGCACGCTGGACCTTGAGGGCGCCGCAGGACCCCAGCCGTGCCACGACGGTTCGAATGAACTATGGCGACGGTTGGTCGGAGACGAGGCCCATACCACAGGGGTCCGGATTGACCACTCTCGCGCTCCGGCATTGTTTTCACCCCACGGGGTCATCCGCGTCTTGTGCGAGTGAGAGGCAGAACACGCCCGGACCGCCGACTAGCCCGAGCGTCTCAGGCCACGCCCTCCCGGCTATTGCAGAGACCAGCGCCGACGCCATCACGCACCCCGCGATGATCGCCAGCCCGTAGGGCGTGAAGGCATACAGCGCTGCGTAGCTGAGGAAGGCCCCGATCCAGCACCACAACACAAACACCACGCTATACAGCACGAACGCGGAGCCGCGCTTGATCACGGACCAAGGGTACCCTGCTTCATTACCGTCGTCGTCGACGGCACGACTGGTTTGTGGCGGAAGCGGTTATGAGGCGGCGGGCGGATCCTTTTCATAGTGGCGGTTCTTCCTTACGGTGCTGCAGGACAGGTCCCGGCAATTGGCCCCGGTGAGCCGAGCCGAGGACTTGGGCGGGCCAAGGCGAGCGAGCACATGTCGGGAAGCGGCAGGCTCGGACGTGGCCGAGCCCGCCGGCTGTGCGGTGGTGCTTGCGCGGGTGCCCCTGAACCGCGGCGACCGACCGACGGCGGCCGTTGCTTGGCTTCGAGGTGTGTGTCAGCCGCGCCGGTAGGGAACAGCTCCGCGGTCAGCCGGAGAGGGCAGACAACCGGTCACATACGGTTGATTCATTTAGAGGACTGATTCGTCCATGCTGGCGAGCTCACCGACGATGGAGAGGTCGGATGCGGCGGTAGCGAGC
>Ga0136620_10000538_pt1 | contig 17251 bp, 17 predicted proteins | sample AntDrymUQ4162106_2_FD_104806 | JGI IMG/M metagenome (GOLD analysis project Ga0136620, IMG submission 104806) | Polar desert sand microbial communities from Dry Valleys, Antarctica - metaG UQ416 (21.06) | ecosystem: Environmental > Terrestrial > Soil > Desert | place: Antarctica: Dry Valley... | reverse complement strand
GTGCCGGGGCGGACGTAGACGAGCGTCCCGGCGGGGGCGTCCACCTCCTCGCCGTCGAGGGTGAAGGTCGCGTGGCCGGTCAGGACGACATAGAGCTCGTCGTGGCCTTCGGGCTCCCGGTGATCCTCGACCACGCGGTGGCCGGCCTCGGCTGCCGTGTAGGCGTTGACGCCGAAGGCCTCGATGCCGAAGCGCCGGCGAACCGGCCGCCAGTTCAGGCCCTCGTCGTCGACCGGCAGGCGCTCCAGGTCGTCGAGGTGGGCGGTCTCGAAGGGTCTCTCGATCACGTGGACAACCGTAGCTCCTCGAGCACGATCGGGTCGATCTCGGCGATGCCGTCGAGCCGCTCCTCGAGGTTCGCGTTGCCTGCCCAGGCCCGGAGCGACTCGTCGAGATCGCCCCTGTGGCCGAGGCGCGAGAGCCGCTCGCGGAGCTCCTCGCCGAGCGTCTCGTCGACCGCGATCCACTGCTCGCGCGGCGTTCGGCCGAACAGGCGGTCGTGGATCGCGTAGAGCCGGGCAAGCTCCTCGATCGGCTGCTCGTGGTCGTCGACCCTGAGATCCACGAGGAGATCCGAGAGACCGCCGTAGCCGCCGTCGCGGCGGACGACGAGCAGGCTCGCCGACTGCTGGCCGCGCCGGTCTCCGCCGGCTGCCTGCGCGGCGGCCAGGCATGCGATCAACCGCTCCGCCAGCGGGCTGCCGTCCGTTGCCTCGAACGTCTCGCCGAGCGCCTCCACGGTCGTGCCCGAGACCAGGATGTTGCCCTGGGCGGCGTAGCCATGATCCGTACGGCCGCCCGCCCAGTCGTGGCACCCGCTGCCGGTGAAGGTCGCGCTGCCTCCGAGTGAGTCCACGACACCGACCTGGCGGTCATCGCGGCCGTCGTCTGCCTCGGTCAGGAGCCGGACGACCTCCGCGGCCGGCTGGCCCTCGCGGAGGAGCGCCAGCCCCTGGGGCCCGTAGCGGGGGTTCGCGTAGGCCTGGGTCGCGATCGCGCCGGCCTGGGGCTCGGCCCAGGGGACGACCGAGCCGACCGCGAGGAACTTGGACTGGGTCGCGACGCCCCACTCGCCGGCGCCGAGGTCGCAGGCTGCGATCGAGTACGTGGCCACGATCGGATCAGCCATACGTGAGCTCGGTCAGATCGAGCGCGAGCAGCTCCCGCGCGGACGCGGGGACGAGCACGCACGAGACCTCCGGCCGCGCGAGTGCGGCTTGAACCTGCTGGGCGCTCTCGGCCCGGACGACGACCGGCCGCCCGGCGGCGTGGGCCTCCTCGAGGCGGGCGACATCCGAGACGTCCTCGAGGAACAGCGGGTCGGCGTCCGCCAGGTCGAGGTCACCCTCGAGGACGATCTGGGGGACTCTTCGGCGGGTCGCGCCGAGCCACCGTTCCCTCACAGCGCGTACGCCTCGCCGGGCCAGGGCCATGTCCCCGAAGACGCACGTATCGCCGGCGAAGTAGATCTTCCCGCCGTCCTCGAGCCGAACGACGATTCCGGCGGGCTCGCCCCGTAGATCCGCTCGCCGCCAGGGGTATCGAGCCTGAAGCTCGCGTGCCCGAGCCAGACGAGGGTGCCGCCCATGCGGCTGGCAGCGTATCGCTCCCGGGAGGAACAGCCGGTGTCGCCGCGAAGCTCTGCGCGTGGCCCCTCGCCTCCTGCTGCCGGCGGTCGCTCTGACCTGCCTTGCCGCCGAGGTCCTCTTCGGGCGTGAGGCAGCCCACCTCGTGCTCTTGCTTGCGATTCCGTTCTGCGCCGTCGCGGTGCTCGAGTCGATCGGGGAGTCCGTGGCGGTCCCCGGTGGCGGCCTCCACGTCTCGCTCGAGGTGGCGGCGCTCGCCCTCGTCGTCGCCGGAGCTACGCTCCGGGCCCCGCTCCTCGCGGTCGCGTGCTTGGTGCCTTTCGCCCTGCGGAGAGCTCCGCGGCTCGTCGCCTCGTACCGTCCCACCCGGACACCTCGGCGTCGTGCGGAGGCACGCGCTCGCGCGTAGACGCGCTAGGGGCCTGTCCGGAAAGTGGCCGCGGTGGATGACACGCGACACGTGGTGCGAGGCAAAGACGCAGGGAGTGCCGATATGCAGGCATATCGGCACGACCGAGGACACAGCATCGCGCCGCGGGGCGCCTGTCAAGCGCCCCGGTTCATTTTTCGGACAGGCCCCTAGAGCGGTAGCGCCGTCGCCGCGTCGCGTGCGAGGTCGATCAGCGGCTGGACGGCGAAGAACGAGCCGACGGTGACCGTCAGCGCGCCGACGACCGCCGCGGTCAGCAGCCGCTCCCGTGGAGGAGAGCCCCCTGCGGGGACCAGCTCGAGCCGCTCCGTGGGGCGTACGTAGAGCGCGCGGATCACACCGAGGTAGTAGTAGAGGCTGACCGCGGTCGCGGCGAGGCCGACGATGATCAGCCACGTCCACCCGCGGTCGTACGCTGCCGCGAAGACGTAGAACTTGCCGAAGAAGCCGCCGGTCGGGGGGAGGCCGGCGAAGCCGAGCATGAAGGTCCACATCGCCACGCCGAGGACCGGCCGCTCCCACCCGAGACCCGCGAGGTTGTCGAGCGTCACCGGCTGGCCTAGCTCCCGCTCACGCGCCGCGACGACCGCGAACGAGCCGAGCGACATCGCCGAGTACGGGATCAGGTAGTAGAGCAATGCCCGCCCCCCGAGCCCGTTGTTCGCCGCGATCGCGATCAGCATGAAGCCTGCGTGGGAGATCGATGAGTATGCGAGCAGCCGCTTCAGGCTCCTCTGGGTTAGCGCGGCGAGGTTCCCGATCGCCAGAGAGGCGCAGGCGATCACCGCCAGCGCGACCGTCCACAGCTCTTCCTCCTGGGGGAAGGCCGTCACGAGCACGCGAAGGGTCAGCACGAGGGCGACCGTCTTGGTCGCAGCCGACATGAACGCGGTCACCGGCGTGGGCGCGCCCTCGTACGCGTCGGGCGTCCACATGTGGAACGGGGCCGCGGAGGCCTTGAAGGCGAGGCCCGAGATCAGCATCGCGAGCCCCACGAGGAGCAGCACGTCGTCGGAGAGGCCACCGGCCGCGACGGCCGAGGCGATGTCGGCGAAGCCGAGCTCCCCGGTCGACCCGTAGACGAGAGCCGAGCCGAAGAGCAGGAACGCCGACCCGAAGCCGCCGATGATCAGGTACTTGAGGCCGGCCTCGAGCGAGGCGACCCGGTCGACCTCGAGCGCGCAGAGGATGTACAGGCAGATCGAGAACCACTCCAGCGAGAGGAACAGGGTCATCAGGTTGTTCGCGGTCACGAGGAAGGCCATCCCGCCCCCGGCGGCCGCTAGCAGCGCGTAGTACTCACCGACGTGGTCGTCGCGCGTGCGCTGCGAGTACGAGATCCCGACGGCCAGAAGCCCGGACCCGACCACGATCAGCTGCGCCAGTGCGCCGAACCGGTCGCGGACGATCGCGTCGGCGACGGCGCCGCCCCCCTCCTCGCTGTAGGCGTACAGGAACGCGGCCGCAACGAAGGAACCCGTGAAGCCGGCGGCGCAGACGGCCGCCGAGAAGGCCTTGCGCAGGCGCGGGGGCACGAGCACGGCTGCGAGCAGGGCAACGGCGGACGCTGCGAGGAGGGCGAGGACGGGGCCGAGCGCGAACCAGTCGACCGACGGGGTCACGACCTCGCCGATCACCGCAGGATGTCCCTGAGCGCCGGGAAGTCGCCCTCGCCGAAGGAGCGGTCGCTGATCGCGGCGGGCCAGGCCGAGAGCGCCAGCAGGCACGCCACGAGCGGTACGAGCACGGCGAGCTCGGCGGGACGCAAGTCTTGCCCGCCTGCTCGGGCGGCGGGCCCAGGGTCACGGTGCAGCACGGCCGAGATCAGCCGGAGCATGTACATCGCCGCGAGCAGGATCGCGCCGGCACCGATCACGGCCCAGATCCAGCCGGTCGCGAAGACCCCTACGAGGATCAGGAACTCGCCGGCGAACGCCGTCGACCCGGGCACCGCGAGGGCGATCACCCCGGTCGTCATCAGCACCGTCGCGAGGGCAGGGCGGCCGCGGGCCATCCCGCCGAGCCGCGCGAACTCGCCGCTGCCGGCACGGTTCTCGACCACTCCCGCGAGCAGGAAGAGCGTCACCGAGAGAAGTCCGTGGTTGACCATCTGCAACACCGCCCCGTTCAGGCCGGCCAGGTTCGTCGCAAAGAGGCCGAGCGTGATCAGGCCCATCTGCGCCAGGCTCGAGTAGGCGATCACGCCGCGCATGTCCGGTGCGCGGAAGGCGATCAGCGAGCCGTAGACGAGCCCGCAGGCGGCGAGCACCAGGATCGGGACGCGCAGATCCTGCACTGGCTCGGGGAACTTCCCGATCGCGATTCGCAGGAACCCGTACGCCGCGGTCTTCGAGACCACGCCGGAGAGCACCGCCGCGACCTCCGGCGGCGACTCCCGGTAGGCCTCGGGCAGCCAGCCGTGCAGCGGAAAGAGCGGCGCCTTGACAGCGAAGGCCGCAGCGAAGCCGAGGAAGACGAGCGTGCTCGAGCTCGGGCCTCCCTCCAGGAGGTCGAAGGTACCCTGCGAGATCCCGATCGCGATGATCGAGGCCAGCATCAGTAGCGACCCGACCATCGTGTAGATCACGAACTTGAGCGTGGCGATCGCGCGACCGGCTCCGCCCCAGATCCCAACGAGGACGTAGAGCGGGATCAGCATCGCCTCCCAGAAGACGTAGAAGACGAGGAGATCCTGGGCGCTGAAGACCCCGACGACGGCGCCCGTGAGCAGGAGCATGAGGCCGAAGTAGGCCCGCGGTCGCTCGCGGCCGGCCCAGAAGCCGTAGGCGATCGCGGCCGCCATCGCAACCGCCGTCAACCCCACGAGCCACAGCGAGAATCCGTAGAGGCCGACGTGGTAGGAGACGTGGAGGTCGCTGAGCCAGCTCGTCTGCTGCTCGAGCTGCAGCGAGCCTGCCTCGCCGAAGTCGAAGCGGACGAGCGAGACGATCCAGAAGCCGATCTCGACGACCGAGACGAGCAGCGCAGTCACACCGGCCCAGAGCCGCTGCATCGGGGTCAGCCAGATCGCGAGCGCGCCCCCGATCGGCAGGAAGATCAGCGTTGTCGTCAGCCACTGGTTCATGGTGAAGCAACCATCTACCGGACCGCGACGAAGACGACGGCGAGGACGGCGAGGCTGCCCGCGATCGCGAGCGCGTAGCTGCGGACGAGGCCCGTCTGCAGCGAGCGCGTGCGGATGCCGAGGACGCGCGTGCCGCGCGCGACGCCCGTGACCGAGCCGCCGACCAGCGGTCCCTCGATCAGCGCCGCCCAGAGCCGGGAGGTCAGGACGGCCGGGCGGTAGAAGAGCCAGTCGTACAGCTCGTCGAAGTAGAGCTTGTGCTCCAGGAAGGAACGCACCCGCGGGAGCGCCGGCACGGCCGCGCGCCGGGCGCCGTAGAGCCACCAGGCCACGCCGATGCCGGCGAGACCCAGCACGACGGCCACGATGCTCGTCATCGCCTCCTGCCAGTTCGTGGCCTCGACGAGCGGCTCCGCGACCGGGTGCAGCCAGTCGGTGACCGGCGTCCAGAAGCCTGCGAACTGGAGCCAGCCACCGATCACCGAGAGGAGCGCGAGCACGGCCACGGGCGCGAGCATCGAGAACGGCCCCTCGCCTCCGTGGGCGTGCCCGGGAGCGTGGGCGTGCGTCGCCGCGGGCTCGTCCCCGGGCTCGTTCGGCTCGAGCTCGTGAGAGTGCTCACTGCGCGGCGCATGCGCCGCGAACAGGTGCTCCTTGACGTGCGCGGACTGCTCGCCGCCGAAGACGAGCAGGATCATCCGGAAGGTGTAGAGCCCGGTGAGAAACGTCCCGATCAGACCTGCCGCGAGGAGCACCTTGCCGTACGTGCCGCTCGCGAGTGCCGCGGCGAGGATCGAGTCCTTCGAGAAGAAGCCGGCGAACGGCGGCACGCCGACGAGCGCGAGCGCGCCGATCAGGGTCGCGACGTACGTCCAGGGCAGCGCTCGCCGCAGGCCGCCCATCTTGCGCAGATCCTGTTCTCCGAGGAGTGCGTGGATGACGATCCCGGCCGCCATGAAGAGCAGTGCCTTGAAGAAGGCGTGCGTCATCAGGTGGAACATGCCGTTGGCGTACGCGCCGAGGCCGGCTCCGAGGAACATGTAGCCGATCTGGGACATGGTCGAGTAGGCGATCACGCGCTTGATGTCCGTCTGCACGAGCGCGATCAGGCCGGCGACGAGGAGCGTCCCCGCCCCGAGGCCGGCCGCGAGGTCCTGCACGGTCGGCGCCAGCTCGAAGAGCGGGTGCGTGCGCACGATCAGGTAGACGCCGGCGGTCACCATCGTCGCCGCGTGGATCAGCGCGCTCACGGGCGTCGGGCCCTCCATCGCGTCGGGGAGCCAGGTGTGGAGCGGCAGCTGGGCGGACTTCGCGACGGCACCCCCGAGCAGGCCGAGCGCGACGAGGTTCACGAGCCAGTGGTTGGAGCCGAGTCCCTCCATGCGCGCGAAGGCGAGGTCGAAGTCGAGCGTGCCCGTGTGCTGGACGAGCAGGAAGAGCGCGAGCACCATCGTCGCGTCGCCGAAGGCGTTCATCACGAACGCCTTCTTCGCTGCGGCGACCGCGCTCGCCCGCTGGTGCCAGAAGCCGATCAGGAGGTAGGACGAGAGCCCGACGAGACCCCACCCTGCGAGCAGCAGGAGCAGGTTGCCGCCCTGCACCAGCAGCAGCATCGAGAAGACGAAGAGCGCCATGTAGGCGAAGTACCGGCGCTCCTCCTCGTCGCCGTCCATGTAGCCGATCGAGTAGGCGACGATCAGCGACCCGACGCCCGAGACGACGAGCATCATGAAGACGCTCAGCGGGTCGACGAGGATGCCGAGCCCGAACTCGAGCTCGCCTGCCGTCAGCCAGCTCCAGGGCGTCGACGTCTGCGAGCGGTCCTCTGGATCGTTTCCGAGCATCACGGCGAACGCGACCGCAGCGGCCACGAAGGAGCCGGCTACCGAGGCGGTCGCGAGGTAGCCGGCGCCCCGTCGGGTGATCCGCGCGCCGAGGAGCGCGATCGCGAGCGCCGCAGCGAGCGGGGCGAGCAGGCAAGCCCAGGCCGCGAGGATCATCCGCGGAGGCTGGTGAGCCGGTCGACGTCGAGTGTCAGCCGCCGCCGGGCCATTGCCACGATCAGGCCGAGCCCCACGACGACCTCGGCGGCCGCGACCGCCATCACCCCGAGCGCGAAGATCTGGCCGTCTCCCTCGCCGTGGTGGCGAGAGAAGGCGATCAGCGCGAGGTTGGCGCCGTTCAGCATGATCTCGAGCGAGAGCAGGACGATCAGCGGGCTCCGCCGCAGCAGCACGCCCAGCGTGCCGGTTGCGAAGAGGAAGGCCGAAAGCGCCAGGTACCAGGTGACGTCGGGGCCCTGCATCAGGCCTGCACGTCCGGTGCGGCCGGCCCGGTCTCGCTGCGGGCGTGACTGCCGAGGATCACCCCGCCGACCGCGGCGACGAGCAGCACGATCGAGGTGATCTCGAAGGCGAGCAGGTGATCGGTGAGGAAGAGCCGGCCGATCTCCGCCGGGCTGCCGAACGATTCGCGGATGGCGGCCTCGTCGGACAGGCGCCCTCCGGCCTTGATCCCGATCACGACGATCACCTCGACGAGGAGCGCGGCGGCGGCCGTGACCGCTCCGACGGTCTGCCAGCGAGGCCCGCCCGCCCAGGGGGCGTCCGCCTGGCCCCCGAGGTAGGCGATCACGAACAGGAACATGACCATCACGGCCCCGGCGTAGACGAGAACCTGCGCCGCCGCGACGAACTCGGCCTCGAGCAGCAGGTAGAGCACCGCGAGCGAGCCGAGGTTCCCGATCAGCGCGAGCGCGGAGTAGAAGGGGTTCGTGAAGCTGACGACGGCCGCGCCGGAGGCGAGGCACGCGAAAGCAGCCGCGATCCAGACGATCCAGACGAGGAGGTTTCCGACGGTCGCGGCCGGGAGGAGGAGGGATGCGCTCACGAGTCGGTCCTGTAGTAGGGGATCGGCGTGTCGTAGAGCAACCCGTCCGCCACGGGCACCCGCTTGATCGGCTCGGCGAGCAGCATGTCCTTCGTGTAGATCTGATCGTCCCGCGCGTACTCCGAGAGCTCGAAGTCGTTCCCGAGCGTGATCGCGTCAAAGGGGCACGCGATCTCGCAGTAGCCGCAGAAGATGCAGCGGCTGAGGTTGATCTCGTAGATCCGCGCGTAGCGCTCGCCGGCGGAGACGCGGTTCGTGGCGGTGTTCTCGTCCGCCACGACCCGGATGCAGTCGGCCGGGCAGGCCGCCGCGCAGAGCGAGCAGCCGACGCACTTCTCGAGGCCGTTCTCGTGCCTCCAGAGCCGGTGGCGGCCGCGGAAGCGCGGGTACACCGGCCGCTTGAACTCGGGGTACTGCTGCGTGATCGGCTTCTTGAAGATCTGCCGGAAGGTGACGGCGAAGCCCTTCAGCGAGCCGAGCGGCTGGGGAGCCATCAGTCGATCGCCACCACGAGCAGGGCCGTGACGAGGGCGTTCAGCGTCGCGACGGGCAGGAGCACCTTCCAGCCGAAGGCCATCAGCTGGTCGTAGCGCAGGCGCGGAAGCGTCGTCCGCAGCCAGATGAAGACGAAGAGGATCACCGCGACCTTCAGCAAAAACCAGAGCGGCCCGAGCGGGGCCCAGGGGCCGTGCCAGCCCGCGAAGAAGAGCGTCACGCAGAGGCCCGAGAGCGTGATCATGTTCACGTACTCGGCCATCTGAAAGAGCCCCCAGCGCATGCCGCTGTACTCGGTGTGGTAGCCCGCGACCAGCTCGGACTCGGCTTCCGGCAGGTCGAACGGCGCCCGGCTCGTCTCGGCGACTCCCGCGACGAAGAAGGTCACCAGGCCGATGAACTGCGGCACGGCGAACCAGATCGTGTCCCCCTGCTTCTCGACGATCTCGGTCAGGGACAGGGACTGGCCCATCAGGACGACCCCGAGCACGCTCAGGGCCAGCGAGACCTCGTACGAGACGAGCTGCGCGCAGGTGCGCATCGAGCCGAGCAGCGAGTACTTCGACTCGGACGCCCAGCCGCCGACGATGAAGCCGTAGATCCCGACCGAGCCGAGCGCGAAGATCAGGATCAGGGAGATCGGCACGTCCACGATCTGGCCCGTCACGTCCCAGCGCCACACGTGCCACCCCTCGCCGAACGGGATCACCGCGAAGGCGGCGAGCGCCGTGAAGGCCGACAGGACCGGCGCGACGATGTACGGCACGTCGAGCGCCTGGGTCGGGGTGAACGCCTCCTTGCGGATCAGCTTGACGAGGTCGGCGATCGGCTGGAGCACGCCGAAGGGGCCGGCCCGGTTCGGGCCGTAGCGGAGCTGCATCCGGCCCATCACTTTCCGCTCGAGAAGCGTCGTATAGGCGAAGACCCCGAGCAGGAGGTTGATCACGACGGCAGCCTTGATCAGGCTGATCCACCAGGGCTCGGTCACGTCGCCACCTGCCTCGTGACCTCGACGCCCGAGCCGAGCTCGGCCACGTGCTCCTCGGCGACCCGGACGGCGCCGGCGACGAGGCGGGGGTTGACGCTCGCCCGGAGTGAGACGGAGGTGCCGTTCGAGCTGACCCGCACCGGCTCGCCGCTCGAGATGCCCCGGACCCGCGCGTCCTCGGGCGCCAGCTCGACCTCGGCCGCGGGACGCTGGAACTGGAGCTCGGGCACGCGTTCGACCTCCGGCCCGGAGAAGAGCGGCCGGTAGCGGACGAGCTGGAGGGGCCCCCCGCCCGAGGTCCGCCGTGGCTCGGGTGACGGGCGGTCGGCAGGCTGCGGCGTCAGCGCCGTCCGCAGAGGCAACGGAGCGTGCTCGCCGAGGTCGGTGAAGGAGAGCCCGAAGATGCGGGGGCCGATCTCGTCGAAGACCACGCGTGGGTGCGGGGAGAGTTCGACGTCGAAGCGCTCCGCGAGCTTCGAGAGCCAGGCCAGCTCGTCCGGCGCGGGCGGGATCGCGGCGCGCCGGAGGCGCTGTGGGCGGCCTTCGAGGTTCACGTAGGTGCCGTCTCGCTCGAGGTAGCTGGTCCCGGGCAGAACGAGATCGGCCCAGCCCCCGGCAGCGAGATCGCGGAACATCGTGATCGCGAGCACCGACTCGGCCCGTCCGGCGAGCGCCCTCACGTGCGGGTCGGCGGCGGCCTCGTCGCCCGAGACCACGAGCAGGCCGATCGACGTCGCCTTCTCCGACTCCTCGCCGTCGTCCGCCGCCGCCCAGGCGTCGGCGACGCCACGCCCGTTCGGCGTCGAGGGCAGGAGGAACGCGCCGGACCCGGGCTTGCCCGCCAGGCCGAGCTCGGCCGAGGTCAGGGCGAGGTGGGATCCTCCGTCTCCGCCGGGGCCCGACCAGATCAGCACTGCCCGTTCGGCCCCTCGCAGGCGCGCTCCCAGCTCGCTGTCCGCCGCGGCGAGTCGACGGCAGGCGTCGAGCGTGCGCCCGGGCGGCGCCTGGACGTCCCCGGCGGGCCCGACGCGAACGATCTCGGCGCCGGCGCGCGCGGCTGCCTTCAGCCAGAGCTCGACGAGGGGCGCGCGCTCGATCACCGGGTCGTCGCCGAGGACGACCACCAGCTCGGCGGCGGCGATCCCCGACAGCGGCAGGCGGAACGCATCGAGCGAATCGCCCGTCTGTTCGGGCAGCACCGCCGAGTGGGCGTCGAGGCCGCAACGCAGCAGCCGCGCGAGCCCGTAGGCCTGCTCGAGCGTCTCCGAGCCGGAGAGCGCGGTGACGATCCGGCCGCGCGCAGCGCGAAGCAGCCGCTCGGCGTCGTCCAGAGCCTCGTCCCAGGAGACCACCTCGAGCGACCGCCGCCGCACGCGGCGCAACGGGTCGACCGTCCGGTCGCGTGCGTAGAGGTGAGGGTAGGCGAAGCGGCCCTTGTCGCAAAGCCAGCCCCCGTCGACCTCCGGGTGGTTGCGGGACTGGATGCGCTTGACCTTCCCCTCCCGGGTCGTGACGTCGATGTTGCAACCGACCGGGCAGAGGCCACAGACGCTCGGCGCGCTCTGGATCTCCCAGGGGCGCGCGAGGAAGCGGTACTGCGTCGAGGTGAGAGCGCCGACGGGGCAGAGCTCGGTGATGTTGCCGCTGAAGACCCCGGTGTAGGGCTGATCCTCGAAGGTCGCGATCATCGTCAGCGACCCGCGGTTGACCGCCACGAGCTCCCCGTCCTCGGCCACGCCCTCGGAGAAGCGGGTGCAGCGGTAGCAGAGGATGCAGCGCTCGCGGTCGAGCGCGATCGTGGGGCTGATCGGGATCGGCTTCTCGAAGGTGCGCTTCTCGAACGTCATCCGCGTCCGGCCTGGCCCGTAGCGGAACGTCAGGTCCTGCAGGGGACACTCGCCGCCCTTGTCGCAGACCGGGCAGTCGAGCGGGTGGTTCACGAGCAGGAACTCGAGCGTCGCGTTCTGGGCCTCGGCGGCCTTCTCGGAGGTGAGCGCCGTGCGGACGACGAGCCCCTCCTGGGCGACCATCGTGCAGGCCGCCATCGGCTTCGGCATCCCCTCGACCTCGCAGAGGCACATGCGGCAGGCCCCGACCGGCGGGCCGAGCCGCGGCTCGTAGCAGAAGACCGGGATCTCGATCCCCGCCTCGGCGGCGGTCTCGACGAGGCCGAGTCCCTTGGGGACGCGAACGGCGCGCCCGTCCACGTTGACCGTGACCAGCTCGGCCGCGCTCACGCCGGCACCCGTGCGACAGGGTCGTGGGAGTGCTGGTCGACCGGCGCGAAGAGGTCCTCGAGCGACGACTCGCCGGCGAGCGGGCACCCGCCCTGGTCGACGTGCGCCTGGAACTCGTCGCGGAACTTGTCGACGTAGCTCGCAACCGGCATCGCGGCCGCGTCGCCGAGCGGGCAGAGGCACTTGCCGAGGATCCGGTCGCAGACCGAGAGGAGCAGGTCGAGCTCGCCCTGCGAGGCGCGACCGGCCTCGACCGCCTCGAGGATCTGCACCATCCAGCGCGTCCCCTCGCGGCAGGGCGTGCACTTTCCGCAGGACTCGTGCATGTAGAACTGGGCGACCCGGAGCGCGAGCTGCACCATGCAGCAGCGATCGTCGATCGCAATCACCACGCCCGACCCGAGGAACGTGCCCACCTTCGCCAGCGCGTCGTGCGAGAGCGGCGTGTCGATCTGGTCCGCCGTCAGGATCGGGAACGAGGAGCCGCCGGGGATCACCGCCTTCAGCTCGCGGCCGTCCGCCACGCCGCCGCCGAGGTCGATCAGCTCGCGGATCGTGATCCCCATCGGAAGCTCGTAGTTGCCTCCGCGGACGACGTTCCCCGAGAGGCAGAAGACGCGTGTCCCGGTCGAGTCTGGCGTCCCGATCCTTGCGAACTCGGCGCCGCCGAGCTCGAGGATCGGCGGGACGGTGGCGATCGTCTCGACGTTGTTGATCAGGGTCGGCGCCGCGTAGAGACCCGAGATCGCGGGGAACGGCGGCTTCGATCGGGGCATACCCCGCTTACCCTCGAGCGACTCGAGCAGGGCGGTCTCCTCGCCGCAGATATACGCGCCGGCGCCGCGGTGGAGGACGATCGTCACGCCCTCGAGCAGATCGGCCTCCCGCGCCTCGTCGAGCGCAGCCCGCAGGATCTCGAACTCGACGAGGTACTCGCCGCGGATGTAGATGAAGACGCTCTTCGAGGAGATCGCGTGCGCGAGGATCAGGCAACCCTCGATCAGGCGGTGCGGGACCCTGGCCATGATCTCGCGATCCTTGAACGTCCCGGGCTCGGACTCGTCCGCGTTGACAGCAAGGTAAACGGGCTGCGGCGAGTCCTTGGGGATGAAGCCGGCCTTCCGGCCCGTCGCGAAGAAGGCACCCCCGCGGCCGCGCAGGTTCGAGGCGTTCAGCTCGTCGAGGATCGCCTGGGCCGTGAGCCCGCGGGCCCGGGCGAGCTGGACGTAGCCTCCGACCTCGCGGTAGCTCGCCAGCTTCGTGAGGTCGCGCTCGTCGGCGCCCGCGAGGACGAGCTGCAGCAGCTCAGCCACCGCGAAGCTCCGCCACGATCGCCTCGACGTCCTCCGCGCGGACGGACTGACGGTAGCGGTGGTCGACGGCGACGATCGTTGGCCAGCCGCAGCCGCCCAGGCACTCGGCGGCTCGGAGGGTCACCTCACCGTCGGGCGTCGTCTCGCCGGCGCGGACGCCGAGCTCGGACTCGAAGGCCGAGAGGACGCCCTGCGCCCCCACGAGCCCGCAGCAGATATTCGTGCAGACCTCGACGAGGTGCCGCCCGACCGGCCGCAGGTGGTACATGTCGTAGAAGGAGGCGACCGAGCGGCAGTAGGCAGGCGACAGCTCGAGCGCGTCGGCCACCTCGGCGAAGGCCTCGGGCGGCAGCCAGCCGTACTGCTCCTGCGCGAGGTGGAGCGCCGGCAGCACCGCCGACTGCGAGTCCGGATAGCGCGCCGCGATCGCTCGCACCTCGGAGGCGAACGAACTCACGGGTCCTCTCGTCTCCGCCGAGCGAAGCGAAGGCGCAAGCGAACCCGGGTGAAAGCGCGGAGCGCTTTCACCTGTCGACCTCGCCCATCACCGTGTCGAGCGAGCCGACGATTGCGATCAGGTCCGCGATGTAGGCGTCGACCATGCAGGTGGCCGTCGCCTCGAGCGCGACGAAGGAGGCGCCGCGGAACTTCACGCGCCAGGGCCGCGGGCCGCCGTCGGAGACCACGTAGCAGCCGAGCTCACCGCGCGGCGACTCGACCGCGACGTAGACCTCGCCCTCGGGTACGCGGTACCCCTCGGTGACGATCTTGAAATGGTGGATGAGGGACTCCATCGAGGTGTGGAGCTCCTCGCGCGGAGGCAGCACGACCTTGCGGTCGTCGGCGATCCAGGGCTCGCCGTCCAGGCGCTCGAGGCGGCGCAGGCACTGCTCCACGATCCGCGTCGACTCGCGCATCTCGTCCATCCGCACGCGGTAGCGGTCGTACACGTCCCCGTTCTCGTAGACCGGTACCGCGAAGTCGACCCGGTCGTAGGCGAGGTAGGGGTCGTCTCGCCGAAGGTCCCAGTCGACGCCCGACCCGCGCAGCACGGGGCCGGTCTGGCCGAGCGCGATCGCGTCGTCGGCCGACAGCAGGCCCAGGCCCTTTGTGCGCTTGAGCCAGATCTGGTTGCGGTCAACGAGGTCCTCGTACTGGTCGACCGCGCCCGGCATCGTCTCGACGAAGCGCCCGCACTCCGGATAGAAGCCCGGTGGGACGTCCTCGGCCAGGCCGCCCGCCTGGAAGTAGCGCGTGTGCATCCGGTAGCCCGTTACCAGCTCGGACAGGTCGAGGATCTGGTCGCGCTCGCGGAAGCAGTACCAGAACATCGAGATCGCGCCCAGCTCGAGCGCGGCGGTGCCGAGCCACACGAGATGCGAGTGGATCCGGTTCAGCTCGCAGAGGAGCATGCGCATCCAGGTGGCCTTCTCGGGCAGCGGCAGCCCGAGCAGCTTCTCGATCGCCTGGACGAAGACGAGCTCGTTCGCCTGGTAGGCGAGGTAGTCGATGCGCGGCGCGTAGGTGATCGCCTTCCACCAGGTCTTCGCCTCCATGTTCTTCTCGAAGCCCGTGTGGACGTAGCCGACCTTCGCGTTGAGCCCGACGACGGTCTCGCCGTGGAGGTCGACGACGAGGCGGAGCACCCCGTGGGTCGACGGGTGGTTGGGGCCGAAGTTGACCTGGAGGACGTCCTCGGAGTCCCGCAGCGCGACGGGGAGCTCGAGCACCGTCGGGATGCGGGGGATCCGGCTTCCCGCGTAGATCTCCGGACGCTCGGGTGCGATCGCCATCAGCGGGCCCCGACTACTCGGCGCTCGAGAAGCGGACGGGCTCGCCGCCGAGCGGATAGTCCTTGCGGAGCGGGTGGCCCTCCCAGTCCTCGTCCATCAGCAGTCGCTGGAGATTCGGGTGGCCTTCGACCGGGATGCCCATCATGTCCCAGGCCTCGCGCTCGTGCCAGTCGGCGGTCGCCCAGACGCCCGTCACGCTCGGCACCGCCTCGCCGTCGTCGAGCCAGACCTGCAGGCGAAGACGTGGCGCCCCGGGGCGCAGGGCGAGCAGGTGGTAGTTCATGGCGAACCGCTTCGGCTTCGGCGAGGGCAGCACCTGGAGTCCCTGCGAGCCGGGGTGGTTGATGCTGCGGCCCGCGGGCGTCCCGATGTGGCCTGCGACCCCGCCCTGGCCCCAGCCGAGGTAGTCGGCGGCCGCGATGTCGACGAGCATCGCGAAGCCGAGCTCGTCCCGGACATGCAGCGAGGCTTCGACGAGCCGCGCGGGGTCGACGACGAGCGTCGTCTCGCCGTGGGCCTCCCTGACCTCGACGAGGCCGGGCACGCCGCCGAACGTCACGACGCGACCCCGCGGGCCTCGTAGGCGGGCGGGATCCCGGCGAGGACTCGCTCGTGCAGCCGGACGATGCCCTCCATCAGCGCCTCGGGCCTCGGCGGACAGCCGGGCACGTAGATGTCGACGGCGACGATCTTGTCGACCCCCTGGAGCACGCCGTAGTTGTTGAACATGCCACCCGAGCTTGCGCACGCCCCCATCGCGATCACCCACTTCGGCTCCAGCATCTGGTCGTAGATCTGCCGGAGCGGGGCGGCCATCTTCTGCGCGACTCGCCCGGAGACGATCAGCAGGTCGGCCTGGCGGGGCGACGAGCGGAACGCCTCCATGCCGAACCGCGCGATGTCGTAGCGCGCGGAGACGATCGCCATCATCTCGATCGCGCAGCAGGCGAGCCCGAAGGTGTCCGGCCACATCGACTTCGTCTGCGACCAGGCAATCGCCTTCCCGAGCGTCGTCAGGCCGAGGCTCCCTTCGAGCTCGGTGACCTCTCGCTCAAAGACGCCCGGGCCCTTCGTCGGCCAGAGCAGCCGCTCCGACTGGAGACCATGCTCTCGAAGGCGCTTCACCGCCACTCGAGCGCCCCCTTGCGCCAGATGTACACGTAGGCGAGCGCGAGGATGAGGATGAAGAACCCGAACTCGAAGAATCCGAACCACCCGAGCGAGTGGAGGATCACGCCGAGCGGATACAGGAAGACGATCTCGATGTCGAAGACGATGAAGAGCATCGCGGTCAGGTAGAAGCTGACCGTGAAACGCTGGAGACGCGGGGCTCCCACCGAGACTCCGGACTCGAAGGGGATCCCGCGCGCGCGGCTCCGTCGCGAGGGGCGCGTCGCGAAGACGAAGGACATCACCATCATCGACGACGGGATCGCGAGCGCGAAGAGGCCGTAGATCAGAAAGGGCAGCCAGCTGTCGTGCACCCGCGTCCTCCCCGTCGGGAGCCGGGAACGTAGCAGGTCCCGGCCGCGCACGAGGTTCCCGGAAAATGGCTCAACGAAGCGAGCGGCAGCTGTCACAAGCTCGAGCAAAACTCGCCCCCACCGAGGGGAGCGTCAGGGAGAGGCGCAGTGCTACGATGAGCCGGTGACCGAGCTCGCCGAACCGCTCAGGACGACCCCGCTGCTGACGCTGACCGAGACCGCTGCCGAGAAGATCAGGGAGCTGATCGCCGAGGATCCTGCGGAGGACGTCTCGGTGCTCCGGGTTGCGGTTCAGGGCGGCGGCTGCTCCGGATTCCAGTATGCGCTCGGATTCGACCGCGGCCCGCAGGAGGGCGATCACGAGCTCGAGCTCCACGGCGTGCCCGTCGTCGTCGACCCCTACAGCGCCCCGTACCTGCGCGGCGCCTCGATCGACTTCCTGAACGGGCTGCAGGAGTCCGGCTTCAAAATCGACAATCCGAACGTCTCGTCGGCGTGCGGGTGCGGCCATTCGTTCCAGGTGCCCGAAGGGGAGGAGCTTCCCGAGGGAACGAGCGCCGGCGGCTGTGGCTCCGGCTGTAGCCACTGAAAGTCCTCCCGGACTTTCAGTGATGTAAGACCTCGCGGCGCCCGCACGGCGGCCAGCCGGAGAAGCGCGCGGGAGAGCCACGCCTGCCGGGGCCAGGTCCGAGTGCCTGGCACCGGGACCTGGCTCTCCAGGACAGCGGTTCCACACCGTGAGCGCGCCAGGAGACTCCGGGGGCCTGGCACCGGGACTCGGCCAGCGAGCGCGCCAAGGGACTCCGGTGCCTGGCACCGGGACTCGTCGTGCCTGGCACCGGGACTCGTCCCAAACGGCGGGTGGCCAAGGCGCTGCGGACGTCGCACGGCCCGCCGGTTAGCATCGCACCGTGAGCGAGAGCGGGGTCGTCGACATCACCATCCTCGGCG
>Ga0136620_10000537_pt1 | contig 17263 bp, 15 predicted proteins | sample AntDrymUQ4162106_2_FD_104806 | JGI IMG/M metagenome (GOLD analysis project Ga0136620, IMG submission 104806) | Polar desert sand microbial communities from Dry Valleys, Antarctica - metaG UQ416 (21.06) | ecosystem: Environmental > Terrestrial > Soil > Desert | place: Antarctica: Dry Valley... | reverse complement strand
GCGCCGGAAGGGTCGCGCCGCCGCCTCGCTGAGGACTGTGCAGGCAGCGGCGCCTTCGACCGCTCGCGTGATCATCTCGAGGCGATGGCGTCGAGCCACGAGGTACGGGCGCGTCGGGATCCCGTGAAACGAGAAGGCGACCGGCGGCCCCCCCAGCCTCCGCGCCGCCACAGCCGCCCACGCGTCGGTCGGGAAGAAGGCGTGCGCGACGTCGAAGCTTTCCCCGAGCAGGTGCCAGGCGACGCCGGGAGCCGTGGCGAGGAAGTACTCGTTGAGACGACGCGGCGGCGGCTCGGGCGGTCGACGGGAGCGGACGATCCGGACTCCCTGCTCGACTGTGCTCGTGGACCGACCCGGATGAGTCGTCAGCAGGGTGACCTCATGGCCCCGGGCGGCCAGCGTCGTGGCGAGATCGTGGAGCAGGCGCTCGGACCCGCGCCTGACCTCGGGCCAGTACGTGGGATGCACGAGCGCCAGGCGCAGGGTTCGTCTTGGCATCGACCGCGGGTGCATGGACATCGGCTCGACCGCTAGACGAGGAAGACCCGGTGACGGATCGCGGCCCGAGCCGTCGCCACGATCTCCACCGCATCGACCAAGGCGCGAGCGGGAAGGTGGATGAGCTGCCTCAGCGTGCGACGGGGGGTGAGTTGAGTGAGATCGAGGCTCTGCTTTAGGTAGGGAAGCGCCGCCGATGCCGCCACGAGGCGGCTGCGTCGCCACATCAGGGTCCCCGCCGCGGCGACCAGCAGGCTGGCGTGGGACCGCTTCCAGAAGAATCGTCCGTAGACAGCTCGTCGCTGGCTCGGGTGGCGTGCGACGACGAGCGGGAGCGATGGCCATCTCGACGCATCCCGCAGCGCGTCCGGCAACGAGCGAACGAGGACGGCGTGCCAGACCAAAGCGTCGGGGACGTAGGCGAGCCGGGCGCCATCCGCCCGCGCTCGCAGGCCGAGATCCGTGTCCTCGCCCCCGAACCAGAACGCCTCGTCGAACCCGTCCAAGCTCTCCAGCAGGGCACGGGGGTAGGCGATGTTGCAGGCTGGGTACCAGTCGCTGGGCGCGGTGATCTCACGGCTGCGGTCGAAGAGCGTCTGCCGGTGGCGCTCGTCCGGGTCGGGCTCGGTGCGGCCCTGGAGGAACACGTCGGGGCCCCCGGCTTCCCGCAGCAAACGATCGAGCCAGTCGGGCGACGGCCGGCAATCGTCGTCGGTGAACGCGACCAGCTTGGCGGAGGTGGCGCGCCACCCAAGGTTGCGCTTCGCCGTCGGGCCCGACACGCCGGAATTGGTCATAAATCGGGCGCGGAGGCCCGCGGGAGCGCAGGCCAGAGGGGGATGGGCGTCTGAGTCGCGGACGACGATGACCTCAAACCTGTCCGAGGCGAGGGTTTGCTCGGCGAGCGCGTCGAGCGCGAAGGCGAGCCTCGTCTCCCGCTGGCGAGTCGGGATGATCACGGCGATCTCGGGCGGATGCTGGGCCACGGGCGGCTAATCTACCCTCCGTTCCGTTCCTCGGAACGTGCACTCACCGCCATATGCTCCTGCGGTGAGCGAGCCCGAGGAATTCGTCGAGCGCCTGTTGGCGCGCGTTCTTGCGGATACCCACCGCCACCAGCGCGGGGTCACCGCCTCGGGTGGGTTCGCTGTCGGGGAGCCCCCCGCGGCCCGGCGCCGGCTGGCGAACGCCGTCGTCGCAGTGATGGGCCGAGTGGGCTTCACTCGTCGACGATTCGCTCCGGAGCAGGCGGCGGGCGTTCTGACCGCCGCCATTGAACTGGCCGACGGCCTCGCCCGGACGGAGGAGCTGCTCGCCGACGCGCGCTCTCGCGAGCTGATGTTGACGGTATTTTCGCTGCGGGCACTGGGCCCGGGGCATGTGAAGCTGCCCGTCAGCGAGTGGGCCTTCAATCAAGAATGCGCGCGCATCGACAGAGATCTGCGCGTAATCGAGGATGCTGCGAGAAGTCCCCTTGACCTTCCCCTTCACCGCTATGAGCTGCGCGGACGGCATGGCCCGGTGGCAGTGCTGGGCCTCGCCTTCATGGTTCAGGAGTTCTTCGTACGCGAGCAGTACGCCCTGCGGCGCGACGGTGTCCGCATCGAGGCTCAGCCCGGCGACGTCGTCGTGGACGGCGGTGGCGGGTGGGGGGAGACGGCGCTCTATTTCGCCGACGCGGTCGGCACCGGCGGGCGGGTCCTGTGCTTTGAGTTCGTGCCCGAGAACCTGAGGCTGCTTGACCTCAACCTCGCCGCCAACCCGGGGCTGCGGGAGCGCATCGAGGTCATCGAGCATCCGCTCTGGGAGAGCTCGGGCGAGCAACTCGAATACACGGTTCACGGCGGGGAGTCGTCGCTCGTGTGGGAGGGACCGGAGCGCGATCGAGCCCGCACGGAGTCGCTTGACGAGGCCTGCCGCAAGCATGGTGTTCCGCGCGTCGACTTCCTCAAGCTGGACGTCGAAGGCGCGGAGCTGGCGGCGCTTCGCGGCGCTGAAGAGGTGATTCGCCGCAGCCGGCCGAAGCTGGCGGTGTCCGTCTACCACCACGAAGCAGACTTCGTGGAGATCCCGGGATGGATCGACGATCTCGGGCTCGGCTACGAGCTCTTTCTCGACCACAAGAGCCCTGGGCCGGCGGAGACCATTCTGTTCGCCCGGACGCCGCGATCCGCGGATCGCTAAGCGAGCCTGCAGCTAGCGTCGAGGCGGAAGCGCCTCCTCGACTCGGTGTCGAAGGTTGCGAATCAGCTCGCGAGAACGAGGATGGTCGCCAGATCAGCCGGCTTGTGCCTGAGGGGGCCTACCCGGATCATCCCGTCAGCGGCATCCCACCACGCCTGCGCCGCCGACAGGCTCGGCAGACGCTCGAGCGAGAGCTCGAGACGCCGACCCTTGGCTCCGACGCCCACGACCTGCATCGGGATCGCCGGATCTCCGATCCCGGCCACCCAGACGTCGTCGAAGCCGCCAAGCATGGAGCGGAAACCCTCCGGCGTGAAGCGGAAGTAATCGTTCGGATAGCCATGAATCCCGAACAGCATCACCGAGCTGATCACGCATATCCCGCCCTCGGCCGTGACACGGTGAAGCTCCCGGCAGGCGCCGACCGGATCCTCACAATGTTCAAGTGTGTCGAGGCAAAGGGCCGTCCCCACCTCGCCGTCAGCAAAGCTGAGAGATCGCAAATCTTCGATGCGGTCGACCCCAGGACCCGGTCGAAGGTCGGTGCCGACGAACTCCCTGCCCGCGAACAGCGTCCGGAGGTCTGCGTCCTGCTCGGGCTCGACCTGCAGCGAACCGAACTCGACCACCGGATCAGGAATCTCGACCAAGCGGGCCAGATCTGCAACGAAGTTCCGGATCACCCGCTGGGCCACCGCGCCCTAATCTACCCGGGATGGAATCGGACATTGAACAATCTGCCAGGTCAGTGCCGAGGCTAGATGGCAACGAAACTCCACCCGCGAGCCTGATCGCACAAGCGCGGGAACTGAGCTGGTACCACGCGCTGGAGCTCGCTCCCGGCTTTGTCACGGAGGGTTGGTTCGACCTCCGCCCGTACATCGACCACTACGGCCTGCCGGAGCGCATGGACGGGATGCGCGTGCTCGAGGTCGGTACCTGGGACGGTTTCTGGGCATTTGAGATGGAGCGCCGCGGTGCCGCGGTCGTCGCGATCGATCTCGACGACGAGAGCGAGCTCGACTGGCCGCCCCGGCGCCGCCCCAGCAAGTCCGCCGAGGTGCCCCGTGGACGCGCATTCCGCCTCGCTCGGGAGATGCTCGACTCCAAGGTCGAGCGAATCAATCTCAGCGTCTACGACGCCCGTCCTGAGGACCTCGGAACGTTCGACCTCGTTTTCTGCGGCTCGGTTCTCATCCACCTCAGAGACCAGCTTCGCGCCCTGGAGCGGATCGCCGCGTTGTGCACCGGCACGTTCATATCCGCCGAGGAGTACGACCGCATGACGAACCGGTTTCCGCTCCCGCTTGCGCGATATCGCGCGAACGTCGAGGCCTCCGTCGTGTACTGGCGGCCCAACGCGCGGGCCTGGAAGCAGATGATGTGGACCGCGGGATTCGACCGGGTGTCGGAGCGCTGCCGGTTTACGATGGATTCCAAGCAGGGATTCTCCGTTCGCCACCTAGTCCTTCACGGCCTAAAGGAAAGGTGAGCCGCAAGATCGTGGCGGGTGAGCGCGCGGCGCGAGCCGCCGCCTACGAGAATCCGCGCCCCGAAATCGCGCGTCATGTCCCCGTGCAGGCGCGAAGGATCCTCGACATCGGCTGCTCCTCCGGTGCGCTGGGACAGGCTTTGAAGGCACGCAGCGAGGTCGAGGTGGTGGGCGTGGAGGTTGACCCGGAGTACGCGGCCGCCGCCGAAGCGCGGCTCGACCGCGTGATCAACGCCGATCTCGAAACGCTGGGCGCGAGCGGTCGGCTGCGCGAAGAATTAGGCAGCTTCGACTGCTTGATCGCGGCGGACGTGCTCGAGCACCTGGTCGACCCCTGGAGCTGCCTGCGCAGATTCGGCGAGCTGCTCAGCGTGAGCGGCACCGCGGTGGTCAGCCTGCCGAACGTGCGCTACTGGGAAACCTTGTGGCAGCTCGGGTGGCGCGGAACCTGGCCGCGCCGAAGCGAGGGTATCTTCGACCGCGACCACTTGCGCTGGTTCACCCTTTCCGACGGGATCGCCCTGCTCGACCATGCTGGCCTCGAGGCCCAGGGCGTGGAGCGCAACTACCGGCTGAGACCGCAGCCGTCGCGCTGGGACCGCCACCTGCGCAAGCTCGAACGAACGCCGCTGCGTCCCTTCTTCAGTTTCCAGTTCGTGATCGTGGGACGTCGGGGATAGCCAGGTCGATGGCGCCGCCGGTGGTGATCGCAGTCGTGTCCTGGAACACGCGAGAGCTTCTCGCCGCTTGCCTGCGCTCGATCGAACCGGAGGTGACCGCCGGACGGGCCGATGCCTGGGTGGTCGACAACGCCTCCGAGGATGGATCGCCTGAGCTGGTACGGGAACGCTTCCCCTGGGCCCGGCTCATCGCGGCCCCAGAGAACCTCGGGTTCGGAGCGGCGGTCAACCTGGTCGCGGAGCGCACCGAGGGTCCGTGGATCGCCCCTGCCAATGCCGATATCGAGCTTCTCCCGGGAGCGCTTGAGGCGCTGCTCGATGCGGGCGAGCGAAATGCGCGTGCCGGAGCTCTCGCTCCGATGCTGTTGAATCGGGATGGCTCGCCTCAGCACTCCGTGTACAGCTTCCCTACGTTGACCTTCACCGTGTTGTTCAACTCGGGGGTCCACCGGCTGAGCCCACGGCTGGGCGACCATCTCTGCGTCGAGGGAAAATGGGATCCGGGACGACCGCGACGAGTCGATTGGGCGATCGGAGCCTTCCTGCTCGTGCGCCGCGACGCCTGGGACCAGGTGGGTGGCTTCAGCCGCGAGCAGTGGATGTACGCCGAGGACCTCGACCTGGGATGGCGCCTCGCGGGCGGCGGCTGGATGACCCGGTACGTCCCCGCGGCGGCGATCCGGCACCGGGGCGCCGCGGCGACCGAACAAGCGTGGGGTGCTGCGACCACCGATTACTGGCTTGCGAGCACGTATGCGTGGATGCTTCGCAGGCGGGGGGCGCCCGTTACCCGCGCGGTCGCGATATTGAACCTCCTCGGGGCACTGAGCCGCTGGGGGCTCTGCGCCGCTGGCGCGATCGCCGCGCCTCGACGTTGGAGTGCGCGGCGAGACGAGATGCGACGCTGGGCTCGCCTGCATCTGATCGGGCTTCGATCGAGGCGGGTCCTTCTCGACCAGTCCTGAAACGCAACGCGCCTCCCTCACCCCGGCGTCGGGTCCGGGGCTCTGCGCAGGTAAGAGATCATCTCGCCGATCAGCCGTCGCTCGAGGAGCAGCGTGGCGAGCGCTGTCACCAACGCATACACCGCCAACTCGCCCAGTGCCGCCTCGATCGACCGATCCCCTCCGAGCGTCAGCCTGAGGACGATCACCGTGGCCGTGGCGGGCAAAGTCGGGGCAATCGCCCGGGCGCTATGGACGGCGATCTTCAGGCTCGGAAAGAGCTTCGCCAGGTAGTACCAGCGGGCCGCGAGAGAGACGGCGGTGGCAACTGCCATGCCCGCCGCGAACCCGGCCAGGCCGTATGCGAACAGCAATGGGATCGCAGCTACCAGAAAGCCGCCCAGTGCGGCGACGGTGACGACTGCGATCGGCCTCGTGCGACCGATCGCTCGGTAGAAGACGCCCCAGTTGAAGCCGATGTGGTTGACGGCTGCGGTGACACCGAAGACCTGCAAGAGGACCACGGCATCGCGCCACTGCTCCCCGATCCCGAACTCGACCAGGTCGGACGCAAACAGGCAGAGGCCGACGCCGAACGGGAATCCCCACATGAGGGCTAGGCGATTCGACTTCGTGAACGCCTCGAACAGCAGGTCGGCGCGGTCGCGTACGCGACACACGGCCGGATAGAGGGCGTCCGTGATCACCGTGTCGATACGGTCGGTATACGCGGAGAAGGTCGCGGCGAGGCCGATCGCGCCGGCGCCCGCCAGCCCGAGGCGCAGCTCGCCGAAGAACACCGAAAGCTGGGCGACCAGCAAGCCCGCCGCCACTGCCACGAGGAGAGGTCCGGAGAAAGCAACGTACTCTCGCGTGGTGCCTTGCTCGTAGCGGAACTTGAGCGGGTAGGGCGAGGCCGCCACGGCCGCCAGCCCGCCGATCCAAGCGCCGACGACGACGCCGGCGACGAGGCTCCAGTAGCCGGCGCCGGCGACGGCGACGGCGACGGTGACGATGAATCCGACGACCGGATCCACGGACAGCAGCAGCCGCTGACGCAAGAAGTCCATCTGCCGGTGATAGACCCAAACCGGAGCCTGCAGTGCCAGGCCGGGGACCATCAACGCGATCGCCATTCCCGGTAGCAAGAGATCCCCTCTGCCGTAGGCGAGCGTGAGCAGGGGCATGACCGCCAGCATCGCGATGAGCAGGATGCCCGCGGATATGAACTCGAGGGTTAATGCCTTCTGAAACGCCTGCTCCTGGTCGGATTCGTCCTGCTGGATGTACTTGTTTCCGACTGCGACCGCCTTAAGCGAAACGGCGAAGATGAGCGTAAGGAAGACGATGCTCCAGACGCCGAACTCGGCCGCAGTCAGAAAACCGGCGACGATCACGCTCCTGACGAGGTTGAGCGTGCCGATTCCGGCCAGGAAGATGGAGTTGATCACCGTTCCACGCGCTGCGAGGCGGCGCCGGCCATCGGAGAACTCGGTGACGACGTCGCTCGGATCGAGAATGGGGGGCATTGTCGCGTTCATTGTCTTCGACTCAGCGCCGCTCGCTGCAGGGCCTGCTCGACGGCGGCGTTGAACGAATCCTCGCTAAATCGCGCGCCAGTATCGAATCCCCCCTGGCGCAGGCGGGCGCGCAACGCGGGATCCGAGGCCAGGCGTCGGATCGCCTCTGCCAGCGGACGCGGTCCGCGCTCCGGATCGAAGATCAGGCAGTTGTGCTCATGGCGCAGATATTCCCCCGAGCCTCCCCGGCCCGTCGCGATCACCGGCCTGCCCACTGACATTGCCTCCAGCGGCACGAGCCCCCACGGCTCCTTCCACACAACAGGGAACAGCAGAGCGTCGGCGTCGGCGTAGAGCTGCGGTAGCAGCTCGCGGGGCCTGTGCGTGAACGAGACCCTGGAATCGAGGCCAAGTCCACCGACAAGCTCACGCAGCTCCTCCAGGTAGGACTGGTCGCCCGGGCCGTCGACTGTCAGGGTCGCTTCGCCGGGACAGATGGCGAGCCCACGCACAGCGAGATCGATGCCCTTGCGGCGGTCGATCCGGCCGACGTAGAGCAGCTTCCATTCCCAGGACCGCGGCGATGCTGCGCGGAACAGATCCGGGTCAACTCCACGGTGGCAGACATTGGCATCCCGCAGCGACCAGCCCGCCGCAAGCGCGGGCTCGCGGATCGCCTCGCTCAGGAACACCCAACTACCCACTCCGCTCATGTCCACGCGGGCCGGTATGCCCGAGGCGGCCTCGAGCACGGCGGCCAGCCACGGGTGCCGGCCGGCCATCCGCGTCCACGCATCGACCCGGGGGCCGTACAGCAACCAGTCATCGCATACGACCGCCGAAGCCGGAAAGCCGGCCCGCCGTGCACGCGCGATCAATGAGAGCGACATGCCCCCCATCGCCCACCATCCGATCACGTCAGGCCTGAACTCCGCGAAATGGCGGTCCAGGACAGCGGAATTGTGTCGTTCCAGCCGCCACCTTTCGGGAAGCGACGGGCGGGGGAAGTGGTGGTCACGCCAATACCAGCGAAGCTCACGGTAGACCTCGGACTCCGCGGAGACATGGTCGGCCTTCTCGCGTTCGAAATCAGTGGTCAGAACCCGTACCTCGTGCCCTTTTCCGCGCAGGTGCGAAACCGAGGATTCCCAGGTCACCTCGTAGCCCCCCAGGTGATGGGGGGGATACATGTTGCCGATAGTGAGGACGCGCATCAGCGAAACGCGAGGGTGCGCGACTCAGCGGCCGCGCGCGACGCCATGGGCGCTCGGTACAGAACAAGGTAGTCGCTGCGCGCGATCTCGTGATACCCCGCCGACCTGACCCATGCCTCCTGGGCAACGGCGTCCTTCGGCGGGTCGCCGAGCGCCACGACCACCAGCTCGTAGTCGCGCTCGCGGAGCGCCGCCACGAACGAACCGCGGTTCCGGTAGCGGCGCAGAAGCCCATTCCGGATCGACCCCACTGTCTCGACCTCATTTCCAACCCTGGGGCCGAACATCGGCCAGATCGGAGGCTTCCGCGTGTGGTCCCAGTCGCCGGAGATCCCGATCCGATAGCCCGAGGGCGCTTCGGTGAGGACGGCGTCGAACACCGCGTCGACCTGCATGTAGCGGCCATCGTTGAACTGCCGTTGACCTTCGTAGCCGACCAGGACGGCGGCTGCGATCACGGCCGTCGCCGCGACTGCCGCCACCCGGCGCGCACTGCGAGAGCGCCATGAGCGAACGAACGGCCCGCGAGTGCCGGCCGAGAGCGCCAGTGCCGCCCCCACGGCCCCGACGACCAGAAAGCCGCCTAGGAGATGTCCCAGGGGTACGCCGCCAGCGGCCAGCCAAACGCCCTGGGCAATCGCCACCAGCGCCACGGCCTCCGCCACGATCCTCCCGCGGTCAAGGCGCGACACCGCCCAGGCCGCCAGCGGCGCGGCGGCGATCAGGGCCGGGGCGAGCCAGCGGGTGTTGGCGCCGGTCAGCAGCGGCGCGCCCTCGGGGCCGAACGCCGAGCCCGGGGTGAGCGAATACACGATCACGAGCAAGATCACGATCGCCAGCCCCGCGATCACGATGCCCGGTACCCCATCTCCCCGTTGTGCCCGCCGCACCATCACGACTGCAGCCAGCGGGAGGCAGAGGGCCAAGAGCAGCGCCGGGAGGGCCAGCGTGTCCGCGAACGCGGGCAGGATGTACTCGGTCCAGGCTGCCGGCTGGTCGAGGTAGTCCGCGATCGAGAAATGGGCTCTGCCGCCGACGAGCGGCGGAGCGTCGAGGATCTCCACCCCGAACGGCGCCAGCCTGACCGGAAACAGCGGGTTGCCCGTCTCGACGAGATTGCGTAAGAACCAGAAGCCTCCGACAGCCAAGATCACCCCGCACAGGGCGCCGCCCTGTGCCGTCACACGCCGCCACGGGCGACCCGCGGCGAGCGACGCCACGGCCCACACCCCCAGCACGATCACCACCGCCGAGACCCCGTACCACTTCGTCCCGAATGCGAGTCCCAAACCTATCCCTGCCAAGACGAGTTCAGCTTTGCGCCCCGTGTGGGAGTGCCGCACGAGAAATAAGAGGCCCCCTCCGAGACACGCGAGGCTGGGCGCGTCGGTCATCAGCTTGGAGTCCACCGGTTCGAGTACCGCCGGTGAGGCGACGGCGAGGGCCGCGAAGAGCAGCGCGGTCGCCCTGGGGACGCGAAGCTCGCGCCCGATGGCGTACACGGCGAGGCCCGCGAGGACCACGAATACGTAGTTGACGAGGCGCACGAAGGCGTCGTTCTCCCACGGGAGAATCGCGGCCATCAGCAGCACGTCCCCGTTCTGGGGGTACTCCCCGGTCGGAAAGCCGTAGATGAACTGGTCGAGCTGCCAGAACGTCCCTGATTGAATCCAGCGCCCGATCCCCGGCAGGTGAAAAGCCAGCGCATCGAGGTTGCCCGCCGGGGTCGCGCCCCGCGCGACCGCACTGGCGAGCAGGAACCCGGACACGATCCCCACGCCCGCGGCGGCGATGATCCACGAGAATCGCTCAGATCCCGATCCCGAGGGCTCACTGCGCTCGCATCGATCGGGGCGGCGCGCCCGGTCGCCCCCAGCACGACGGGCAATCAACGAGGCGAGTGCGGCAAGCAGAGCCGCGGTCGCCGCGACAGACTCACGCGACAGCAGCCCAGCGATTCCGGGCAGCAGGTGAGCGACGATCACAGCCGTCGTGGCTACGAGCGAGATCGCGACGACTCGAGAGACACCAGAGAGATCCGGGAACCAGCGACGCTGAAGTGCCCACGCCGTCCACAGCGCGCCGCCGATCGTGACGGTGAAGAACGCCAGCCCCGCGAGGTACTCCCCGAGCGTCACCCAGGCGAGCCTAGCGGTCAAGGAGAAGAAACCGCTCGCTTCAGAGAACCAGCGTGCGCCTTCGGGCACTGCCCCAGATCAGTGCCGCGAGTCCAACGGTATCCGAGGCGACGTCCGCCGCCGCGACCTTCGGAGCATGTCGACCCCAGCCAAGAGCGGTGCACCCGGCGAGGCGGAGATAGGGCAGCGCGGCGAGCATAGCCAAGGGGATGAGCTGCGGGGCGCGCCTCCGCACGGCTAGCGCTCCCGCTACGGCCAGGACCGCCGCGTCGAAGGCCGCGGACCGCTGCGTCAGAAACCACTTCCGATACAGGAACGACCGGCGAAGCTCTGGGATCTTGCCGATCATGTCAGGGAAGTAAACGAGGCGGCAACGCTCGCCTACGTAGTCACCAGCCTTCCTCGGGAAGACGGCGTGGTGGACGAGTGCCCGTTCGGAGAACGCGGTCCGTGCGCCGGCGCGTCGGGCTCGCCAGCCAAGCCACACGTCTTCTCCAAATGGGGTGTCCAGACTCCCAAGCCAGTCCTGAAAGCCTCCGATGCGCTTGAACAGCTCACGTCGGATGAACAGGTTGGCGGTCTCGTACAACCCGCTCTCCTGCACTACCCACACCGTTCGATCGAATGGGGCGCGCGTAGCGGAGGGATCTGGGGTCACCATGCCCTGGACGAGATCGGCGTCCTTCAAGGAGACGAGTCCCTCCCTCAGCCACGACGATGCGGGAACACAGTCTGCGTCCGTGAACGCCAGAACTTCACCCCGCGAGCGTTCAGCGCCTTCGTTGCGAGCGGCTCCGACGCCCGCTTGCGTCCGGCGCCGCACAAAGGTGATCGGCCCCGGCGCTTGTTCAACGATCGATGCGGTGTCATCGCTCGACGCGTTATCGACGACGATCACCTCATAGTCCGCATCGAGATCCTGGTCCGCGAGAGCGTCGAGCGTTCGCCCGAGCGTGGCCGCGGCGTTGAGCGCTGGGACGATCACGCTGACGATCGGCACGGAGAGCTCAGGCCTTCAGTGCCGGCGGACCGCCAGCTGGCGCCACATGCGACCCAACCACGAGACATTCGAACCCCGGCCCGTCAGAGCGCTGGTGTGACCTGCGACGGGTTCCGCCAGATAGGTCTTGAGTTCGTCGGGCCCGATGAAGATCCGTTCCTTGCAGGCGAAGGTTTCCTTCCAAAACAGACATTGAACTCGCTCCTCAGGCGTCAACGCCCCTCCCAGCTCAGCCGGGAAGTGGAAGTCCGGGCGGCTATGAAGCAGATGCGGCTTGAATACGAACTGAATCCCCCCAGCCTCTATGTCGACGAGCCGACGATGATGAGTCCAGCCGACCCACGAGCCGTGGACGCCATAGCTCTGCTCCTCCAACCGCGAGGGAACCTCGATGTAGCCCGCCCTGGCGACCCGGATCATCTCGTTGCAGACCCAGACCGGGTCGCGGACGTCTTCGAGCGTGTGAGAACAGACGACGAATTCAAACTGCCCGTCGGCAAACGGCCATGGCTCGCGGTCGCAGATGTCACGCTCGATCCAAGTCTGCGCTGAGAAGCGCTCGGCGTTCGGATCGACCTCGCGACCGTACAGCCCCCTGGTCTCATAAGGCAGCAGGTCGATGACCCAGTCGGCGCGCGGCAGGGGATCCGCCCACCCGCCGACGTCGAGCACCGGGTCGGCCTCGGCGACCAGCTCCATCATGCGCTGTAGGCTCGCGTCGAGCACTTGGGCCGGCAACACTCCCATAAGACGCCTCGCCGCGTCGTACGCGCCGTCCATCACTGCCTGACCGCTTGCGCGGGCGTGATCTTCGCAACGGGCTGCGGTCCCAGCGGGGACGAGGGGCCCTTTGTCCGGGCCGTGCCGGACGGGTTCTTCGGAGTCAACGGACAGCACCTTCGGCCCCTACCCGGTGCCGGGAAGGACGAGGAGCTGGAGAACCATCTCGAGGAGATCGAGGCTGCTGGGATCGATTTCGTTCGCGCGAACGTTGATTGGAGGCAGCTCGAGCCCCTCGCCCCGGTCCGCGGTGAGCATCGCTTCGACTTCGCCAGCCACGACGTCTGGATGCAGGCGCTCGCCGAGCATCATCTCGCGTGGCAACTCGTCGGGCAGGGAATTCCCACCCCAGATTGGGCAGCGAGCCAAACGGGGCTCGCCGCGCAGTGCGGCAGCCGATCGCCCCCCGAGCGCGCGGGCGACCTCGCCTCGCTGATGGCCGGCCTGGCGCGACGCTACGGGCGCGGCGGCTCCTTTTGGCAGGAGCACAGCAGGGTGCCCTATGAGCCGGTTATCGAGTACGAGATCTGGAACGAGCCCAACCACGGTGCCTTCTGGTGTCCGACTCCGGATCCCGAGGCCTACGCCGACCTCTATCTCCAGGCTCAACGCGCGATTCACGCCGTCGACCCGAAGGCCACGGTGCTGACCGGGGGTCTAGCGGGGTTCAAGCAGAGCGAGTCACTGGGGCCCGAACCGCTCTACCTGGGGGTCGACGAGTTTCTGTCGCGCATGGTCGCTCAGCGCCCGTCGCTGCGAGACGCGGTCGACGCAGTTGCCGTCCACGCCTACGAGCCGGAGGCCGAGCAGGTGGTCTCCGACATCGGCTGGTACAGAGGCGAGCTGGAGGAGGTGGGGCTGGGCGACGCCCCGATGAGCGTCAACGAGGTCGGATGGCCGACTCAGGGACAGAGCGGGAGTCCGGTCCCGGAGGCCGAGCGCGCGAGCAAGCTCCGCGAGCTCGCCGACGCGATCGCGCGGACCGACTGCGGGGTGGTCTCGTTCGCTCCTCACACCTGGGTTACCGAGGAGCTGGACCCCGCGGACTACCAGGACTGGTATGGGATCTCCGCGCCGCGGACCGGCGACCCCTATCCCTCGGCGGTCGCCTACGCGGAGGTGGTCGACCTGTTCGAGGGCCGCGGCAGCGAGCCGCCGCCCCACGAAACGCTGACACTATGCGCAGGTGATGACTGAGCCAGACCAGAGATCCGTGGCCGAGATGCGCCGCCACTGGAGCGAGTTCGGTCGCCGCGACCCGATGTTCTACATCGCCACCAATCAGCGCTCGTGGACCGAGGCGGAGTTCTTCGCTCACGGCCGTGAGCTGGTGGAGAGCGTCCTCGACTGGGCCGGCGGCGGGATCCGCCGCGAGCGGATGATCGAGATCGGCTGCGGCCTGGGGCGGATGCTGGTCCATTTCGCGCCCCATTTCGAGCACGTCGAGGGGGTGGACATCGCGCCGCAGATGATCGCGCGGGCTCGCGGCTTCGACCTCCCCTCGAACGTCCATCTCGCCACGATCTCGGGGCAAGACCTGGCGCCCTATCCAGACGACAACTTCGACTTCGCGTTCTGCTTTCAAGTCTTTCAGCACATACCCGACCCGGCGGTGATCGAGAGCTACCTGGAGGAGATCCGCAGAACGCTGCGGCCCGGGGCGCGAGCGGTGGTCCACTTCGACTCGCGGCCCCGCCGCCTGCTCGAGACGATCGCGATGCTTGCTCCCGACCGATTGCTGCCGCGAACCCGGCGCCGCTACATCCGTCGCTACCGGCTCGATCGCGCGCGTCCAGCGGTGATGGCAGCCGCCGCCGCACTACGCGTCGCCGCGGAGCGCGGGGCGGGAACCGACGAGCATTTCCTGGTCCTGGAGAAGAGCTCGCCGGGCTAATCGACGCGACTCCGCGCGCCCTCAGTTAAACAGCGCCGGTTAGCCTCGATCCGCCGATAAGCGCCTGACCAGCACCCCCCGGGAACGTCCTCCCGGCCCATGAGAATGCGGTTTACCACGACCCATTCCCGAGACCAGGAGGACACCCGGAAGGTGAACGCTAAAGCGACTGCCCGAACCGTAGAAGTCACGGCGGACGACGACGGCCTCGTCTCCCACGCCGGTGCCTTCCTGCTCACCGAGCTCGCCGACCGGCTCGGCCTCACCGCGGCCCTCGCCGAGGCGATGGCGCCGACTCGAGAGCGTCGCTCCGCCCACGATCCGGGTCACGTCCTGCGCGACCTTGCCGTCTCGATCGCCGACGGCGGCGAGTGCATCACCGACCTCGGCGTGATGCGCGGCCAAGAGGCGCTGTTCGGGGCGGTCGCGTCGGAGACCACCGCCCACCGGGTCGTGAAGTCGATCGATTCAGAGCGCCTCGACTCGATCCGCGCCGCTCGCGCGAAGGCCCGCCAGCGCGCCTGGAAGGCTGGCGCCCGCCCGCAGACGATCACCCTCGACATCGACGCGACGATCCTCACCTCCCACTCCGAGAAGGAAGATGCCGCCGGCACCTACAAGCGCGGCTTCGGCTTCCATCCGCTGCTCTGCTACCTCGAGGAGACCGATGAGGCGCTGGCCGGCCTGCTTCGTCCCGGCAACGCCGGTTCGAACACCGCCGCCGACCACTTCGAAGTGCTCGAGATAGCGCTCGAGCAGCTGCCCGCCGATGCCCTCGATCAGGAGATCCTCGCCCGCGCCGACATCGGCGGCGCGACCCATGCGTTTACGGCGGACTGCCGCTCAGCCGCCATCCGCTTCTCGGTCGGCTGCGAGGTCGACGAGCGGGTGCGCGAGGCGATCCTCTCATTGCCCGAATCGGCGTGGGCGCCGGCGATCGACGCCGAGGGCAAGCCTCGCGAAGGCGCCTGGGTGGCGGAGCTGACCGAGCAGCTCGCCCTCGACGCGTGGCCCGAGGCGACGCGGCTGATCGTCCGCCGCGAGCGCCCCCATCCCGGCGCCCAGTTCGAGGTCTTCGACGCCTGCGGCCACCGCCACACCGCCTTTCTCACCGACCAGGCCGACGAAGACATCGCCGCGCTGGAGCTGCGCCACCGCCGCCGGGCCCGAGTCGAGGACTCGATCCGCACCGGCAAGGACACCGGGATGCGCAACCTGCCCTTCCACGACTTCGCGGCAAATGAGGCCTGGCTGGAGCTCGCGCTCGCCGAGCCCAAGCGGCTGCGCCAGCGCCTGCTGCACGTTGCCGGGCGGATCGTTCGCTCCGGGCGGCGGATGACTCTGCGGCTGGCGCGCAGCTGGCCCTGGGCCGAGGCGCTGCTCGCCGCCTTCAGGCGGCTGCGGGCGGTGCCGGCGCCTTCGCCTCCCTGAGGCGGGGCCGGGAGCCCGGCCGCCTCGCCGAACCGAGCGACAAAACCGGGGGCCGCTCGCCCCTGGCCGAGATCGGCTGCGCTCGCCGCTCTCACCGGGCTCAACCCGAGCGGTTTCGCGGAACCGCTGCCTTGCTCCCCCACCTGCCCAGCTACGAGGGCTCCACCGTTACCTTCACGGCAGATAACGGCGGATCGAGGCTAGGACGGTCGGTCGTTGCGGTTCGGGCTCCGGCTAGAGTGCTGCGCTGACATTGACAGCAGCCCGGCTTGTCCTCACGTGCATCTTCGTAACCTCGTTCCGCTTCGTCTGCGTCGGCTTCGGCACCACCCATTGCTTCTGTCAGGACGTAGGCACGAGTGTTCGTGCTGCGGCGGGCGTTTTCGTCGACTAGCGCCCCAGAACCGCCGACCTAACGCCCGCTGTCCTCGCTGTGGTGCACTGGAGCGGCATCGAGCGCTATGTCTGTACTTGCGAAGCGCATTCGAGAGACCGGATCGCACACTCAGGGTAATGCACTTCGCGCCTGACCGTGCGATCGCTGACCTGCTCGCTACGACGCCCGGTATCGAGAGCGTTAGTGCTGACATCGACCCGGAAGCTGCTGATGAGCAGATCGACATAACGGATATCCCCTATCCCGACGGCAGCTTCGACCTCATCCTCCTCAGCCATGTCTTGGAGCATGTGCCGGACGATGCCGCAGCCCTGTCTGAACTGCATCGGGTTCTGCGTCCCGGAGGACGGGTGCTGATGCAACACCCGATCGACTATGAGCGGGCAGAAACCTATGAAGACTTCTCGATCGAGTCTCCAGAAGAACGCCTACGGCACTTTGGCCAGGAGGATCACGTGCGGATCTACGGTCGTGACTTTCCCCTCCGAGTTAAGTACGCCGGGTTCGAGGTCGAGATGGTGCGGTACGGACTGGAACTTAGTTCAACGCTCCGCGCGCGCTACGCAATCCTCGACCCCGAGGACTCGTTCCGCGCCGACGACATCTACCTCTGCACGAAGAACAGCGGCGAGTGACGTCGCGGCGGCGCAAAGCGCAGCGGACCGGTGTTGAGGACCAAGCCGCTTAGCTCGCCAGCCTCCCGCGTTCTCGGTCGGATGTTCGCTCCAGGATGATGATCCAAGGGCCCCGACTTGAGTGATCATCGCTTCGGCTTATCGAGTCGGGCAACCAAGACTGCCGCTTGATCGCCGTCCACGCTCTCATCCCAAGGGATCGAGTCCTCGACGCAAGTCAACAGCGAGTCGCTTGTCAGAGAGAGCCGCCGCTCCTCGATGATGTGCAGTGGGGGAGCGAACTCGTCCAAAACGTCAAACGAGAAGTCCTGCGGCTCCGTAGGGCGCTTCTGGTGGTTCCAGATAACGGCGGATCGAGGTTAGGCGGCCCGGGCGCGCACCACCAGCACGTCGCCCCGGCGCCGCGAGTTGAGCCAGTAGAGGTAGTACATGAGCCGCGCCGCGAGGGTGGTCGGC
>Ga0136620_10000536_pt1 | contig 17263 bp, 14 predicted proteins | sample AntDrymUQ4162106_2_FD_104806 | JGI IMG/M metagenome (GOLD analysis project Ga0136620, IMG submission 104806) | Polar desert sand microbial communities from Dry Valleys, Antarctica - metaG UQ416 (21.06) | ecosystem: Environmental > Terrestrial > Soil > Desert | place: Antarctica: Dry Valley... | reverse complement strand
TGCACCACATTGGACTCGGTCGCCGCCACGCCGGAACCCGCGTCCTCGTCCTCGTCCACGACCTGCACATCCGCGTCCTGTCCGAAGACGGCGAACTGCTCCGCGAGCTCACCCTCAACCCCAGCCGGGACTACCAACCACAGCCGAAACCGTGAACGATGTCTCGAGACACCTGTGCACGGTGTCCCGAGACATGACAAGGGTGCCCTCGGTGGGACTCGAACCCACACTGGGACGGTTTTAAGCCGCCTGCCTCTGCCTGTTGGGCTACGAGGGCTCAGTGTTCCCCCAGACCGCTCCGCGGTCAGGCAAGCATGCCCGACCTGCCGTCGGCATGGGGTCGGACAGCGACCACGTGGTGCAGCCCGATCCGGCCACGCTCGAAACCCACTGTTGCCAGCGCCAGCGACAACCGCCACACCCGCAGCCGGTTGGGCCCGAGGGCCGCCTCGGCACGGCCAGACTCCGCGTCCAGCCGGCGCAGCCAGGTGGCCATCGTCCGGGCGTGGTGCTCGCGCCACGACTCGACCAACCTGACCTCGAGCCCAGCCTCCTCCAGCGCGCGGACCAGAACCCCCACCGGTGGCAGCAGGCCCTGCGGCATCACGTACTCCGACATGAAGGTCGGACCAGCTGTCCCCCCGCCCGGTTGCGACGTCAGCGCGTTCAGCACGAACCGTCCTCCCGGCCGGAGCAGCTGCTGGACGTGGCCGAACACCGCGGGCAGATTCGCTTCATCCACGTCCTCCGCCGACTCGATCGCCGCGATTGCGTCGTACGGGCCGTCGTCGACCGCCTGCGCGGCGCCGAGCCGTACGTCCGTGCGGTCCGCGAGCCCAGCCGCCGCGAGCCGGTCGCGAACCACGTCCGCCCGGTCGGCGGAGCGGACCATGCCGACCGCCTCGACCCCGCGGTCACGGACCGCGTGCAGCAGCAGCGGCCCCCAGCCGCAACCGACGTCGAGCAGCCGGGTGCCGGGCTGCAGCTCGAGCCGGTCGCACAGCAGGTCCAGCTTGCGCCGCTGCGCCTCGTCGAGCGTGTCCGCGCCCGCCCAGCGAGCGCCGGAGTAGGCCAGCGTGTCGCCGAGCACGTGCTCCATCAGCTCAAGTCCGTCGGACGGCAGCTCGGTCGCCGCCGTCTCCCGAGCCCCGCGCTGGCTGGGACCGCGCTGACTGGGACCGCGCTGACCGGTCCCCGCGAGCAGCTGCTCCCCCGCGGGCGGCTTAGGAGCCGGGCCGACCGCACCGAGGAGGACGGCGGTCCGCAGCACCTCACGACGGTCGGCCGCGCTGAGCGACGGCTTGGCGCCGACCAGCGCGCCGTACTCGGCCAACGCCCGCAGCCCCGCGACCAGGTCACCCTCGATGTCAAGCTCGCCGGCGACGTAGGCCCGGGCGAGTCCGAGCTCGCCAGGTGCCCACAGCAGCCGGCGGACGGCGCGGCGGCTGAGCACATGCACGGTCGGCCCGTCGGCGGTGCCAGCCATCGACCCGTCCCAACCCACCAGCCGGACCGGCGGATCGATCCCGAACAGGTGCACCAGCAGGTCATACAGCCGCGGCGCCACCCCGGCTCTGCCCGCCTTGCCGCCCTGGTCGCTCACCCCGGCGTTCTATCAGCCCCCGCCGCTTCGCTGGCGTCGGCGGCGCGGCGGAACACCGCGGCGAGCATCGCCGGGGTGAGTCGACCGGTGAACGTGTTCTGCTGGCTCGGATGGAAGCAGCCGAGCAGGAGCAGCTCGCCGCCGGCCGGCTTGCCGAGCGTCGCCTCCACGGCGTGCCCGAACCGCGGCGCCGGCACCGGGACGTCGCCGCCGGCCGACCGTACGAGCCGCAGCGCAGCGGCCCACGCGAAACCGCCGAGCGCGACCAGCACGGACAGCGTCGGCCAGAGCCGGTCCGCCTCGGCCCGCAGCCACGGTGCGCAGGTGTCCCGCTCCACCGGTGTCGGCGTGTTGGCCGGCGGCGCGCAACGTACGGCCGCGACCACCCGGGTCGCGCGCAACGTCAGCCCGTCGCCCGCGTGCAGGCTGGTCGGCTGGCTCGCGAGCCCGGCCTCGTGCAGCGCGGCATAGAGCCCCTCACCCGAGCGGTCGCCGGTGAAAACCCGGCCGGTCCGGTTGGCGCCGTGCGCAGCCGGTGCGAGCCCGAGCACCAGGATCGCGGCCGCCGGGTCGCCGAAGCCCGGGGCCGGGCGGCCCCAGTACGGCTCGGTGGCGAACGCGCGCCGCTTGGTCGCCGCCACCTCCTCCCGCCAGGTGACGAGCCGGGGGCAGGCGCGACAGACGGACACCGCAGCGTCGACCTCGGCGATCGCTGCCGCTGACGACGCGATCGCGGCCACCTCGGCCGGGTCGTGCGCGACCGGGGATTCGGACCCGGCCGGGTCCCCGGGCCAGCCGGTGCCGGGCGGCACCGGGCTCGGGAACGGCCGCCCGCTGACAGGGTGCGGGAGCGTGATCGTCACCGACCCCCACCGGCCGTTACACACGGCCCAGCCAGCCACCAGTCGGGCACCGATGCCAGCGCCTCGTCACCGAGCGGGCTCGCGCCCGACCCCGCGGCGAGCGCGTGCCCAACCAGGACGTGCAGGCACTTGACCCGCGTCGGCATGCCACCGGCGGAGACCCCCTCGATCTCCGGCACGTCACCGAGGGCGTGGCGGCGATGCAGGTAGTCCTCGTGCGCGCGCCGGTGCCCGGACGCGAGCGTGTCATCCGCCTCGAGCCGCGCGGTCATCTCGCGCATCAGCCCCGACGCCTCCAGCGTGCTCACCGCCCCGGCCAGCCGCGGACAGGTGAGGTAGTACAGCGTCGGGAACGGGGTGCCGTCGGGCAGCCGGGGCTCGGTCTCGACCACGTCGGGCAGCCCGCACGGGCAGCGATGCGCGACCGCGTGCACCCCGCGCGCCGGCCGGCCGAGCTGGGCCTCGACCGCGGCCAGGTCGGAGCGGTCGGTCACTCGCTGCGGCCGGCGCGCTCGCTGCTGCGCCACAGCGTCGTGTACCACGCCGGGTCCTCGTCGTAGGCCGGGTCGGGGTCGGGGTCCGGGACGACGTCCACCGTCTGGCCGTCGGGCGCGATGACGCGGTAGCCGGTCTCGCCAGGGAGCACGAACGCCAGCCGCTCCCGCGCCTGCTGCTCGACGTATGCGTCGTCCTCCCACCGCCGCTTCTCCCGCTCGAGGGCCGCAACCTCGGCGCGGGTACGGTCGATCTCGGCCTGCGCGGCGGCGATCTGCTGCTGCTGGTCGAGCCACGCACGCAGGCTCGACGCGTACGAGATCGCGAGCACGAGCAACACGAGGCCGAGCACCACCGCGCGGTGGGTCAGCCGCGGCGGCCGGGCGCCGGCGGACGGTGCCATCGGGTCAGGCCTCGCGCGCCGCGAGCCGGGGGAAGGCGAGCCGACCGGCGTAGCGGGCCGCGTCGTCGAGCTCCTCCTCGATCCGGAGCAGCTGGTTGTACTTGGCCACCCGCTCGGATCGGGCCGGCGCACCGGCCTTGATCTGCCCGACGTTGGTTGCGACCGCCAGGTCGGCGATCGTGGTGTCCTCGGTCTCGCCGGAGCGGTGGCTCATCATGCAGCGGAAGCTGCTGCGGTGGGCGAGGTCGACCGCGTCGAGCGTCTCTGTCAGCGTGCCGATCTGGTTGACCTTGACCAGCAGCGCGTTCGCCGTCGCCGACTCGATCCCGCGCCGCAGCCGGTCGACGTTTGTGACGAACAGGTCATCACCCACCAGCTGCACCCTCTCCCCCAGCGACTTCGTGATCTCCTGCCAGCCGTCCCAGTCCTCCTCGCCCAGCGGGTCCTCGAGCGACACGATCGGGTAGGAGTCGACCAGGTCGGCGTAGTAGCCGGTCATGTCCTCGGCCGAGGCGTTCTTGCCCTCGAACTCGTACGTGCCGTCGTCGGACTGGAACTCGGTCGCCGCCACGTCGAGAGCGAGCGCGATGTCGTCGCCGAGCCGGAGCCCGGCGTTCTCGACCGCAGTGGCGATCAGGTCGAGCGCGTCGCGGTTGGAGGCCAGGTCGGGGGCGAAGCCGCCCTCGTCGCCCAGCCCGGTGGCGAGGCCGCGACCCTTGAGTACCGCCTTGAGCGCGTGGTAGACCTCGGCGCCCTGCCGCAGCGCCTCCGCGTACGTGGCAGCGCCGATCGGCGCGATCATGAACTCCTGCACGTCGACGGAGGTGTCGGCGTGCGCGCCGCCGTTGAGGATGTTCATCATCGGCACCGGCAGCAGGTGCGCGTTGGGGCCACCGATGTAGCGGTAAAGCGGCAGCCGTGCCGACTCCGCGGCCGCGCGGGCCACCGCGAGCGAGACGCCGAGCAGTGCGTTGGCGCCGAGCTTGGACTTGTTGTCGGTGCCGTCGAGGTCGAGCAGCACCTGGTCCACCAGCCGCTGCTCGTCGGCGTCGAACCCGACCAGCTCGGGACCGATGGCGTCATTGACCCCGCGGACGGCCTTGTCGACGCCCTTGCCGCCGTACCGGTCACCGCCGTCGCGCAGCTCGACCGCCTCGAACTTGCCGGTCGACGCGCCGGACGGCACGCCGGCGCGGGAGACCGTCCCGTCGTCGAGGGCCACCTCGACCTCTATGGTCGGGTTGCCGCGGGAGTCCAGGATCTGCCGTGCCCCTACCGCTTCGATGCTCGCCACCCGGTCAGGCTAGCGATCGTCGCGCGGGTTACGCCGCACCCGGTCGCGGAACTCGCCCACCCAGTCCCCCTCCGGATCCGTCGACTCCACCAGCCAGGTCGCGCCCGCGTCCGCGAACTCATCGGCCGGTACGCCGGGCGCCCAGCTGGCGACGACGTCCCAGTCCGGCCGCGGCTTCTCGCCGACGTACGCGGCCAGCGCCGCCGGCGTCAGGAACGGGTCGCCGATCGGCACGAAGCCGTCCCAGTCCCCGGCACGGCGCCGCGGGCGAGCGTTCGGTGCAACGCCGCCGACCCAGATCGGCGGCCGCGGGCGCTGGATCGGAGGCGGCGTCAGCTCCGCGTCGACGTCGAGGTGCTGGCCGTGGTGCACGCAGCGTTCGCCTCGCAACAACGCGTCGAGCACCGCCAGCCCCTCGTCGAGCAGCTGCCCCCGGGTGACCGCGTCGGCCGGGTCGCCGAATGCGGCGAAGTCCTCCTGCGGCGGCTCGCCGAGTCCGACGCCCAACGTCGCGCGGCCACCGCTGAGGTGATCGAGCGTTGTCATGTGCTTGGCGACCACCCACGGCCGCCGCCGGGCCAGCGGGGTGATCAGCGTGCCGAGGCGCACCCGTTCGGTCACCGTCGCGATCGCACCGAACAGCACCCACGGGTCGTGCACGTCCGGACGCACACGGGGCGACCAGCGCAGGTGGTCCCAGAGGAAGACCCCGTCCCAGCCAAATTGCTCGGCGTCCTCGGCCAGCCCGACCACGGTCGAGACGTCGGTGAACGGCGGGATGCTGACCGCGAACCGCATCCTCCGACCGTAGCTACTCGGCGAGCTCCTCGGACGTCAGCGCACGCAGCACACAGAACTCGTTGCCATCCGGGTCGGCTAGTACGACCCAGGTGACGTCGTCGCCCTGCCCGACGGACACCCGACGGGCGCCGAGCGCCTCGATCCTCGCCACCTCGGCGACCTGGTCGACCGGCCGCAGGTCGAGGTGCAGCCGGTTCTTGCCGGCCTTCTCCTCCGGCACCCGCAGGAAGATCAGGTCCGGGGCCACGCCGTCCTCAGGGCTGCCGGCCGGCGGCTCGAGGACCACCTCGTCCTCGTCCTCGTACGTCCGTCGCCAACCCAGTGTTTCCGCCCAGAACGTCGCCAGCGCTGAAGGGTCGGTGCTGTCCACCGCGACGCACTGGATGCGCAGCTGCGGTCCGCTCTGTGTCTGACTCACCACGGCACCACCCTCCCGCCGACCGCCCGACGTCGAACAAGTTTCACAGGCTAGCCAGTGACACTGACACTCGGCGAGGGTTAGAAGGCTGGCGAAGTGACAGTTTCACTGGCCGGCCTGTGAAAATGTCACTGGCCGGTTGACTGGGTTTCGTCGACGCGTTGCGCGAGGGCGGTGACGGCCGACCGCAGCGCACCCTCAGGGTCGACCCCGGCCGCGCGTGCCTCGGCTGCGAGCGCGAACAGCCGCACGCCGTACGAGTCGTCGCCCGCTAGCGTCGAGTCGACGGCCGCACCGTCGAGTCGGCCGAGCAGCTTGTCGGCGCGCGCCAGCGCCGGCATAGCCGCCGGGATCCCGTCCAGCACCGAGGTCCGGCCCTTCTCGGCCACCTTGTGCCGCTCCCAGTTCGCCTCGACGTGGGCGGCGTCGCGCACCTCGGCGGCGGCGAACACGTGCGGGTGCCGGGCCACCAGCTTGTCGATGATGCCGCGGGCGACCTCGTCGACACCCCACGGTTCGGTCGGGTGCTCCTGCGCCAGCCGCGCATGGAACACGACCTGCAGCAACAGGTCGCCCAGCTCCTCCCGCAGGTGGTCACGGTCACCCGAGTCGAGCGCCTCCAGCACCTCGTACGTCTCCTCGAGCAGGTGCCGGGCCAGGCTCTGGTGGGTCTGCTCGGCGTCCCAAGGGCAGCCGCCGGGCGAGCGGAGCCGGTCCATGACCGCGACCAGCTCGAGCACGGCAGCGCCCAGCTCAGGGCCCGGCGCCGCGCCGAGCCCGGTTGTGGCGCCATCTGGTGGTTCCGTACGGCGTGTCATCAGCGTGTTGGCGCCACTACTCCGATGGGGCCGGTCACGCGCAGGTCTGGGAGGCGGGCACCGGCTCGTCCGCCGCCTGCTGCCCGCGCCGCGGCTCTGCCGCGGTGGTCGCCGGCACGGACAGCGATCCACTGCCGCCGACCACCAGCCCGCCGTCGAGCTCGCCGAAGCGCGGGTCGAGCTCGATGTCGGTGTCGGCGAGCTCCACCAGGTAGCCGTCGTCGATGGCGGTCTGCGGGTCCTGCAGCGTCTGGCTGTCGTCCTGCTCCACCGCGATCGCCTGGGTGATCGCCTGCAGCCGGTTGAAGTCTGCGACGTAGTTGCGCAGCGCCGTCTCGTCCTCGGTCGACAGCTCGGCGAACAGGTCGTCGAACTGGCTCAGGTCGGTGCCGTACGAGGCGGGCGGGACGTCGACGCCGAGCTCGGCGCGCAACTGGTCGGCAAGCTCGAGGTTGATCAGCGTGCCGAGCACCTCGTTGCGGTACGCCGCGGTCGTTTCGGCGAACAGCGGGTCACCGGCCTGCTCTTGGATGACCAGCTCGGCCGCGCAGAACGCCCGCGCCGTCGCGTCCACCTCGTCCAGTGGGATCGACTCGCCGTCGATGGTTGCCGCGGCGCCCGGGTTCACCTCGCCACAGCCTGCGAGCGCCAGCCCAGCGAGGCACGTGGCGACGGCGGTGATACGTCTGGTGCCGCGGCGCATCCGACTCCTTCCCGCGCGGTGCTCAGGACCGGTCGATGACCTCGTCGACGACGCCACGGCACCACGCCAGCAGCGGCTCGTCGGCGAGCAGCGTCCCACCTATCGGCGCCGTCCTCGGCCGCGGCACGGCGATCGTACGCGCGGCGGCCTTCACCACGCTGCGCGGGTGCAGCCGCTGCAGCCGCAGCTGGCCGGACTCGGGCAGGTCGACCGGACCGAACCGGACCGTGCTGCCCACCGCCGTCACCTCGGTGAGCCCCGCCGCACTGACCCGGGCCCTCAGCCGGGCGACCTCCAGCAGGGTCGCGACCGGCGCGGGGGGCGCGCCGTACCGGTCGACCAGCTCGGCGAGGACGTCGCTGACCTCTTGCTCCCTGCGCACGGCCGCCAGCTGCTTGTACGCCTCCAGCCGGAGCCGCTCGCTCGGCACATAGTCGTGCGGGAGGTGCGCGTCGACCGGCAGCTCGATGCTGACGGTCGGCTCGTCAGCATGACCGTCACCACGGAAGTCGGCGACCGCCTCGCCGACGAGCCGCACGTACAGGTCGAAGCCGACGTCGGCTATGTGGCCGGACTGCTCGCCGCCGAGCAGGTTCCCGGCGCCACGGATCTCCAGGTCCTTCATCGCCACCGCCATCCCTCCGCCGAGCTCGGAGTGCTGGGCGACGGTGGCCAGCCGGTCGATCGCGGTCTCGGTCAGCGGCCGGTCCGGTGGGTAGAGGAAGTACGCGTACGCCCGCTCCCGGCCGCGACCGACCCGGCCGCGCAGCTGGTGCAGCTGTGACAGCCCGAGCAGGTCAGCACGCTCGACCACCAGCGTGTTGGCGTTCGACACGTCGAGACCGGACTCGACGATCGTGGTGCACACCAGGACGTCGAACCGCTTCTCCCAGAAGTCGACCATCACGTGCTCGAGCTGGTGCTCGCCCATCTGCCCGTGCGCTGTCGCCACCCGCGCCTCCGGTACCAGCCGCTTCAGCCGCTCGGCCGCGCGCTCCATCGAGTGGACCCGGTTGTGGATGTAGAAGACCTGCCCCTCACGGAGCAGCTCGCGGCGAACGGCGGCGGTCACCTGCGCGTCCTCGTACCCGCCCACGAAGGTCAGCACCGGGTGCCGCTCCTCGGGCGGCGTGGTGATCGTCGACATCTCGCGGATGCCGGTGATCGCCATCTCGAGCGTGCGCGGGATCGGCGTCGCCGACATCGACAGGACGTCGACGGCCGCGCGAAGGTGCTTGAGCGTCTCCTTGTGCTCGACGCCGAACCGCTGCTCCTCGTCGACGACGACGAGCCCGAGGTTCTTGACCCGCACCTGAGGCGAAAGCAGCCGGTGGGTGCCGATCACCACATCGATGCTGCCGTCGGCGAGCCCGGCCAGCACCTGCTCGGCATGGGCGTCGGTCTGGAACCGGCTGAGCGCCCGCAGCACGACCGGGAACTGGGCGAAGCGTTCGGCGAACGTCTCGGAGTGCTGCTGCACCAGCAGGGTGGTGGGCACCAGGATCACGACCTGCTTGCCGTCCTGCACGGCCTTGAACGCTGCGCGCACCGCGATCTCCGTCTTGCCGTAGCCGACGTCGCCGCAGACCAGCCGGTCCATCGGCACCGGGCGCTCCATGTCCTGCTTGACCTCGTCGATCGTGGATGCCTGGTCGGGGGTCTCGACGTACGGGAACGCCTCCTCCAGCTCGCGCTGCCACGGGGTGTCCGACGAGAAGGCGAAGCCGTTCGTCGCCTGCCGCGCCGCATACAGCCGGATCAGCTCGGCCGCGATCTGTCGCACCGCACGTCGGGCCCGGTTCTTGCGCCGGCCCCAGTCCGCGCCGCCAAGCCGGTCCAGCGTCGGGTGCTCGCCGCCGACGTAGCGAGTCACCTGGTCCAGCTGGTCGGTCGGGACGAACAGCCGGTCCCCCGGCTGGCCGCGCTTCGACGGCGCGTACTCGATGACGAGGTACTCCCGGGTCGCCTGCTGGACGGTGCGCCGGGTCATGTCGACGTAACGGCCGACCCCGTGCTGCTCGTGCACCACGAGGTCGCCGACCGTGAGGTCCACCGGGTCCACCTGGCGCCGGCGGCGGCTGGGCAGCCGACGGTCGACCCGGCCGGCCGCGCGCTGCCCGACGAGGTCGTCGTGGGTGAGCACGACCACCCGCAGCGGCTCGGACACCAGCCCGTGGTCGAGGCTGCCGGTCACGACGTGCACGACCGCCGGCTCGGGATCTGCCGGCAGCTCGGCCTCCAGCCTGGCCGCGAGGTCGTGCTCGGCGAGCAGCTCGACGGTACGGGCGGCCTGGCCGGCGCCCGGGGTGACGACGACGACCCGGTGGCGACCGGCCATCCAGCCGGCGACATCGGCCATGGCCTGCTCGGTGTCGCCGCGGTAGAGCGGCGCGGCGACCAGGTCGACCGTCGTACGGGCGGCGCCGCTGTCGGCACCGCCGTCGGGGGCGACCTCGACGTCAACCCCGAACGGCGAGGTGCTCCACCACGGGAGCCCACGAACCAGCGCGTCGTCGCGCACGTCGGTGAGCGAGCGGTAGGCGCTGGCGCCGAGGTCCACCGGCGCCTCGCCGCCGGTGGCCGCGGCCGCCCACGACGCGGTCAGGAACTCCTGGCTGGTCGCGACCAGGTCGTGGGCCCGGGAGCGGACCCGTTCGGGGTCGCAGACCAGGACATGGCCGTCCTTGGGCAGCAGGTCGGCGAGCATCTCCATCTCGTCGACCAGGACCGGTGCGAGCGACTCCATCCCCTCGACCGCGTGCCCGTCGGCAAGCCGGGTGAGCATCTCGGCCAGCGAGGGGTGCGTGACGGCCAGCTCGGCCGCCCGCCGGCGTACGTCGTCGGTGAGCAGCAGCTCGCGACACGGAGGCGCCCACAGCGCGGGTGTCGCGTCCAGCGAGCGCTGGTCGGCGACGGCGAAGCTGCGGATCTCCTCGACGGTGTCATCCCAGAACTCCACCCGCTGCGGGTGCTCCTCGGTGGGCGGGAAGACGTCGACGATGCCGCCACGCACGGCGAACTGGCCGCGCCGCTCGACCAGGTCGACGCGGTGGTACGCGGCGCCTGCCAGCCGCCGGACGAGGACGTCGAGGTCCAGCTGGTCGCCGGTGGCCACGCGCACCGGCTCCAGGTCGGCCAGCCCCCGCACCTGCGGCTGCAGCACCGACCGGACCGGCGCCGCCACCACCTGCAGCGGGCCGGTCGGCCCGACGTACGGCGCCGGGTGGCGCAACCGGCGGAGCACCGCGAGCCGGCGACCGACGGTGTCGGAGCGCGGTGACAACCGCTCGTGCGGAAGCGTCTCCCACGCCGGGTACAGCGCGACCGTCTGCGGGTCGACGAGGTCGCAGACCGCGGTCACCAGCTCCTCGGCCTCGCGCTGCGTGGCGGTGACCGAGAGCACCGTCCGACCCGCGCCGACCAGGCCGGCGACGAGGAACGGCCGCAGCGCGGGCGGCCCGGTGAGTTCCAGCTCGCCCGGGACTCGCTCGGAGCGGGCGGAGGTGAGGGCGCTCGCCAGCCCGCGGTCGCCGGCAACCAGGTCGGCCAGACCGCTCAGGCGCATCGGACAGCGTCTCTCCCTGAGTGATGGGCGCAACATGACCGCCCTCAGCGCGAGCGGTGAGGGGTCGGCCGCCAGCCTACGTGCCGCGGGTCGCCGGTTAGGCTGTCCGGTCCCGCTCACGCCGGGTGACCCTGCTGGTCGAGGTATCGTCCTTGACAGCTACTTCTGCACCGACGTGCCTCCGTCTGAAAGATGGTCCGCAAGTGACGACCACCGTGGGAGTTCCGTCGAACGGCGACTCCGCGCCGTGAGCGCCCTTGTGCTGCCGTTCTTCGCTCTGCTGCCGCTGCAATGGCTGGCGCTTGCCGAGACGCCGCTCGGGCAGGCCCGGCTGCACAAGGTCGCAATCTTGGGCTTGGCTGCACTGATCATCGCGCACTATCCGTTGCGCCGGTATGCACCGACCCTGCGCACGTCGGCGGTGTTCGTGGTCGCGAACCTCTACTTAGTGGCCATGATCGCCGCGGTCCAGGCCTACACCGGCAGGCCGCTGCAGTCCTCGGCCGACCCATTCCTCTACCTGCTGGCGTTCATCGCCCTGTCGGCGCTCTTTTTCCGGATCGCCGCCGGTTACGAGCCCGCGGCGCTGCGCATGCTCCGGTACGCGCCCCTGATACTGTGCACCTCACTGATCCTCGGGTTCTCCATCGCAATGGCACTAAACGGGGTTAACCCGGCCGGCGTATTCGGCCAAGCCATCGCTACGGCGGACCCCGAGCTCTTCCAGAAAGAGATCTTCAAGTCCGCGTTCGCCGGCTTGGGCATCGACGAGGAGGACGTGCGGGGGAACCTTCGACACGAAATCTTCGGCTCGGTGCTCCTCTCGATGTTCGTCGGCAGCTGGGCCATCCGCGAGGGCACGCAACCGACCCGGAGCCACCACCGAGCCTACCGCGTGGGGATGCTGCTGGGTGTGCTCCTCCTCACCCTCTCCCTGAGCCGAGCCATCCTCATCGCCGCGATGGTGTGGCCGGTGCTCGCCATGCTGCGCTCCGTCCGCCGCGGTGAGCTGAGGCCGAGCCAGATCGCGATCATCTACGGCACGGTCGTCGGGCTTGGAGGGCTGCTCGCGTCCGGCTTCGGTCTGGTCATCTATAACCGCTTCTTCACCGACACGACGGGCTACGAGGGCCGGGCCGGAAACTACCTCGACGCCTTCAATGCGCTGCCGGACGTCTGGGTCACCGGCGGCTACGAGACCGGCGGCGTGAGCTCGCACAACTTCGTCTTTGACACCCTCCTCCGCAATGGAATCTTCGCCGCCCTGCCGGCGGCGATCGTCTTGGGCTCCTTGCTGTTTTTCTTCGTAGCGCTGGTGGTGCGGTTGCCGCGACTCTCCGCGTCAATGGTGCCAGTGGTGGCCGCGCTAGTCCCTCCGCTGGTGCGGATAGCTACGTCGGGCGGAGGGCTCATCCCGCCGATCGAGTGGGTCGCGCTGGCGTTCGTAGTCGGAGTGCTGGCGGCCGGGCGACGGCAGCAACGAGAGACCGTCAGCGGGACGCGGAGTTCACCCGGGGATATGGCGAGCAACGTCGGCTGAGACGAGCTGGGCCGCGCTACACGCCAGGAGCACGAGGCAAGCCCGCCGCAGATGTTGGAGGCGGGCTGCGGGCCAGGCTGTGGAACCGCCCCACTGTCGCGTCTGAGCCTGCGGCTCACACGTCGGATCTCAGGAGGGTTTGTCTACGAACCTGCGATACGCCTCGAGTGCCCAAAACGGCAAGATCGGGCACTCAGGCTTGTGTGAGGCCGGTCTCGGCGACGTACGCGATGATCCGTTCCGCGAGTTCCGGCCGGCACACCAGCAGGTCAGGCAGCAGCGGGTCGGGGCGGTTGTAGACCAGTGCGCTGCCGTCGATCCGGCTGGCGTGCAGACCCGACGCGCGAGCCACCGCGACCGGAGCGGCCGAGTCCCACTCGTACTGCCCGCCAGCGTGCACGTAGGCATCGGTGACGTCGCGCACCACGGAGATCACCTTGGCGCCCGCGGACCCCATCGCCACCAGCTCCGCGTCGAGCCGGTCGGCCAGGCCCTCGACGAACCCCGGTGGACGAGTCCGGCTGACCGCGATCCGCGGCCGGTCCGCCGAACGGGGTGGCACGGCGGGCGGGTGCGCGGTGTCGTAGATGGCGGCCAGACCCGGCTGCGCGACCGCCCCGGCCACCAGGTCACCGTCCTGCCAGAGCGCAACGTGCACGGCCCAGTCGTCGCGCGGAGGCTCGGAGAACTCGCGGGTGCCGTCCAGCGGGTCCACGATCCAGACGCGGGAGGCGGTGAGCCGGACCGCGTCGTCCTTGCCCTCCTCCGACAGCACCGCGTCGTCCGGTCGATGCGTCGCCAGCAGCTCCATCAGCAGCTCGTGACTGACCCGGTCTCCCTCGTCCTTGAGCGCCCGCCCCTCCAGACCCTCTCCTCGAACGGCCAGGAGCCGCTCGCCAGCGACGGTCGCTAGCCAGCCGGCGAGCACGTGGTCATCGGACGGTTCGGACATGTCGCGTAGCGTACGAGCCGGTCTACCCCTGTCAGGAAACGGGAGTAGAGCGCGGCCTGCGCAGGTACGCTTCGGTCCTTGTGGGGAGCGGACCCAGGTTCGCGGACGGAGGGAGCGGCCTGCGCGATGACCACCGACTCTGAGCGCAAGCGCCCGGCTGTGCGCGTTGCAGGGACTCGTCCAAAGGCGATGTCCCTGTTCCGTTCGCTGCTCTACTTCGTGCCGTCGTACGCCCTGGGGGTCGGGGGGTACCTGGCCCTCAACGTGGTGGCCGCCCGAATCCTGGGTACGGCCGACTTCGGCTACTTCGCCATCGTGGTGACCACATCCATCCTGATCGGCCAGTTCAGCCTGGTCGGCGTGCACCGGTCCGGGCTCCGGGAGGCGGCGCGCACCGACGACGCCGAGCGGCTGGCGGTGCTGCGGCAGGGTCTGCGCGCCGTGCTGCTCGTCCCGGTCCCTGTCGCATCGGTGGGCACCGCCATCGTGGTGTGGCTGTGGCGCGGCAGCGAGTCCGGCGACATCGCGACCGCCGCGTTCAGCGGGCTCCTCGTCGCCTGCGCGAGCTATCAGAAGGTGAGCGCCAACTTCCTGCGCGGCCTCGGCCACGTGCGCGCCGCCACGCTGATCACGGGACGGTCAGGGGGCGCCCTCATCGCCGTCGCCCAAGCCGGGTGCGTCCTGGTTGTCGCCCTCGTGGCATCGGACCCCGGCCTGCCGGGAGTGCTCGCCGGGGTGGCGGCGGGATACCTGCTGCCGCTCGTGTGGGCGGCCTGGCTGCTGCGCCGGCGCTGGCCACACTTCCCCGAACGGCGCAACCGGACACTGCAAGACCTGCGCGTCGTCATCAAGCGTGACTGGCGGTTCTCCGTCAGCCAGACCGGTGCGTTCCTGAACTCGAGCGTCGAGCTCTGGCTCACCGGTGCCCTGCTGTCCGGCACAGCCACGTCGCTGTTCGCGGCTGGGCAACGGGTCGGACACCTGCTGATTATCCCCAGCCAGTCCCTGCAGATCATCTTCAGCCCTGCCCTGGCGCGGCTGGCGTACAAGGACGACAACAAACAGCTGGAGCCGCTGGTCAGGACGGCAGCCACTGTCGCGGCCTCGGCGAGTGCCGTGCTGTGGCTGCCGATCATGCTGGTCCCCGGCCTGATCCTCACGACCGTCTTCGGTGCCGGCTTCGAGGACGCGGTGCCGGTGCTGATGATGCTGTCGAGCGGCTACCTGCTGAGCGCGATCAGCGGCATGTCAGCGGTGACGCTGTCGATGAGCCACCACGAGGGCGACGTGGCGGTGATCAACTGGTCCTTCGTTGCCGCTCGCGTCGTGTTCGGGGTCATCAGTGCCCAACTGTGGGGTCTCAACGGCTTGGCCGCGTCCGCGGTCTCGCTATCCGCGCTGCACTGCGTGACCAGCTGGTGGATCGTACGCAAGCGGTTGGGCATCTCGCCCCATGTCACGCTCCGCCCGAGGCTCTCCCTGCTAAGGCGCATCTCGGGCTGAGGTGCCACGCGTCAGACCGGCTCGGACCCCGTATCCGGCTCGCCGGCGAAGGGGTCCGACTTGCGAACCTCGATGATCTGGCCAGTGTTCGCGCCAAGCAGCACGTCCAGCGACGACCGGGCCACCGCTGCCGACTCCAGCAGGGAGTCACTGGGCTCCCGCCCGAACGCCCTCGTCCGCATTGGTGTGCTGGTCCACTCCGGGTTGAGGCAGTTGATCCGCACGCCGTCAGCCGCCCACTCGTCGGCCAGTGCCTGGGTGAGGTTGACCACAGCGGCCTTCGTCGACGAGTAAAGGCTGTACCCCGCGCGGCCACGCGTGTATGAGCTCGACGAGAACAGCAGCATCGAGCCATCGGACTGCTTGAGGTGCGGGAAGAGCTCCTGCGCAATGAACACGGGCGCCAGGTAGTTGATCTCGGCGGCGGCGTAGACCGTCTCCTCCGAGCTCTCCAGCAGGGTGCCGCGGGGAAGGACGCCCGCCGTGTTCACGACGAAGTCGATGTGGCCGGACTCGGCGATCACCCGACGCGCCGCGGCGGCGACGTCGACGCGGCGCTCGACGTGCGTGTTGGTACTGGAGCGGCTGAACGTATGCACCGCTGCGCCGAGCTCGCCGGCAAGCCGGGCGATGTCCGCGCCGATGCCGTGGCTGCCGCCGAAGATCACGATGACCTTGCCAAGGAGCGCAGCTCGGTAGCCGTCGTCGGTCCTCGGTGCCGGCAGGTCGCTGTTCGTCAGCTGGAAGAGCCTGTCGGCGAGGTACACGTCGATCGGTTCGGTCACCTTCATGTTCTTCTCATCGCCGGTGACCAGGGCGATCGGGACATCGGGAAGGTAGCGGAGCACGACCGTGCAGTCGTCGGTAGCGACGAACTCGCCGTCCTGCTCGGCGAGTGCGTAAGCCGCCTCGATGACGGATGCACGGAATGCTTGCGGTGTCTGCCCTCGCCACAGCTTCGCTCGCGGCGGGATGCCGCTGATCGTGTTGTCGGGACCGACCTCGACGATCGTGTCCGCCGACGGGATGGCCACGTCGACGGCGCCGTAGGTCTCGAGCGCCTGCAGGCATTCGGTGATGATCCGCGGCGTGACCAACGGCCGTACCGCATCGTGGAACAGCACGTTGCACTCCCGCTCGCCCAGCCATTGCAGTGCCCGCAGCGTCGACCCGTTGCGCGTCTCGGCGCCCTCGAGGACGGCGACCACCTTGCCGTATCCGCCATCACGCACGATCGCGTGCACCGGATCGAGGTGGCCCCGCGCCATGACGATCACGACCTCGTCGATCATGGGGTGGCTGTTCAGCGCCGCGAGCGAGTGTTCCAGGATCGGGCGCCCGGCGATCTTGATCAGCTGCTTGGGAAGGCCTAGCCCGATGCGAGCGCCGACCCCACCGGCGAGCAGGACCGCGACGTTCCTGAGCCGTGACCCGCCTACTCCTGTGGACATGTTGGCTCCCGGGGCACGGCGATCCCGAGTGCATCGAGCAGGCGGTCGCTGGCTCCCAGCCTGGTCTCGGCACCGATCAGCGAGATACCCGTGGCGCGCCGATCTCGCGACGCGGGCGACTCGTCGAGGCAGTCGCGCAGGAACTGCTCGAAGTCGGTCACGGACTCGAGCAGTGGGCCAGGGATCAGGTCGGCGTAGTGCTCCACGTTGAGGCCGCGAGTGGCCTCGTACTCGTCCAGGTCCGGGCAGTAGAACCCAATCGGGCGGTCCATCGTCAGGTAGTCCGTCCACACGCTGCTGTAGTCGGTGATCAGCCCCTGACTGCGCCCCAGCAGCTGGTAGAGCGTGATCTGCTCACGCAGCAGGTCGTCGCCGGTGACGACCGGCAAGCCCATCGCCTGGTAGCCGTCGGCGTCGAGCGGGTGTGGCTTGATGGCGACGGTGACGCCCAGCCGCTGCGCCACGGCTCCCACCTGCGCAGCCAGCTCTCGCACCGGGCCGGATCGAGACAGTGTCTCGGCATCCGCCCAGTTCTGGACGGCCGCCAACCGGTTCCCCCGGTACTCGGTCTGCCGAAAGGTCGGCATCCAGAGGACCAGTGGCTTGTCCGGGTCGAGGCCGAGCAGTCCCAGCGTCTCGTCGCCCGGAGGACGCGCCAGCTGGTCAACTCGCGGGTGGCCGGTGACCATGACCCCGTTCTCGCCCACGCCGAAGTGGAGCGGACGCTGCCCACCCCACAGCTGTGTCCCTGCCACGACATAGGTGGACCTGATGTGGGCGAAGCGCTTGCTCCGTTTCGGGCCGTCCCCGTGCCACAGGTTGACGAAGGTCTTGTGCGGCGGCGGCCGGGTGGA
>Ga0136620_10000535_pt1 | contig 17267 bp, 12 predicted proteins | sample AntDrymUQ4162106_2_FD_104806 | JGI IMG/M metagenome (GOLD analysis project Ga0136620, IMG submission 104806) | Polar desert sand microbial communities from Dry Valleys, Antarctica - metaG UQ416 (21.06) | ecosystem: Environmental > Terrestrial > Soil > Desert | place: Antarctica: Dry Valley... | reverse complement strand
CAGACGATGGCCGCGCTCGAGCCTGAGGTAGAGGGGAGTGAGGACGAGCAGCGGGATCACGAGCTCGATGCCGAGGTGGTTCGGGTCGCCGGTCAGCGCGTTCGGGCGGAAGACCTCCTGAGTGCCGCCGACCGCCCCGAAGACGTTGATGCCGGTCTGGCGCGAGGTGATCGGCTCGATCAGCGCCGCGTCGAGGTTCGCTCCGACGACCTCGGCGAGTCCGAGCTGGATCACGCCGTAGAGCGCGTTCAATGCGATGCCTCCGCAGAAAGCGGCGAGGGCGAGCCAGTAGAAGCGCAACGAGCGCCTGGCCAGGAGCGCGACACCCGTAACCAGGAACCCGAAGTGGAGAACAAATTTGACCATGCCCTTCGCCCACTGCGCGAGGGACTGGGCGGTGTCGAGCGAGTAGAAGCCCGCGAGGTACACGAGCGCAAACGCCAGCAGGAACCCCAACGCCACGAGCGCGGTGCGCGTAAGCCGCGTGTCGCCACGCTCCAGCCGGTCCCAGCAGAAGACCACGAGGAAGACGGACGTCAGGACGTCGGAGAGCGTGAGCGAGCCGGCGAGCTCCCACTGCAACTTGTGGAAGGTGACCGTGAGCACAGTCGCGAGGAAGAGCCCGTCGAGGACGGGCTGCGCGAGGACGCGCTCATGCGCCTTCGTCCGTAGCGGAAGGGCGTGTGTCGTCACGAGACGATCTCCCGAATCAGGTCGGCCGTCTCCTCGACGCGAGCCTGGCGAGACAGTCGCTCCCGGTCATCCTCGGAAAGCTCGGTCGCGGGCACGCCGCCGTCGAGGAACCGCGTGTGCATTTCCTTCAGTGCCGCACTGATTCCAGCGACGTCGTCCGGAGCGACGACCACACCGGCGCCCGTCTCTCTGATGAGCGCGGCGGCCGCGCCGTCCGGCGGGACTACGGCGAGAATCGGCCTACCCGCCGCGAGGTACTCGAACACTTTCCCAGACAACACTCCTTTGCCCCTGCCACCCGCGTCCGGCACGAGCAGCAGCAACGCCTCCGAATCACGCTGGAGGCGGAGCGACTCGGCGCGCGGCGCGTACGGGATCAGCTCGAGACGGTCGCCCAGGGCAAGGGACTCGGCCCAGTCTCGATCGGAGCTCCGGAAGTCGCCAACGAAGCGCGCGGTTGCGTCGAGGCCCGAGTCCTTCAGAGCCTGAAGAAACGGGCGCGGGTCGCGCTTCCCGAAGAAGCTCCCCGCATGCGTGATCCGGAAGCGCGGCGCGGGCCGGTACTCGAGCCCGGCGAAGTCGTCGAAGTCGCACCCGTTGGCGATGGTGCGGACGATCCCACGTGGATCGAGCCCCCGCACCTCCTCGGCGATCGCTTCCGAGACACATGAGATCCCATCTGCGCGTCGTGCGACGAGGCGTGCGAGCTGCTCGTTCGCGGCCTGACGCGCGCGCGTGGCAGTGGTATCGGCACGCCGATGCTGGTTCGCGACGAGCGGATCGCGAAGATCTGCGAGCCAACGGACACCGGTCGTCTGCTTGACTGCTGCGCCCACGAGGTGGATTGAGCCGGGCGGAGACGTGGTCAGAACGGCGTCGATCTTCTCGCGGCGCACGATCCGTATGGCCGCAGGGATCGCGGTGAGATTCCAAGTCACGCTCGCGTCGGGCAGGAGCAGACGACGAGCGGTGACCTGGGCCTGGACGAGCGCGCGGCCGAGCCCCTCCGCGGCGGCAAGCTCCTCGGTCGGCTTCCGCGCCCTCGGCCCCACGTAGCGCACACGGTGTATCCACGCCTGCGTCGGAACGCGAAGGTCGGGATCGCGGTGCACCCACTTCGGGTCGTCCGGCGCAAGCACGTGGGTCTCGATCCCGAGCGCGGGCAGGTATTGCGCGAGCTTCAGCGGCCGCTGCACGCCGCCGCCTCCCGCGGGCGGGAAGTAGAGCGTGACCACCAGGACTTTCATCGGCGAGAAGCGTAGAGGTCAGCCGACGGAGGCAAATGCCTCTCGGGCAGCGGCGACCGTCGCATCGATCTCGTTATCGCCGTGTGCGGTCGAGAGGAACCACGCCTCGAACTGCGAAGGCGCGAGGTAGACACCGCGCTCCAGCATCGCGCGGTGGAACGCGGCGAAGCGCTCGGTGTCGGCCAGCTTCGCGTCCTCCCAGCTTCGGATCGGCGATTCGGCGAAGAAGAGCCCGAACATCGTCCCCACGTGTGAGAGCTGCGCGGCGATCTTGGCCTCGGCTGCGGCGTCGCCGAGCCCCGCACGCAGCCGCTCTCCCGCACGGACGACCTTCTCCCACACCCCAGGCTCACCGAGCTCACGCAACGTTTCGATCCCGGCAGTCATCGCGAGCGGGTTTCCCGACAACGTTCCCGCCTGGTAGACGGGCCCCGCGGGAGCCACCAGCTCCATGATCTCGCGGCGGCCCCCGTAGGCGCCGACCGGGAGCCCGCCGCCGATCACCTTGCCGAGCGTCGTCAAATCCGGGATGATCCCGTACAGCGCCTGCGCCCCGCCGGGATGCACGCGGAACCCGGTCATCACCTCGTCGAAGACGAGGAGCACGCCGTTCGCTTCGGTCAGCGCGCGCAGGCCCTGGAGGAACCCCTCGGCCGGCACGACGAGCCCCATGTTTCCGGCGACCGGCTCGACGATGACCGCGGCGATCTCACCCGCATGCTCCGCGACGAGTCGCGCGACTGCCTCGAGATCGTTGTACGGCGCGATCAGCGTGTCCTCGACCGCGCCCTGGGTCACCCCTGGCGAGTCCGGAAGTCCGAGCGTGGCGACACCCGAGCCCGCCTGCACGAGCAGCAGGTCGGCATGCCCGTGGTAGCAGCCCGTGAACTTCACGACCTTCGAGCGTTCGGTGAACGCTCGCGCGACCCGCAGCGCGCTCATCGTCGCCTCGGTGCCCGAGCTCACGAAGCGCACGAGCTCGAGGCTCGGCATCGCGTCGCGGATGAGTCGGGCGAGCTCGAGCTCGAGCGGGCTCGGCGCGCCGTAGCTCGTCCCCCGGCGCACGGCTTCCTCGAGCGCCGCGACGACTCGTGGATGCGCGTGGCCGAGGATCAGCGGCCCCCAGGAGAGGACATAGTCGAGGTAGCGGTTCCCGTCGACGTCGACGAGGTATGCACCCTCGGCGCGCTCGACGAACACCGGGTCGCCGCCAACCGCCCGGAACGCGCGCACCGGTGACGAGACGCCTCCGGGCATCAGCTCCACAGCCTCGGCGAAGAGGCGCTCGGAGGTCTCGCGCGTCATCCGGGGACGCGGGCGAGGGATTCCGTGAGCGAACGCGCGGCCTCCTCGCCGGAGTGGATGCAGTCGGGGATGCCGACTCCGCGATACGCGGCTCCGGCGAGTGCAAGCCCCGGGTGGTCGGCGAGCGCCGACTCGATCCGTTTGAGGCGCTCGGGATGGCCGAGGACGTACTGCGGCATTCCGAGCGGCCAGCGATCGATGCGGGACAGGTGCGGCTCCGCCTCGATCCCGAGTAGCCGAAGCTCGTCGCGGGCCAGTCCGACCAGCTCGTCGTCGGAATCTTCGACCACATCCCGTCCGCCGAAGCGCCCCGCGTACACGCGAATCAGCACGAATCCGTCCGGCGCGCGCCCCTCCCACTTGCTCGACGTCCAGGTGCAGGCGAGCATCTCGGAGCCCTCGGCGCGCGGGACGACGTACCCGTAGCCGTCGAGCGGGTGGACGACGTCCCCATCGCGATACGCGAGACTGACGACAGCCGTGGAGGCGTACGGGATCTCCGCGTGCGCGGCGGCGAGGTCGGAGTCCAGATCGGCCAGTAGCTCTGCAGCCGCAAATGCGGGCACGCAGAGGACGACTCCGTCGGAGTGAACTCGCTCGCCGGCGTCGAGCGTGACCTCGTAGCCGTGGTCGCTTCGCCGCACGCCGAGAGCTGCCCGCCCGGTCACCACGCGGGTGTGCCGAAGACCTTCGGCGACGCGTGCAACGAGCGTCTCCAGTCCCGATGCCAACGTCACGAACGGCGGTCGAGTGGCTACTGCCTCCGGAGATTGCGCCAGCAGGCCACGGATCAAGCTGCCGTGCTCCAGCTCGAGCGCGCGCAGGTTGGGAAACGTGGCCTGCAGCGAGAGCTGCTCGCCATCGCCGCCGTAGATCCCCGTCATCAGCGGCTCGACGAGCCGCTCATATGCCTCTGCTCCCAACCGGCGAGTGACGAACGACGCGATCGACTCGTCGGCTCCGGTCGGCACTGGAGGAAGATCGACCTCGGCTGCCAGGCGCTCCCGCCCCACCTGCGAGAGCAGCGTGCTGTCGGCCAGCGAATCGAGGTCTGTCGGGATCATGCCGGTGAGTCCCTCGGGGAGCAGGTGGAGCTCCGACCCGTGCCGCACGTAGCTCCGTGCGCTCTCGGGCCTGCGCCCCACGAGCTCGCCGGCGAGCCCCAGCTCCTCGCAAAGTCCCACGCCCCGCTCCTTCCGCGAGAGGAAGCTGTCGGCTCCGCCTTCGACTAGGAAGCCGTGCATGTGCTCGGTGAGCAGCTTGCCGCCGAGTCGCTGCGATCGCTCGACCAGGTCGATTTCGAACTCGGGAAGCAAAGATTCGAGCCTCCGGGCGGCCGCGAGCCCCGCGATCCCACCGCCTATGACGACAGCTTTCATGCCGCTCGACTCCGCACGAGCTCCGCGAGAGCCTCGATGAACACGGGATCGTCGTTCAGCGCGGGCGGGCGCTCCAGCCGCATCCCGAGCTCGTCGGCCCGGGCGCGGGCGCGCACGTCGATGTCGAACAGGATCTCGACGTGGTCGGAGACGAACCCAACCGGCACGACGACGACATCTCGGATGCCGCGCGCAACGAGCTCGGCGAGGTGCTCGCCCAAGTCGGGGCCGGCCCACGGCTCGGGGGTACGCCCGGCGGACTGGTAGCTCCACGACCAGCCCTCTTCGGCGAGACCGGCCCGTTCCGCCACGAGGTGCGCGGTCTCGAGGCACTGCACGCCGTAGGGGTCGCCGCTCGCAAGCACCCGCTCGGGAAGGCTGTGCGCCGTGAAGATGATGTGTACCCGGTCGCGCTCCCCGTCCGGCCAGCGGGAGAGCCCTTCGGCGACGCGCGCCGCGAAGGCCTCGATCAACCCCGGTGCGTCGTGGTAGCTCGGAATGTGCTCGAACTCGATGCGCCCGCGATAGAGATCGAGGCCGTCGGCGACCCTCTGCTGATACTTGGCCACCGACAGCGCGCTGAAGTGGGGCGCGAGGACGAGGCCGACCGCATGCGTGACGTCGTCCTCGATCATCTGGCCGACGACGTCTTCGATCCACGGCGACCAGTGGCGCATTCCCAGGTAGCAGCGGTACGCGTCGCCGAGCTCCTGCGCGAGCGCGTCGACCTGCTTGCGCGTCACCTCGAGGAGCGGCGAGCGGCCGCCGATCGCCCGATAGTTCTCGGTGATCTCCTCGACCACCTCGTGCGGGGTCGGCCGGCCGGCGCGAATGTCCGCGAGATAGCCTGGAATCTCCTCGAGCGCATCCGGCCCGCCGTACGCCATGACGAGGACACCCGTGGTCACCTCGAGGTCCGCTCCTGCACGCGCTCCACGAGACGGCGCACGTTGTCGACCGGCGTCTGCGGGACGAGGCCGTGCCCCACGTTGAAGACGTGTCCGGGACGGCCGGCGGCGCGCTGGAGGACGTCGTCGACGCGCGCCCGGAGTTCACGCCATGGCGCGAGCAGCGAGGCGGGATCGAGGTTGCCCTGCACCGGCCGCTCATGGCCCAGCTGCGCCCACGCCTCGTCGAGCGGGAGCTGCCAGTCGAGCCCGATGACGTCGCCGCCGCAGGCGGCCGCCTCCACGAGATACGCGTTCACTCCGAGCGAGAAGTTGATGACGGGGACACCCGCGCGAGCGACAGCTGCGTACAGATCCCGGTTCACCGGCGCGACGTAGCGGAGGTAGTCCTCGCGCCCGAGCGCCCGCCCCGCCCAGGAGTCGAACACCTGCAGTGCCTGCGCGCCCGCGCGCGCCTGGGCCAGCAGGTAGTCGGCCTGCACGGTCGCGAGCTTGGTCAGCAGGCGTTTCCACGCGGCGGGCTCGGAGAGCATGAACGCCTTCGTCTTCGAGAAGTCCTTCGACGTCCCGCCTTCGATCGCGTAGCTCGCCAGCGTGAAGGGAGCGCCTGCGAATCCGATCACCGGAACGTCGCGCGACTCGAGCTCTCGGCGAACGAGCATGATCGCGCCGAGGGTCCCTGACATCGTCTCCTCCGCAGGCGGCGTGCCGAGCAGGTCGACGTCGCGGGGGCTCGCGATCGGGTTCCCGATCTTCGGCCCGTCGCCCTTGACGAAGTCCAGCTCGAGACCCATGCCCACGAGCGGTGGCAGGATGTCCGAGAAGACGATCGCCGCGTCGACGCCGAACGCGTCCACCGGCATGAGCGTCACCTGCGCCGCGAGCTCGGGCGTTCGGACCACTTCGAGCATCGAGTGCTGCGCGCGCAGTGCCCGGTACTCCGGCATGTACCGCCCTGCCTGACGGAGCAGCCAGACTGGGGTGCGCTCGGCGGGAAGCCCGCGACAGGCGCGGAGGAACGGCGACGTCGGCTCGGTGTCCACCTCCGAAGGCGTCTCAGTTACCTGGAACCGCTCTGCCACGCCACCCTGCCGACGAAGAACGGGCCCAGCCGCTCGAGGTGGAGCGAGGTCTGCCGCGTCTTCCGCATTCGCTGGACGATGATCGAGAGCGGGTGCAGCTCGGGGCCGAGGAGCCCGACGACGAAGTCGTTGTCGAGCTTGTCCAGTCCGTGGCATGCGAGCCGGATGTCGTATCCGAGACCCGCCCGGCCGAAGGCCATCCCCACGCCTCCGTGCTCCATGAGGATCGCGTTCTGGTCCTTCCGCGAGAGCTGCTCGAAGGAGCCGGCGCGGCGGAGCGGATACCAGATCGCCCAGCGAAGCTCGGGATCGAGCACACGGCGGCGAGGACGCTCCACGAGGGTCTCGTCGAGGTCCTGCTCGTGCCCGATCGCGTAGGTCCTCCCGAGCATCGTCAGCTCGGGCTTGGGTTCGAGCTCCGCGAACGGAGCCGCCTGCAGGAACGTCCGGAGATCCGACACGAACGCATCCGGCTTCTCGCTCAGGGTGAGCAGGGCCACCCCGGTCGGGTCGTTGACGTCCTCGTAGAGAACCCCCTCGATGTCCGCCGACTCGAGCGAGGACACCAACGAGGCTGTGTCGCGGGCGCTCCCGAAGGCCTGAAGCTGCATGAAGAGCCTCCGGTCGAGCGACGTCGTCTCCCCGTCGGCGGTCCGCCCGTGTTCCGCGACGTCGACCTCCTCCGAGATCTCCTCGGCCCGGTCATCGACCCGGGCCCGCGCCTTTGAGCTCGCCTCAGGATGAACGGCCATGTCGCGATGCGGCGCTGGACGTCGCGATGCCGCGTCCTCGGTCGCGCCCATATCAACTGATATGGGCGACTCCCTGCGTCCTTGCCTCGCGCCGTCCATCATCCGCCTCGCGACGGGCGATCATCCTGAGACAAGCTCCTCACTGGATCCAACGAGCCGCGTCCTTCGCGTGGTACGTGACGACGAGATCCGCTCCGGCACGGCGAATGCCCGTGAGGATCTCGAGCGCGACCGCGCGCTCGTCGAGCCACCCGTTCGCCGCTGCGGCCTTCACCATCGCGTACTCCCCGCTCACGTTGTAGGCGGCGAGCGGAAGCTCGGGGAAGCGCTCGTGCACGGCACGAACGACGTCGAGATACCCGAGCGCGGGCTTCACCACCAGCCCGTCGGCTCCCTGCTCGACGTCGAGCGCCGCCTCACGCAGCGCCTCGCGCGCGTTCGCGGGATCCATCTGGTGCGTCCTGCGGTCTCCGAACGCCGGCGCGCCCTCCGCCGCGTCGCGAAACGGAGCGTAGAAGGCAGATGCGTACTTGACCGCGTACGAGAGCACCGCGACGCGTTCCAGCCCCGCCCCATCGAGTGTCGTCCGGATCGCGCCGACCATGCCGTCGATCATCCCGCTCGGCGCGACGATGTCGGCTCCGGCCTCCCCGTGCGAGACGGCGATGCGGGCGAGCAGCTCGAGCGTCTCGTCGTTCAGGAGATAGCCGTCCGCATCGAGCAGGCCGCAGTGGCCGTGGTCGGTGTACTCGCACAGGCACACATCGGTCGCCACGACGAGCTCCGGGCTCGAGTCCTTCAGCGCGCCGATCGCCTGCTGGACGACGCCGTCGTCCGCGAAGCTCTCGAGCCCCATCGCATCCTTCGAACTCGGAATCCCAAAGAGCAGCACCGCCTTGATGCCGAGCGCCGAAAGCTCAGCAGCTTCCCGGCCGAGACCGTCGACCGACAGCTGGTCGATCCCCGGCATCGAGGGCACCGGCTTCCGCATGCCCTCGCCGGGAACGACGAAGAAGGGATAGACGAGGTCGTCGGGCGCGAGCGTCGTCTCCCGGACGAGATCTCGAAGCGCCTGCGTCCGGCGCAGCCTGCGAGGCCGATGCGCTCCAGGATCGAGCCGAAGGGCGTCGAGTGGACTTGTCTCTGCGAACTCCGTCATGGGCTCCCCACGCTTGGGCTCTTCAAGAAGTGAGATGTGAGAGCGTCAATAATGCCCTCGGCGGTCGCCTCGTCGGCGACGAGGCCGACGGGCAACCCTACCTCCCGCGCGGCCTGGGCCGTCTTCGGGCCGATGCAGACGACGACAGCGCCCTCGGCGACTTTCCCGACGCGCGACGCCCCGAGGCTGCGGGCGGCGGAGCCGCTAGCGAGGACGATCGCGTCGACACCGCGCTCGAGCTCGACCACGTCGTCTCGAGATGGGTCGACGGCAATCGTCCGGTAGGCCGCAACCGCATCCACGACCGCGCCTCGCGAGCGAAGCTCGTCGGCCAGGTTCGGCGACGCGATGTCAGCCTGCGGAAGCAGGATGCGCACCCCCTGGACAGGTCCGAGGCCGGCAGCGATCTCCTCTGCCGCGAAGCGATCGGGGACGAACGCCGCTTCGAGGCCGAGCGTCCGGACGGCCTCTGCGGTTGCAGGACCGACCGCCGCAACGCGCGTTCCCTCAGGCAGGAGCTTGCCGGCGAGCCGCTCGCGCACGCCCGCAACACCGTTCGCGCTCGTGAACACCACCCAGTCGTAGCTCTCGAGGCGCGCAAGTGCGGCGTCGAGAGCGCTTGCGTCCTCGATCGGCGCGATCTCGACGAGCGGCAGCGCGACGACCGTCGCGCCGAAGCGCTCGAGCGCATCGGCGAGTGGGCCGGCCTGCTCGCGTGGGCGCGTGAGGACGATCCGCCGGTCGCGAAGCGGCTGCGCTCCCCGGATCGCTCCGAGGATGTCGCCCGCACCAGCGGCGAGCGCTTCGCGGGCCAGACGCTCCCCCACCTCCTCGGGCTCACCCTCACCCGCGACCCGAACCACCTGTCCGCCATCCGGGCTGGCGACCAGCGCATTCAACCGAACCCGACCTTGTGACACTGTGTCAGTTGGTTCCGAGTCAACAACGACCGCATGGGCGCCGACCGGTGCGGTGCAGCCGGCGCCGAGGGTCCGGAGGAACACGCGCTCAGCCGTCGTCTCCGCGCGAGCTCCAGGATCGTCGATCGCGGCCAGGAGCGAGAGGATGCGCTCGTCACCCGCGCGGCACTGCACTCCGAGGGCGCCCTGCCCCGGCGCGGAGAGCATCGTGTCGGCCTCCAACCACTCGGTTACCGCGTCCTCGAGCCCGAGCCGAAGGATGCCCGCTGCAGCGAGCACCACGGCGTCGAACTCCCCGTCTTGCACCTTGCGGACCCGCGTGTCCACGTTCCCTCGGATCGAGCGGACATCGAGATCCTGGCGCAAAGCCTGGAGCTGCGCGGCACGACGCAGGCTGCTCGTCCCGACGACTGCCCCCGGCGGGAGCTCGAGCAGTCTCTTCCCGTCCCGCGCGACGACGCAGTCCCTGACGTCCTCCCGCAGGCACACCGCGCCGAGCACGATGCCGGGCGTCTCCTCGGTTGGCAGGTCTTTCAGGGAATGGACGGCCAGGTCGATCGTGCCTACGCGCAGGGCCCGCTCGAGCTCTGCCGTGAAGAGGCCCTTGCCGCCGATCGTGGGAAGCGGCATGCCGCTCGCCTGGGTCCGATCGCCGCGCGTGCCAATCGGTTTTGCCCGGCAAGCGATCTCGGGCCACGCTTCTGAGAGCAATACCGCGACGCGCTCGGTCTGCGCCCGTGCGAGCGCCGAAGCCCGCGTGCCGAGCACCACTGCGGCTAGATGCTTGATCGGGAATTGACGCGCAGTCGGGGGCCGTCACGACCAAGCAGGGCGACGCACTCACTCGTCGTGCAGGCTGGTAAGCCTGGACGGCGAGGGAGTGGGGCGAACCGGCGCCGTGTCGTGGCTGTCCTCCGGCCCGCCGTGAATTCCCGATCAAGCATCTAGAGGGGGCGCCGCGGCGTCAGGCCTCACGGATCGCGCGGCGTGGAGAGCCCGAACAGCGCGCGGATCACGGTGGCGGCCTCGTCGGTCTCGCCGCCACCGGCGCGCTCCCGCAGTCGCAGTGTGGGTTCGTGCAGGAGCTTTTTGACGAGTGCGCGTGAGAGATGCTCGATCCGCTCGGCGGTCTTCGGGTCGATGTCGCCGAGGTCGTGCAGCGTCCGGTCGACCTCACGCCGGCGAATCGCCTCCGCCTGTCGTCGGATGGACGCCACGAGCGGCTCCACCTCGAGCTCGCGGTACCGCCGGGCGAAGCTTTCGACCTCTTGCTCGACGACCGCCTCGACGCTCGGAACCTCGCGCAAGCGCGACCCGATCGCGTCGTCGAGACTGGCGCGAAGGTCGTCGACGTCGAAGAGTCGGACACCGCGAACCGATCCCGCGCTGCGCTCGACGTCCGCGGGCACGGCGAGATCCACGAGCACGAGCGGGCGGTCGGCGCGCTGGACCATAGCCGCCTGCACGGTTTCAGCGCTCACGACCGGGCTCTCCGACGACGTCGCCGTCACAGCCACGTCCGCCCACGCGAGCGCGTCCGCGAGCTGTTCGAGCCCGTAAGCCACGGCCCCGAACGGCGCCGCTGCCTCTGCAGCCCGGTCGAGCGTGCGGTTAGCCACGGCGGCCTGGATAACCCCGCGTCCCCGTGCCGCCTTCAAGGATTGCGCTGCGATGCGTCCCGCCCCGACGACCAGCACGCGGTGGCCGCTGAGATTGCCGAGAACCCCTTCGGCGAGCGCGAGCGCCATCGAGCTCGCGGTGGCCGGGTTCGCTCCGATCGCGGTCTCAGAGCGCGCGCGCCGGCCGGAGGCGACGGCGGTGCGGAAAAGCAGCGAAAGCACCGGTCCTGCCGTTCCGGAGGTGCGCGCCTCGGCGAACGCATCGCCGACCTGACCCAGGACCTCTGACTCGCCGAGCACAAGCGAGTCGAGCCCGGCCGAAACGCGGCAGAGGTGTCGGGCGACGTCTTCGCCGGCGTGAACGTAGAGGTGGTCGGCGAGCAGGCTCCGGTCGACCCCGTGGGTCCCCGCCAGGACGCCGATCAACTCTTCGCGCGCCTCCTCGACTCCGCCGGAGAGGTACGCGTACAGCTCGACGCGATAACAGGTGGTCAGCGCGACATGCTCATCCACTCCGGGACAGCGCTCCGCCCCGAGGCCGAGCGCGCCCACGCGCTCCCGGAGTTCCACGGGGGCGGTGCGGTGGCTGAGCCCGAGGCAGACGAGGCGGTCCACGATCGAGAAATACTCTACTGCGCTTGCTGACAGAGAATGGCTGTGTGCGTGCGCTGGGAATCGACGTCGGGGGAACCTTCACCGACGCCGTGCTCGTCACGGACGGCGAGGTGCGAACCGCAAAGGTGCCCACGCGAGCAAACCAGGAGGAGTCGGTGCTCGAGGCGGCCGCTGCCGTCGGCGCGCAGGCGGTCGACCGCTTCACGCACGGAACGACGATCGCCACGAACGCGCTGCTCGAGCGCCGCGGGGCGCGAACGGCGTTGGTGACGACGGCGGGCTTCGAGCATGTCCTCCATCTGCGACGACAGACCCGCGCACATCTCTATCGGCCATGCGCCGAGCACCCGGAGCCGCTCGTCTCGCTCGAGCGATGCGTCGGCGTGCGTGGTCGCATCGGGCGAGACGGCGAACTCGAGCCACTCGATCTCGGGACGCTTCCCGAGCTCGACGCGGAGGCGATCGCCGTCTGCCTCCTTTTCGCATTTCGGGACAGCCACCACGAGGAGGCGGTCTCGTCCGAGCTTCGGCGCCGATATCCGGCTGCCCATGTCGCCCTGTCCCACGAGGTCGCGCCTGAGTTCCGCGAGTACGAACGGGCGTCGACGACTGTCGTGGACGCGTACCTCGGCCCCGTGCTCGCCGGGTATCTGCGCGCGCTCGAGACAGCCTGCGCGCGGGCGGACCTCTCGCCGCCGCTCGTGATGCGCTCCTCGGGTGGGCTCGCCACGCTTGCGGAGGCCGCGCAACATGCGGCTTTCGCGCTCCTCTCAGGCCCTGCGGCGGGCGTTGTGGGAGCCGCCCGCGTCGCGTCCCTCGCCGGATTCCCGAACGCGCTCACGTTCGACATGGGCGGGACGTCCACCGACGTCTGCGCAATCACGGAGGGCGAGCCCCGGCGCGAGCACGAAAGAACCGTGGGCGGCTTCCCGATCCGGCTCCCGACGCTCGCGGTGCACACGGTCGGGGCGGGCGGGGGCTCGATCGTCTGGCTGGACTCCGGCGGGGCCATGCGGGTCGGCCCCGAGAGCGCCGGCGCGGTGCCGGGGCCCGCCTGTTACGGGCGAGGTGGCGAACGGCCGACCGTGACCGACGCCAATCTCCTGCTCGGCCGCCTGCCGGATCGGCTGCCGGGCGGAATCGAGCTGGACGCCGAGGCCGCGCGACGTGCGCTCGAAGAGCTGGATCCGGCGGCCGTGATCGAAGTGGTCGACGCGGAGATGGTGCGCGCGCTACGGGTCGTCTCGGTCGAGCAAGGGCTCGATCCGCGGGATTTCGCACTGGTCGCTTTCGGGGGAGCCGGGCCGCTTCATGCTTGTTCGCTCGCGGACGAGCTGGGAATGGAGAACGTCCTCGTCCCCGCCGCGGCCGGAGTTCTCTCCGCGCTCGGCTTGGTTGCCGCGGACGAGCGGCGCGACGCGGTGCGCTCGTACGTCGAGCCGCTCGCGGAAGCGGGAGAGCTGCCGACAGAAGGTGAGGCCGACCTCCGCTACTCAGGCCAGTCGTTCGAGCTCACGGTTCCCCTCGGCCCGCGCCTCCCCGAGCGCTTCCACGAGGCGCACGAGGAGCGCTACGGCTACGCCGACCCCGCCCGGCCGCTCGAGCTCGTCGCCGTGCGCACGGCGGAGATCCACGCGGCGCCAGCGGTCGAGATCGAAGGGCCGCAGCTCACTGCCCGCGGCCCGCAGGTTCTGGAGCTCGAAGGGGCGACCGCCTGGGTTCCCGAGGGCTGGGCGGGCGAGACCGACCGGCACGGCACGCTCGTCCTCCAAAGGACGACATGATCCCTATCGAGCTGCAGGTGATCGGCAGCGGCCTCCGAGCGATCGCCGAGGAGATGGGTGCGGTGCTCATCCGCTCGGCCTTCTCGGCCAACATCAAGGAGCGGCGCGACTGCTCCACGGCGCTCTTCGACGAAGAGGGCCGCATGGTCACGCAGGCCGAGCACATCCCGGTTCATCTCGGGGCGATGCCGGAAGCCGTGGCCTCGGTTCGCGAGCGCGATCCCGCGCCCCGCGAGCCGTGGATCCTCAACGATCCGTACTCGGGTGGAACGCATCTCCCCGATCTCACGATCGTCACCAGGACGGCGCTCGGCTACGCAGTCTCGCGCGCGCATCATGCTGACGTCGGAGGCTCGGAGCCGGGCAGCCTTCCCGCCGGTTCGACGACCCTCGAGCAAGAAGGCGTCGTCATCCCGCCCACGCGGCTCGATGCGGCCGCGCTGGAGCAGCTCGTCGGCCGGATGCGCAACCCGGACGAGCGCCGTGGCGACCTACGCGCGCAGCTCGCAGCGCACACGCTCGCCGACCGTCGAGTCGATGAAGTCTGCGCCCGCCGAGGACGCAGACGGGTCACGGAAGCCATGGACGAGCTCCTCGCGTACTCCGAACGAGTGGTCCGTAGCGCGCTCCGCAACCTGCCCGACGGCCGATACGAGGGAGCCGACGCGCTCGAGACTCAGGGCGGGAGGCTCGAGATCCGCGCTGCAGTGATGATCGCCGGCGACACGATCGAAATCGACTTCGACGGGACCGCCCCCCAGCACAGCGGCAACCTCAACTGCCCGCTCGCGGTCACTCGCTCGGCCTGCTTCTACGTGGTTCGCTGTGTGACCGCGCCCGACCTTCCTGCCTCGGGAGGGGCCTTCACCCCTGTCACGGTTCGCGCACCTGCGGGCTGTCTCGTCAACGCGCGGCCGCCTGCCGCAGTCGCCGCGGGAAATACGGAGACATCGAGCCGGATCGTGGACGTCGTCTTTGCGGCGCTCTCGCAAGCGATTCCTGTTCCCGCGCAGGGCCAGGGGACAATGAACAACGTCGTCCTCGGAAACGACCGCTTCACGTACTACGAGACCATCGCGGGAGGGCAGGGCGCGTGCTCGAACGCGGATGGCCCGTCAGCGGTTCATGTCGCCATGTCGAACACGCTCAACACCCCCGTGGAGGCGCTCGAGCTCTCGTACCCGCTCCGGGTCGAGCGCTACGAGCTGCGGCGCGGATCGGGGGGCGCAGGCCGTTTTCGCGGAGGGGACGGAGTCGTCCGCGAGCTGCGAGTGCTCGAGCACTGCCGCCTCTCGCTCCTGACTCAGCGCCGCGAGCTCGCGCCACGCGGAGCCGCCGGAGGCGCGGATGGGCTCCCCGGCCGAAACCTCTTGAACGAGAAAGAGCTGCCGGCGTTCGTCACCATGGATCTCGAGCCCGGAGACCTCCTCCGGATCGAGACACCCGGAGGCGGCGGCTACGGCCCTCCAGGCAAGCGGTAGAGGACGAAGCGGGCGTCGCGGTAGAGCTCGCGGAGATCGAAGTCACGCCGTCCGCGGGCCCGGTCGACGACGAGAAACTCCGCGCCGTAGCGCCGCAGGATCGCCAGATCGCCGGTTCTCAGGAACTGGCGCGCGTCACGCGCTCGCTCGAACGGCCGGTTCACCATCGTGTCGGCTACGTGCCCCGGCGGCGCGACCGCGACGTAGACGGGCGCGAAGGCGGCGATCCTGTAGCTCGTCTCCTGATCCGAGTACACGACGGAGCGGTCCGGCACGTTCTGCCGCACAGCCTCGACCAACCCCGGCGAGAGCAGCCCGAGAGGGGGTGTCGGAGGCGGGCTCCACTTGGCCAGCCCGACGGCGACGACCGGGATCAGGAAGAAGGCGGCGGCGAGCCCGGCGGTCTCCTCCACGGGAGGACGGCTGCGGCGGACGAAGCCGAAGACGAGCGCGGCGGCGCAGCCGACAACCGCAAACCACACGACCCAGGCCGGCCCCGGATCGTCGAACGCGTAGTCGAAGTCGCCCGGATACAGGAACTGGAGAGCCGCGCCGGCGACCAGAGCGATCGGAGGCAGCCATGGCCACAGCACCCGCGAGAGAACTCCAAGCCCTCCGGCGAACGCAAAAGCAAAGGGGAGAAATCCGGCCGCTCGCCGAGCCTGGGAGATCGAGACGAGGTCCGAAAGCGTGGTGAAGAGGGGTGGGACGAGCATGAAGACGAGCACCGCGATGGACCCGCCGGCAACGAATGCGGCCCAGCGCCTGCGAGCGGCAAACGCGGCAAGGGGAATCAGCAGAAGCGCCAGGACAGCGACCGGCCCGCTCCTCGTGAACACTTCCGGAGCGAGGCTGTAGCTCGTCTCCGAGCGAATGTCGAGCTGGCCCGGATACTGCTCGAACGCGCGCCGGATCTCCTCGCGATCGGGCGAGACCGAGCCGGTGTCGGCGACGATCGGGATGAGCCAGAGCATGAAGAACGCCGCCGGCAACACGAGCGCCGCCAGCGCCGCCCCGCCAGGCCGCAGGTCGAGTCTCGTCCATAGCGCCCGGACGAGCAGAAACCCGACAAACGGGAGCCAGAGGAAGATCGCGTACGTCGGGTGCACCACAGCGAGGACGAAGCCGGCGGCGGCCGTCGAGGCGAGAACCGCGCGCGAAGGCAGGCGCAGAGCAGAAAAGGCGAGCGCAAGCGCTGCAGGCACCAGGAGCTGTCGCGACGATGTCGCGGGCTGCGCGAGGAACGCATAGGCGCCACCCGACCCCGGCGCGAAACAGATCATCCCGGCTTGCGCACCCGCGACAGCTCCCGCTGCCCAGACGCTTCGGAACAGTGCCCAGCCCGCCTCGTAGGCGATCACGACTGCGAGCACGGCGAGAATCGACGGCAGATGCAGCACCACCAGTTCGAGATCCGCTCCGGAGATCCGGGACACGAGCGCGAGGAATCCGTGCCAGAGCGGGAACGCGTAGCCCGGGTGGAGGCTCGCGTCGGCGAACTCGCCGACCGCCTTCAGCGAAAGGTCGTCGAGCTCGAGAATCTTTCGCGCCCGCGCGAGGTGGAAGAGGCCATCTCCCTGGATCGTCCCGGCGACCCGCCAGAGGAGGATTCCGAGAGCGCCACCCGAGCCGACAGCGGCCCAGCGCCACGGGATCCGCTCCTGCATCCCGTTCCTCCGGAAGTACCAGACTGCTCCCGCTGCCGCCCCTCCTACGACGAGCAGCGCGATCGCGAGGGTGAGAGACGAGCCCAGCGCGAACGTGACCGCAAGCGCCCCGAAGACGAGCGTCAGCGACCAGGCGAGCGTCGCCGAGACGCTGCGCACGCCGAGCGCGCGCGCAAGCGCCCAGCCCGGAGCGAGCACGAGCGCCGTCCCGAAAACGAGCCGGAAGTAGAGCTCGATGTTGCTCAACGCTTCAGGAGCTCCGCCACGTCTCCGGAAGCGAGCCATGACGCCGCCTCGCGATAGGTGCGTCCGCGCTCGCCACGGAAGATCAGCGCTCGCACCCGGAGCGCTGCGAGCAAAAGCAGCCGGGTCCACTCAGCCTGGCGCGCGCCGCGGTGCTTCCGGAAGAAGCGCAAGAGCCCGCGGAGGTTTTCCTGGTACAGGCGACCTGCGTGCGAGGCCCCGCGAACGTGGACGCACTCGGCGTCGGGGAAGAAGACGACCTCCCACCCCGCCTGCCGGGCTCGGAAGTGCCAGTCGGTCTCTTCGCTGAACAGGAAGAAGCTCTCGTCCGCAAGTCCCGCCTCGGCGATGGCGGCGCGTCGGACGAGCATGCACGCTCCCATGACGGACTCGACGTCACGTGTCTCGTCGTG
>Ga0136620_10000534_pt1 | contig 17268 bp, 16 predicted proteins | sample AntDrymUQ4162106_2_FD_104806 | JGI IMG/M metagenome (GOLD analysis project Ga0136620, IMG submission 104806) | Polar desert sand microbial communities from Dry Valleys, Antarctica - metaG UQ416 (21.06) | ecosystem: Environmental > Terrestrial > Soil > Desert | place: Antarctica: Dry Valley... | reverse complement strand
TCATCGACATCGGCGACGACACGATCGGCGAGCCGGCGGCGTCCGTCGCTTCCCTGAACCAGGCGATCGACGTCGGCGGCGTCGACGTGCGCAAGATCACGATCGTCGCGGTCGTGACAGCGGTCGTCGCGCTGTCGCTCCTCGCGGTCCTGCTCGCGCGAACGAGCATCGGCCTGCATATGCGCGCGGCCGCGGCCGATTTTCAGACCGCGCGCCTCGTCGGCGTGCGGGCGAACACGGTGATCGGCTTCGCAGTCCTCCTCTCCGGGGTGCTGGCCGCGACCGTCGCCGTGATCCTGACCGTCCAGTTTCCGCTCGTTTCCCCGGACTTCGCGCTGCGCGACACGATCGTCGTCCTCGTCGGTGTCGTCGTCGGTGGGATCGACCGGCTGTGGACAGCGACCCTGGGGGGCTTCACGATCGGCTTCACCTCCGGCATCATCAACGGTGCGCTGCCGACGGACGAGACCGTTTTCCTCCCGTCGGCCGTCTTCGCGCTCGTCATTCTCGTGCTGCTGCTTCGGCCCGCCGGCCTGTTCGCTCGCGGTCCGTCTAGCGGCGTTGAGCGGGTATGAAGGCCTCGAAGCCGGCGAGTCGGCGCATGAAGGCCCGGCTCGATGCCGGCTTGCAGCTCCTTGCTCCGGCCACGGTCGTGGTCGCGGTCGGAATCGGCTCGTCATACGTCTCCAGCTCGAACGAGATCTACTTCCTGAACGCGCTCGTGTCCGTGGCGATCGTGGTCGCGATCTACGTCTTCGTCGGCAACTCGGGCGTGCTCTCGTTCGGCCAGATCAGCTTCGTCGCCGTCGGCGCGTTCACCGCGGGCGTGATGACGATTCCGCTCGAGTCGAAGCTCGGCGTCCTGCCGGAGCTGTTTCCGCTTCTCCGCGAGCACACGATTGGCAATGTCGCCTCCCTTGGGCTGGCAGCCGCTGTCGGAGGCGCCTTCGCGTTCGTCGTCGGCCTACCGCTGATGCGGCTCTCGGGTCTCGCGGCCGGAATCGCGACGTTCGCCGTGCTCGAGATCACGCACAACGTGCTCCGCGAGTGGGTGAAGATCGGCCCGGGTGCGACGACGCTCTCGCTCGTGCCCGAGACCACAGGCGCGCTGCAGGCGACCGTCGGCGCGCTCGTCGTCGTCTCGGTCGCCTTCGCCTATCAGCGAAGCCGGCTTGGGCGGCTGCTCCGGGCCTCCCGTGAGGACGCGGCAGCCGCGCAGGGCGTCGGCGTCAGCGTCCACCGGCAGCGCCTGTGGGCCTTCACCCTCTCGGGCGCGCTCGCCGCCTTTGCCGGCGCCTTGCTGGTGCACCTGCTCGGCTCGATCACGACCGAGCAGGTCTACCTCGAGCTGACGTTCATCACACTCGCGATGCTCGTAGTCGGCGGCTTGACGAGCCTGTGGGGCGCCGTGCTCGGCGCGCTCCTCGTCAGCGGCCTCGACTCGTTCCTGAGCGAGGCGGAGCAGGGCGTGAAGGTCGGGTTCGTCGTCGACCTGCCGCAGGGCTCGCGGCTGGTCTTTCTGGGCGCGATCATGGCGCTGATGCTGATCCTGCGCCCCGTGGGCATCACCGGCGGCCGCGAGTTCTCGCTGCGGCGGCGAAGGGGCGCACCCGCATGAGGGTCTGCGTTGTGGGGTGCGGTGCCGTGGGCTCGCTCTTTGCGGCGAACCTCGCCCGGCTCGACGACGTCGAGGTGTGGGCGTACGACCTCGATGAAGGGCACGTCGCGGCGATCAACGACCGCGGCCTGCGTCTCTCCGGGGCCGGGGACGCGCTGGGACGGCTACGAGCGACGAGCGATCCCGCCGAGCTGCCGCCCTGCGACTTCGGGATCGTGGCAACGAAGAGCATGCACACGGATGCGGCCATGCGCGCGACCGCCCACGCATTTGTGGACGGGGCTGTGTGCACGGTCCAGAACGGTGTCGGCAACGAGGAGGCGATTGCGAAACACGTCCAGCGCGTGATCCGCGGCACGACCTTTCCGGCTGGACGCGTCGTCGAGCCGGGCCACGTCCGCTGGGACGTCAAGGGCGACACGACGATCGGGCCGTTCGAGCCGAAGCCGGCGGCGATGGACGCGATCGAGCGGCTCGCGGACACGTGCACCCGCGGCGGGATGCCGACGACCGCCGTCGCCGATGCCCGAGGCGCCCAGTGGCGCAAGGTCATCTTCAATGCGTCGACGAACCCGATCGGAGCGCTCACCGGGCTGACCCACGGCCGCGTGTGCGAGGACCCGGAGCTGCGCCGGCTGGTCACCGGCCTCGTGGACGAGGGCAAAGCCGTCGCCGCGGCTCAGGGAATCGAGCTCGACGCCGACCCGGAACAGTTGATCGACCACGCGGCGAAGCCGGAGGTCGCGTACGACCACAGGGCGAGCATGCTCCAGGACGTCGAGGCAGGGCGGCTGACGGAGATCGACTATCTGAACGGCGGCATCGTCCGCTTCGGCCGCGAGCAAGGTGTGCGTACGCCGCTGAACGAGGCAATCGTGGCGCTGATCAAGGGGGTGGAGCAATCGTGGCAGTGAACGTGGAAATGGAGCGCCGGTACGCCAACGTCCGGGAGGCAATCGCGGCGAGCGGCCTCGACGCGCTGATCGTCTCGGGCAGCGAGTACAGCGGTTTCGAGGGTGCGGTCACCTACCTGTCCGGGTTCGTGTTCGTCCATCGGTACGCCTACGTGCTGCTACCGCTCGATGGCGAGCCGTCGATCGTCTTTCCGAGTGAGGCACGGTACGTCGGCGAGCACGGCACGAGCTGGATCGAGGAGCAGGTGTTCGTCGATCTGCCCGGGGAGTGGCTGCGCGACCGCATCCGGCACCGCGGCTGGGGTCGAGTCGGCGTCTACGGCCTCGACTACGCAATGACGGTGCGTGATTACCGGGCGCTGAAGGGCGGCGACTACGGGATCGTTCCGTTCGATCTCGAGTTCGACCTCGCCCGCGCCGTCAAGAGCGACGCCGAGCTCGAGTCGGTGCGCGACAGCGTTCGGATCAACACGGAGGGCTTCTGGGCGTTTCTCGAGGCCTACGGGCCGGACAAGACGGCGGCAGCAGCGCTCGCGCCGGCCGAGCGCCTCTTCATCGACAGTGGGTGCGGACGATTGACGATGAACATGATCCTCGTCGGTCCGGAGTTCACGATCGCTCGCAATGACGCCCCCCTTGGCGACTTCTGCATCCCCTCGCTCGAGGTCGCAGGGCCGGGCGGACACTGGGTGGAGGTCTCCCGCGCGATCGGGCAGCCGAGCGCGGAGGTGGGGAGGATGCTCGAGGCGTACGAGGAGTACTTCGAGACGGCGAAGCGCGCGATGCGGCCGGGGGCGAGCTGCCACGACGTCCACCACGCCGTTTCCAAGGGCTTCGTCGAGCGTGGGTACCACCTCGGCCACGTCACGGGGCACTCGATCGGAATGACGATGATCGAGTTCCCGAAGATCGGCGAAGGAGTCGAGACCGAGCTCGCCGAGAACATGGTCTTCTCGATGCACCCGCACGCGATCTCGGAGGACGGGCGCGACTGCCTGTACATGCAGGACACGTGGCTGGTGACCGCCGACGGCGGAGAGCCGCTCGCCGGCCTGCCGATGCGGATCTTCGACGGGGCCGAGAAGCGGCCTGGCTGAGAAATCGGCCGGAACCAGGCGGCCGCGGCTTGGATCTGCCGGCGAATCGAGCCATGGCTAGGGTCTGACCCTGGCCATGGCTGAAACGGACGGCCCGAACCGTTCCAAGAGTGTCTCGATTCGTACACAGGGTCGACTCGGCCGCGCAGGATTGCCGGCCGTCCAGAGCCGGATTGAGAGTCCGGCGATAGCGAGCTTCTTCGCCGCTTAGATCTGCCAGGCGCCGCGGCGAAGCACCGGCACGCGCTCGCCGGCTCGCGTGATCCCGGTCACGTCCACGTCCGGTCCGCCGATCATGAAGTCGACGTGGATCGAGCTCTCGTTCGCACGGGCGCGATCCTCGTCGCCGACGGTGTCGGCATACGCCTCGCCGAAAGCGATGTGGCTGGCGGCGTTCTCGTCGAGAAGCGTCGTGTAGAAGACCGTTCCGAGCGCTCCGATGCGGCTGTCACCGTCGACGAGGGCGACCTCGCCGAGCCGGGACGCTCCGTCGTCCGAGGCGCAGAAGGCGCGGAGCGCCTCGGCGCCCACATCGGCATCGATCTGAACCGCGCGACCGCTCTCGAATCGCACACGCAGACCATTCACGAGCGCGCCGCTCTTCAGGTGGAGCGGCTTCGTCGAGGTGACGACGCCGTCCGCTCGGGCTGGGTCGGGCGCGGTGAACGTCTCCTCGGTCGGGAGGTTGGCCAGGTGGGCGATCCCGTCGACGGTGTGTGAGATGCCACTCCGCCATGTCGAACTCGGCAGCAGGCCGAGCGTGAAATCGGTTCCCGGCCCCGCGAACTGAAGCGCGTCGAATCGCCGCTCGTTCAGCCGCCGCTCCGCGCTGGTGAGAGCCTCGAGGCGGCTTCTCCAGGCGGCGACAGGATCGGGCTCATCGAGCCTGCATAGGTGCAGAACCTCTCGCCACAAGAGGGCGAGTGCGTCCTCGGGTTCCAGCTCCGGGTGCACGAGCTTCGCCCATTCCGGCACGGGGCTCGTTGCGCCGGTCCAGTTCGTCGTCGCGTCGTTGATCACCTTCATGTACTCGGGAATGAGCGGGAAGCGGTCGCGCACGACCCGTGCCGGATCGAGGTCGTCGAACAAGCCAGGTGTCGTCAGTGGCGAGAGGGCGATTCGCGCGCAGCGGTGCTCGCCGAGCGAGAGCACTCGCTCGCGGTGCCACGAGGGAACGAAGTCGAGCGTCTCCTCGTCGGCGTGCTGGATGCGGATGCGTCGGACGTGGCTGTCGATGTACCAGAGATCGACGAACCGAGCCCCGTGCCGGTAGGCCGCTGCCGCGATCGCTCGCGTCAGCTCGACGTGGGCGAGATCGGAGCGAAGTTCCACGATCTGCCCGGGCTGGACGTTCGCTCCGAGCGACACGATCAGCTCCGCATACCGTTCGAGCGCCGAGGCCTCGCGCTGCGGACTGCTCTGGATGTGCGTCGTTGTTCCGGCCAGAAGAATCTCCCTGAGCGGACCGCAGCCGCAGCGATATCGTGACCGATTTCTTGACGCCGCGCAACTCAAGAGCGCGTTTCAGAAGAAACACGGTGACGCAGGACCGCGATCCGCGGCGCGCTGCTTCGTGCTCACTTGCTCTCATCTCTCGATCTGACCGCTCCCTCCGTCTCACAGCACATCCACGGATCGCACTCCGTCGGCGGGTGGTCATTCTGAAACGCGCTCTAAGCTGCGCTCGTGGCGACCGAGAAGAAGCCCCCGGGGCGGATGATCGAGCGCGTTCGCGCGCGCAAGGAGCGCCACAAGCAGCGCGGGAAGCTTTACCGGGTGGCGGTTGCCACGCTCGGATTCCTGGTCATTCTGGCGGGCCTCGCACTGATTCCGTTGCCGGGGCCCGGTTGGCTGGTCGTTGCGCTGGGAGTGGGCATACTCGCGCTCGAGTTCGACCGAGCCGAGCGGCTGCTCGAGCAGATCCTCGAGCGGATCGAGCGGGTGAGCGAGCAGGCGTCGGCCGCCAGTCCGCTCCAGAAGGTGATCGGCGGCGTGGTGCTGGTGGCCGGGGGGATCGCGTCCGTCGGAGCCGTGCTCCTCTGGGACATCCCCTACTTTCCGGGCTAGCCGCCTGCCCGGCGGTCAGCGCACCGGAGCCGCGGTGGCGCTACCCGCGCCCGACTTTCGAGCAGCGGCAGATGGGCTCGCCCAGCTCTCGCCGCTCGAGCGGCAACGCGCAGCGTCCGCACGTCGGTGAGGCAATCCGGGCTTTCACCGCCAGCGCCCGCATCAGCGTCGCGATCAAGACGAGGTACGGCAAGAGGAGGGAGGAGCTCATGCCTTCCTCTATCGGCCGATCGCGCGCGGAGTTTGAGGGTCTATCACCGAACGGTCACGATCTGGGTCATCTTCGCCGGGTGCAGCGAGCAGAACAGCTTGTACGTTCCAGCTCGAGTGAAGCGATAGCGAAACGTTCCGGCCAGCGTCCAGGGCGCCGCGAAGCCCGCCGGTCCGCTGACGAGGGTGACGTCGTGCTGCGTCGCGCCGACGAAGCGCCAGGTGAACGTCGTTCCGCGGCGGAGCGAGATCCGCTCGTGCCCGTATCGGAAGTCGCCGACCCACGTGCTCCGAAGCCCCGGAAACACCCGGCCGGCCGGTTCTCGCGGCAGCGGCATCGCGAACGGCGGCGGCGCTGTCGGCTGCCCGAGATCGATCTGGAGTGGCGCGGGGGCCGCGCAGCCGCTCACTGCTCCGGGAGCGAGGTAGACGAGCATGATCCCCATCGCACGCGCGTGTGGCCGGCCGTTGTCGTAGACCGCCCTCAAGCGAAGGGTCTGCCCCGCCGCGACGGGAATACCCGGCGCGCTCGTGAACTGCGACATCTTCGTCGGCCCCGGCTCGTGCAGGATCGGCTGCGGAACCGGTCCGCCCCAGCTCGGCAGCGAGCTGAAGGGCGTGGTGCCGCACGTGCGGTTCTGGAGCTCGAGCCGCACCCCACCGCCGTGCAGGTGTCCGCCGCCGGCGACGAGGAAGCCGCCGCCCGGCATCGTGAAGTCGGCTGTCTCGGTGAAGGTCGAGAACCGCTTGCCGGTGCCGGGAACGGTGAAGATCGGATCGAGGCCGGAGCAATTCCGAACGTCGAGCCACACCGGCTTGACCGGAACGAGCGGCTCGTCTGTGACGTAGCGAACGGTGTAGCGGATGAAGCCGGAAAGGGTCTCCTTCCGATGGTTCATCAGCATGTAGAGGAGCGCCCAGCGGTCGGCGCCCTTGTTCGGGTAGCCGTAGCCGGAGGGGAGCGCGAACTGCGTCCGCTCCTCGCCCTCGGCGTAGAAGCGCTCGGCCGCGCCGCCGCACGTGTAGTCGGAGGTGCCCAGTTTCGCGAACACGAGGTGGTGCAGCATCACGCGGTCGCGTCCCTGCACGTTGCCAGCCTCGTCCACGACCTCAGCCGTCATTCCGACGACGTACCCGTCCACCGCCGGCGACGGGGCGAGGACGCCCTTCGTCGCGACTCCATATCCCTCGACCTGAATCGCCTCGGTCGTGAACGTGAGCGTTTGCTCGCCGGCGAGCGCTTCTGGCGCCAGGACGAGTGCCGCCAGCGCGATCGATCCGAGCAGAAACCTGCATCGCATCGTCACGAATCTAGCAGCGAAGCGACGTCGGGCCATCGCTAGACTTGTACCGTGAGCTGGCTGTCGATTGCGCTGCTCGCCTGCGCCGTCCTGGTTCTAGCCGGTGCGGAATGGCCGCGCCTGGAGCGCCGCTTCGGCGGCGAGGCGCGCCGCCGGGCGGACCGCACGCGACGGAAGGCGAGCTTGCGGCTGCTGCGAACCGACCTCGATCAGCCGGAGCGGAGCGAGACCGAGGAGTTTGCCGCCAGCGTCGAGCGCGACCTCTCGAATCTGCCGACGATCGAGGAGCGCGAGGGCAACGGCCGCGGCCGCCGCCTGTAACGCCTCTAGGAGCGTGGTCTGAGAACGGCTGGTCGCCCGACCGGTCGTTTCCGACGGACGAGCGGGCAAAGCCCACGCGTCCTGAATCTAGGCACCGCGAGCGGCGCCTAGCGCACGGTGAACGGAACGGAGAGCCGGCGCGTGTTCGGCAGGATCCTGAGCACGTTCTCGTTGTTCCGCGTCTCCTGAACGTCGGACGCCTGGACGACGAGGCGGTGGCGCCCAGGCGGAGCACCTCCCGCAGAAACGATCAGGCGCTCACCCTGAAGGCGGACCGCGACGTTTGCGCCGTCCACCGTCGCGACCAGCGATGGCCGATCGATGCCCGACCCAGCGTCGCGGATGCTCACCCGCAGGCCGCCGTCGGCAGGTCGCACGGGCGTCAGCAGCTTGAGCGCGGGCGGCGTCGTGTCTTCGATCCAGAAGCGGAAGGCGAACCGACCCGCCGTTTCGGCGCTGGGCGAGTCGAACACGACGTCGTAGTCTCCCCGGGCCGGACGCAGAGCGCCCGAGGCCAGGCGGGGCTGGAGGAAGTCCTTGAGGTACGGATTGAGGTTGATCGGCAGCGCGGTGTAACCGACCTGTCGGTTCTCGTCACCGGCGGCGACGATCCTCGCCTGCACCTCGACGCCCGGTGCCCGCGAGATGATCGCGACGCCGAAGTTCGACGCGGGTCGGGCGAGCCGGACGCGGAACACCCTCTCAGGTCCCGTCAACCGGGCCTGCAAGCTCGGATACCGGTAGCTCGATACGAGCGCCGGCTGCCCTGCCGTCGTGCTTCGGTACGTCCCCGTCCGCCGCAACGGCGTCGTGCGATGCCGGCCGAGCGTCGGGGCGTCGACGTCGAGCCAGTAGGGGATGCGGCGCACGGTTTCCCCGCGTCTGAGCACGACAAATCCCGTGTACGACTGCTGTGCCGCGCCGTCGGCGATCCCCGCCGTCAGCTCGAGCCGTCCGGGAACCGAAACCGAAGCGGGGGCGCTGATCGCGACCTTGGGGTCCGTGACCTGCTGGGTGAGCTGCACCGACCAGGCCCCGCTGCCGCCGACGGCGTCGGTGAGCGTGACGGCGCGCGTTGCACTCGAGCCCGCCCGCAGCACGCCGAACGCGAGACCGGTCGGATCGGCGAAGACAAGCGGATCGTTGGCGCGCACGAGGTTGATCCGGCCGCCGCCGCCTCGCGTCGTCAGCGCCTCGCTCCGCGATCCGTCCGCGAGCGCCTGGTCGCCGGTCAGCACGAGCGCAGATTTCACTTGCGCGACAGTCCAGGTTCGATGCCGTTCGCGCAGTAGGGCTGCGCTGCCAGCCACGTGAGGTGACGCCATGCTCGTGCCGCTGAACACGGCCCAGAGTCCCTCGCGCGCGGGAACGGAGGAGAGAATCTCGCCGCCCGGAGCGCTGACGTCGGGCTTCAGCGTGAGTGAGATCGGGGTCGGGCCGCCGGACGAGAAACTGGTCACGACCCCCGCCGGCCCCGAGCGCCCGCTCGAGAGCGCCCCGGCGGTGATCGCCTTGGCCGCGCTCCCAGGAGATCCGATCGAGCCGAAGCCGAACTCGGAGAAGTCGTTTCCGGCCGCGATCGCGGGGACGACGCCGGCCTCCGCGGCAGCGTTGATCGCCTGGACGACGAGATCGCGACTCGGCTCGATCTCGGGCTCGCCGAGCGAGAGATTGATCACGTCCATTCCGTCGCGAACGGCCGCCTCGATCGCAGCCGTGATCTCGGGCGAGTTACCGTCGAGGCCGACGCCTGAAACGGTGGGAATAGTCAGCGCCTTGTAGTTGCCGAGGTATGCGCCGGGCGCGACGCCCGAGACGGGGGAGCGGCCGGCAGCCGGGACGACGCCGCGGTTGCCGGCGGCGATGCCGGCCACGTGGGTCCCGTGCTCCGAGTGCTCCGGGTCGAACGGTTTGGCCGCGTGGCGCCAGGCGGGGCTGGGCGGTGCGAAGGCTCGCGCGACGACAACCTTCGCGGTCGTGAAGCTGCGGTTGCCTTTCGGGAAGCCGGCCGGCATCGCGTATCCGCGGGGATCGAAGAACGGATGGGACTGGTCGATCCCGTCGTCGATGATCCCGATCTTGATCCCGTTGCCGGTGCCGGCCCGGCCGCTGCCCGTGCCCCACAAAGTTGGCGCGCCGATCAGGCTGGGGCTGCGATCGAGGCGCGCTCGGTAGCGGATGCTGGGATAGATGCCGGCGACGCCTGGAACCGAAGCAAGGCGTTCGACGCGCGCTGCTGGAACGACGACGGCCAGTCCGTTCGCGACGACGGTGTAGCGCCAGCGCACATACGCCCCCGGCAACGCTCGCTCGATGCGGCGTTCGAGCGCGCTCTGGGACGAGGCGAGCTCACGGAGATAGGAGACGCTCGTCGGGGAGCGCAGGTCGAGCCGCTCGCGGCGGGCAACCGCGGTGAGCGCGCGGCTCGTCGCGATCGCGCGGGCGAGCGGCGGCCCCTCGAGCGCGACTACGACCTCGATCTGCCGTGGGGGCGCAGCAGCGTGAACCGGGCCGACTGACGCGAGAAAACCGGCGGCAACGCCGGCGATGAGAAGACCCCACCTCACGTCATTTATCGTACGGCTCGGAGATTGGGAACACGTTAAGGCGCTCGCTTGCGACGCCGACCAGCAAGGCGTGCCGGCTTGGCCGGCACGCCGCCAAATGCGCTCGCTTGCGACGCCGACCATCAGGAGGCGCGGGCTCTGCCCGCGTCTCCGTCTGAAACCGCCGAGCGATCCGATCGGATCCGTCTCGACGCGGTAAGGCGCTCGCTTGCGATCCGAGAAACCGCTCCCAGGGCGCGGATACACTGTCGCCCGGGCGGATGTGGCGGAATTGGTAGACGCGCACGGTTCAGGTCCGTGTGGGCTTCGGCTCGTGGAGGTTCAAGTCCTCTCATCCGCATCGGCCGCTGGTCGACGTGGTGCCCCACAGAAAGAGCGGGCCACCTCTCGACCAATCAGAGGCGGCCCGCGACTTGGACGGGCCGTTCGCTCGTATCCTTCCGTGGCCTGGCCACAACGTCCATCCCTCGAAAGAGTGAGAAAGCGGACGATCCTGCTTGGTCACCAGGACCGCCCGCCCGGAGCAGTAGCCTCACCGAAGGACGCGGGCCCGCTCCTCCGCGACCGGACTGCGGCCAGCCGAACGCGTGATCTGCACCCTAGAAGGTCGCGCGGCTCGGTGCCACTAGCCATGTGGGCAGATCATCTCCGCGCCCCGGGAGGCTGCGGAGGAGCAACTCCCCCTGCACGGGCAGGAGGACCCACGCAAGCAAGACGAGCGAGTCCGCGACCCGGTAGGACGAGGTCGTGAGCAGGTAGTCGAGGTTCTCGGTCTCGGCCCAGTACGCCCAGATCCAGAACAGGAACACTGCTCCGAGCAGGAACGGGGGAACGAGCCACGTCAGCCGGCGGGAGCTGACGGCGCCGAGGATGCCGAGCCCTACGACGAGCGGGACGAGCGCCAGCCACTCCTGCGGGAGTGCCAGGTGGCGCCCGATCGCCTCGATGCTCGGGCCCAGACGCTCGGTTCGGTCGGCGAGGTACGCGGGGCTCAATGCATCGGTGACCGCCACCTGATTCTCGATCCCGTGCGCGAGTCGCCAGACGAACCACGGGACCGTGGTAAGAAGCGCGGCGCTCGAGGCGATCAAGAGGCCGGGCACGGCCTCCCGGGCATAGACCACGGCGAGCAGCGTCACGACCGCGAGAACGATCAGCAGCTCGGGCAGGCCCTCGCTCTTGATCGCGAGCGCGGCGGCGGCGAAGGGGAACGCGAGCAGCAGGTAGAAGCCGCGCCGAGTGACGAGCCAGCCGGCGAGCGCGAGGAGATAGAGCGAGAGGTAGATCGCCAGCGGCAAGTCAGCAATGCCGCCCTGAGCGTGCCGGAAGAACTCGGGCGAGGCTGCCAGCATCAAGGCGACCGCGGCCAGGAGCCATGGGCGGACGTAGCCGTGCAAGAGGCGCACGGCGGCGGCGAGAAACGCCAGCGCGAGGAGCGTCAGCTGAGCGTTGACCGCGCGCAGGTCGACCGAACCCACGAACTGGAGATCGAGGTTGAGCAGGATCGACCACCAGAGCGGGTAGTCGAGCACCTCGAAGGTGACGTAGCGTCCGCTCTCGGTGAAGAGGCGTGGATCGAGTCCGTGACCGTCGAGAGCAACGCCTTTCGGAAGCCAGATTCCCCAGACGTCGTCGAGCCACGGCGACGAGCGGAAACCGCCAACGAGCGCAAACGCCCCGACGACGACGACTCCGAAGCCGGCGATCAGCGTTAGCAGCCGTCCAAGGCGCGAAGGTGGCGGCTGCGGCGGGGAGGGCGCCGCAGCGACGAAGGCTCGGAGTCGATCGGTGCATATGCGGCGGAAGATCAGGCCGGACACCGCGATCAGGAGCGCGACGCCGGCGAACGTGGCGAGTCCCGTCGTCAGTCCGACCGTCGCGGCGACGAAGGTGCCGACGCCAACGAGGCTCGCCCCGACGAGGAGCGCGACGCCGGCGAAGCTCGCCCAGGATGTAGGGCGGCGGCCGGCCAGCGACGCCGAGAGCACGCAGTAGCCGACGGCCGCGAGCACGAGGTTGAAGCCGAGCACCCCGACGACGAGGCTGGTCAGGGTACGAGCTCCACGAGGTAGATGCGATCGCCGAGGCGATGCTGGCGGCGAGCGAGCCCGCGCAGAGATCCGGGAAGCAGCGTCTCGGCTCGATAGCTCAGGACCCAGCCCGCCGCGGCCGGATCGAGGACGGGCAACGCGGGTGCGAAGAAGAGCTGGCCGGCCGCTTTCAGGTTCCCGATCAGAAGTGGATCGTCGGCAGGCGCGTGGATGAAATAGGTCGTTCGTTCGGGGAGGAGGCTCGCGGCGCGCCTGATTGCCGTGCCGTCGACGGCAGCGTCGTAGATCGGGTCGCGAGTGTCCGCGTCGTAGTTCGCGAGTCGGGCAAGCGGCTCGTTGACGCGCGGCGCGACCGCGACCACCGCCGTGAGGACGGTGAGGGCGAGCACGAGCACGACCTCCGACCGCCTCAGCATGCGCGACAGTCTGCCGAAGCGACTACAGACTGGTTCCAAAGAGAGGCGACGGTGCCGCCGGCCGCGAGCCGCGGCGCCCTGTTACGCGGGCAGCGCGTCGAGCACGAGCTCGGCGTGGCCGTCCGGCTTGACCCCGTAGAACGCTTTCGCGACGTTGCCCTCGGCGTCGATCACGAACGTCGAGCGGTTGATGCCCATGCCGGTGCGGCCGTACGTGTTCTTCTCGACCCAGACCCCGTAGCGCTCGCTGACGTCGTGATCGGAATCAGCGAGGAGCGTGAACGGCAGGCTGTACTTCTCCTTGAACCTCTGGTGCGAGGCTTCGTCGTCGCGACTGACGCCGAGGACGACCGCGCCGCGCTCGCGGAACTCGGCATCGGCGTCGCGCAGGTCACAGGCCTGGAGCGTGCAGCCCGGGGTGTCGTCCTTCGGATAGAAGTAGAGAACGACCAGACGGCCGCGCAAGGATGAGAGCGTCACCCGCTCGCCGGCGTCGCTCATGAGCCCGAAATCGGGTGCCGGCTTGCCTTCCTCGATCACGGCAGAAGCCTACGTGCCGCATCGCTAGGGTGGCCCGGTGCTGGCCGCGCACGCCATCCTCGCCGTGGCCGCGATCGCGGCGGGCGTCGCCGCTGCCCTTTCGGGCGGGATCAGCTACCGGCGCCGGCGCGAGCCCGGCCGGCTGCTGACGAACCTGCTCGCCCTTGCCCAGACGTTGCTGATCGCCCAGGTCGGCCTCGGGCTCCTCCTGCTGTCGGACGAGCGCCGTGCCGACGACGACCTCCACTACGCGTACGGCACGCTCGCGCTCGCCGCCGTGCTTGCGCCGTGGTTGTACGCGCCGCGCGCCCCCCGGGCGCGTCTGCTGTGGTTCGCGGGCGCTACGCTGCTCGCGGCGGCGCTGGCCGCCCGCGCCTACATGACCGGCCTCTGATGTGAAGCGTTTCTGGAGCGACATGAACCCGACCGTACGGGGGTTCGCGATCATCGCCCTCGTCGCGCTGATCGTCGTCGTCCTTCAGCTGTACCAGACGCTGATCGCGCTCGGGATCCTTCTGCGAGTCGCCTTCTTCCTGGCGATCGCATTCGTCATCTACCTGCTCTGGCGCGACCGGATGCGGCACGAGATCGAGGCGTGGTCGCGGAGGGCGCGCGTCGTGTTCTACGGCGCGGCGGCTTTAATCCTCGTCGACCTCGGCGTGTTCTTCTGGCCCGATGACGAGTCGACCGCGGGACTGGACGCACTCGCGTTCCTGCTCGTACTCGGGCTCGCCGGCTTCGCGATGTGGCGCGTCTGGCGGGACGAGCACACGTACGGCCTCTGACTCGGTTCTAGCGGAGCCGGTCGTCCAGCCAGTCGTAGAGCGGGCCGTCGGCCACATCCAGGAACCGCGACTCGACCCCGTTGCCTGCGACGATGAGGAGCTCGGCGACGGCCACGTAGTCGCGCTCGGGGAGCTCGTGATACTCCGAGGCGAGCGCCGCCCAGCCGAGCGGCGTCTCGAAATCGGCGGTCGCAAGCGCGCCGGGATCCGCTCCGCGCCGCAGCAGCTCGGTGACGAGAGCCGGTTTACCGACCCAGGCAGCATGGTGCAAGAGCGTCCCCTCGGGCGAGCCGCCGACGACCCCGCGGAAGCTCGGTCCGACGACGTCGAGCACGAGGTCGAGGTGGCCTTCGAGGGCCGCGAGAACGACGACTTCCTGTCCGTCGGGGTCGAGGTCGTCGGGCACCGGAACGGCCGGGCGCTCACCCCGCGGAAGCGCGCCGAGCGCCAGATCGGCCGGCGCGACGTCGGTCGAGGCGCCGAGCTCGGCCAGCATCTCCGCCTGGTCGGCCCGCCCGCGCAGCATGGCGTGCTGGTACGGCGTCCGGAGCGGAACGTCCCCTCGCCACGTCTCACCTCCCGGCCGGTCGAGGTCGGCGCCATGGTCGGCGAGCAGCCGCAGGAACTCGGGGCCGCGGCCGCGCCGGACGGCGTGCGCGAGGAGCGCACCCTCGTTCGGGTCGGCGCCCGCGTCGAGCAGGAGGCGTACGTGCTCGATGCGGTCGTAGTCGAGCGCGTGCGCGAGCGCATTGGTGCAGCTCGTCCCAGCGCCGTGTTCCAGCAGTAGTCGCAGACAGTCCGGACCCTCCGCCTCGACTGCGTGGTAAAGGGATTCACCGTCGTCGGGATTCGCGCCCGCTTCGAGCAGGACGCGAGTCAGCTCTGGATCGTGGATGACGCCGGCCGCGCCGTACAGCGCCGGCATCTGCCCGTATTCGTTGACGAAGTAGGCATTCGGATCGGCGCCGCGCCCAAGCAACTCGCGCGCGAGGCTGGGTGAGGCAAAGCAGGAGTGGGCGACGTAGAGCAGCGGCGCCCACCTCCTGGGGCCGCCCGGCGCGCTCACATCGCCGCTCCAGCCCCGGCCCAGCACGAGGCGCGCCCAGGGATCGCGTTCGATCTCCGGCCGCGCCGCGAGCATTCTCTCGGCACGTGCGAGACGTCCGTCGGTGGCGGCGAGGACGAATGTCTCAGCGTTCGCCTCGACCGCGGCGACGAGCGCTGGCCAGCTCGGGTAACCGTGCTCGCGCGCGAGTACGAGTTGCGCGTGCGCGAGAATCGGGTCGCGGCCACCGAGCCGGGCGAGCGCCGCCTCATCCCCGGCACGCGCGGCACCGACGATCTCTTTGGCCCGCTTGCGCAGCTGCTCCAGGTTCACTTCGACCTCCCTCCGATCGAGCCCGATGTCCGCGCCTCCGGGCTGGAGAAGAGATCGCTACGTGACGTCGATGCTGCTGCTGCGAAGTGGGCTCTGCCCTGCCCGCGGACCGGATGCGCCCTCGCACGCGCGAGGCGATGGTACCGCTCTACGCCTCAACGCGGGCGGACGCGCCGTCGAGCTGATCGAGCACGTCGCGGATCTCGGCCCCCGTGCCGACGAAGATCGGCGTATCGCGCTCGGTGTACCTGCTCGCCTCGCTCTCTCGCAACGTCAGCATCAGGTGCATGAAGTCGGCTGGCTCGTCGCACTCGAAGACGGTCATGAACTCCTGGTCGTCGAGGCCGAATGAGTATGTCGTGTGGTTATGGATGGACGCGAACCGGCGTCCGACCTCCATATGCTCGTTCATCGCCCGTTGGCGCTCTTCGAGCGTAAGCGCGTACCACGGCCGGATCTTCACGAACGGGTATACGACGAGGTACGGCGACCCGTGCGGGACGATCTTGCGCGGGCGCCGCGCGTGGGTGTACTGCGAGGCCTTCGTGGTGGCGAGGTACGAGTACGGCGTCTCGAGCCAGCCCGAGAGCGGCGTCGCGTTCAGCGCGGCTCCGAGCTCGCCGAGGTCGGCGTAGCGCTCGGTGATCTTCCACAGGAAGAAGTCGCAGTCCGGTCGAACGCCTCCGACCGAGTAGGCGCGCAGGCTCTCCATCCGCCCCGTCCAGTCCTCGACCACCTCCGTGAACGCGTCCTTGGCGGCCGCGCGGTCCTCGATCGGAAGCCGGCGCCAGGCCGGGTCGACCCGGTAGAAGGTGTACGCGACGTACTGGCCGTCCACGACCGAGATGCTAGCCCGGGTCGGGTGAGTTGACCGTGAACGGGTCGCTGAGGCGATAGACCAGCTCGCTCTGCGCGAACCTGGCACCGACTGCGAGCATGTATCGATAGGTGCCGGGAGACAGCGCCTGCGCCGGAAAGCTCACGGTCGTTTGCTCGAGCGCGTCCTGCACGCCGCGCGCGACGAGCATCGTCTCACGGTCGGGAAGGCGCTCGATCCGGGCTGTGTACCGGCAGGAGCGTGTGCAAGCGAGCTGGAGCTCCCAGCGCGCGTGGCCGGCCGTGAACGTCGACTGCGGTGGAAAGCCGACCGACTCGACGCCGACGCTGAAATCGGTCGTCTGGCAGGTCGAGATCGTCCGCGAGCGGAGGTCGGCGATCGCTTGCTTGACCGGCTCGAAGCTCGATTTCCTCGTGTCGTCGGCGTAGTAGATGCCCGACTGCCAGCGATCGAGCTGCGGCTCGTCGGTCACGTGCAGGAGGAGGATGCCTCGGACGTTCGGCTGACAGTAGGCGAGCGCGAGCGCCTGCCGGTAGTACGCGGCCTGAACCGACTCCGGGACGGCGTCACGGCCGCCCGGCGCCTTCAGATTCTCGTAGGCGCTCTGCTTCTGTTGCGGGATCGTCGTCTGGACGCCGAACTCCGCGTAGACGATCGGCAGCTGCGAACCTGGTTGAGCGGTCCCGTCGAAAGCCCGACGCAGGAGTCCGACGAGCTTCTCGTAGTCCGCTAGCCCGATCGACGTCGACTTCGGATGGGCGAACGTCGGCGGAAGCTTCGACTTGACGAGGTAGGGATGGAGTGCGAATGCATCCATGATCGGTCGCTGCCGCCCGCTGCGCCGGTACGCGCCGCCCATGTCGAGGATGAACTGCGTCGGCGAGTGTGTGTGGCGCTTGAGCCTCGGATTGTCCGAGCCACGCGGCGAGATCGCGCCGCCGATCACCTTGATCTCGGGCGAGACCGCCTTGAGCGCGTCGTACGAGCGCGCGAGCAGGTCGACGTAGCCGGGGGCAGCCGCATTGCGGCCGTCGCGCGTGAACTGCGGCAGCCAGAAGCGGTTCAGATTCGGCTCGTTGCCGATGATGAAGTCGGACACTCCCGGCAGACCCAGCGCGAGCGCGGTGACGTACGCCGTGAAGTCGCCTCGGGCCTTCGCGGTCAG